>Ga0209166_10002538_pt1 | contig 13768 bp, 11 predicted proteins | sample Coa_R1_3_FD_187151 | JGI IMG/M metagenome (GOLD analysis project Ga0209166, IMG submission 187151) | Surface soil microbial communities from Centralia Pennsylvania, which are recovering from an underground coalmine fire - Coalmine... | ecosystem: Environmental > Terrestrial > Soil >... | reverse complement strand
TGTCTGCGTACATCGGTTATGAATCGGTTGCAGATCTCGTCCGGAGGCAAGCACCGGAACACAGTCTCCCCGGGATCGTCCTCGCCTGTGCATCCTTGCTCGTAATGCCGCTGCTTTCCCGTGCCAAGCGGAAGGTGGGGACGGCGCTAGGCAGTGCGGCGATGCACGCTGACGCGAAGCAGACTGATTTCTGTGTCTACCTGTCGGCCATCCTGCTGGTTGGATTGCTGCTGAACGCTCTATTCGGATTATGGTGGGCTGACCCCGTGGCGGCGCTGGTTATGGCGCCTCTTATCGCAAAGGAAGGACTCGACGGACTTCGCGGCGAGGGTTGCCGCTGCGCGAACTGAGATGCCCACAAGAAAAATGAGCCCGGAGGGCGTTGGCTCCTCTGGGCTCACTTGCCAATCTCGATGGCTGCTCAGAAATGAGTCAACGAGATGGCATTAAGCGCGTCTGTGACCAGGGTTTCAGCGTACGCATTATCCACCGTCACCGAGGTCGTGAACGTCATTCCAGTTCTCCAGCTCGACGGCGCTTCAGGATGTACCCCGCTCAGGATGACCCAGCCTTTTCCGGCATAGCCTTCCACAATCGCTGGCGTGCCATCCGGATACTTGCCTACGATGCTGCCCCACCCGCTGAGCTGGGGACCGTCCTGCCAATACTGATCCAGCGTCGTTCCATTGGCACCCTTAATCTCGAGCGCTTCCTTGTGGATGCCCTTGAATTCATCGGCGTAGTAGTTGAACCAGACGCCGCTTGGCGTGAGATCCAAATAGTGATAGATACCCGAGCTACCGGCAAAGAAACCTCCGGCACAAATGCCGAGATAGTGCAGGCCGTCATTGACGATCGCATTGTGGAGATTCGTAATGGTCGTACTCGAGAGATACTTGCTGATGGTGATCGCATCTCCGCCAGGCATGAGGAAAAGTTTGTAGGTCTTGAGTGTGCTCTCGCTCATGGCATTGAGTTGGCTCGAAGTGGCAGTCGCGTAAGTAAGTTTTAGATCGCCGAGAATGGTTTTGACGGCAGAAACGTCGCCTGACGAGGTTCCGGTTCCAACAAACAGCAGCACAAGGGGCACCGAAGTACCGGCAGCCATCGCCCTAGCTGCATCCACCACGGTGGGCGGTGTTTGGCGCTGGGATGCTGTCCAGTTCGATGAGCCGCATCCAGTCGAGATGATCATGGCAAGCAAGCCTGCCGACACAATGAGAGGGCGGGATACAGGGATTAGACGGGTGAATGGGAAATGCACAAATGCTCCTCTGACATCTGCAGCCCGAGCGGAGGCGCACAGTCGCCATATATGGGATTTTTACTTCGACTTCCAGGAGGACAAAGCGGTGGCTTTTCGGATTCTATACACGTGTTTAAGAAAAGAAATACTCAGAAGTACATCCGGGGGAATCTCGCTCAAACGCTGGTGTACTCGGAGCGAGCGTTATAAACCCCAGACCGAAACCGTTATGCCCACAAGTCTTGAACTGTAGGCGAGAAATTCAATTGTTCTGCACCTGGAGACGCTTTCCGGACGCGCGCCAGAGATTTTTTTAAATCTTGTGTTCGCGGACAAAGTCCAGTAGTTTGCTGCTGTTACAGCAATCTTCGACTCATGCCTCACCCTCCTGGCAGCAGAGGGCAGAAAGCTGATTATGCAAATTGCACGAGACGTTACGGAACTGATTGGGCGCACCCCACTGGTGCGGCTGAATAAAGTCACAGAAGGCTGCGTCGCCGAAGTTGTGGCGAAACTGGAGAGCCAGAATCCACTTTCCAGCGTCAAAGACCGCATTGGCGTCAGCATGATCGCGGAAGCGGAGCGAGCCGGCAAGATTCGTCCCGGCAAGACCGTGCTCATCGAACCGACCAGCGGCAACACAGGGATCGGCCTTGCTTTCGTCGCCGCAGTGAAAGGCTACCGGTTGATCCTGACCATGCCCGACACCATGAGCCTGGAGCGCCGGGTGTTGCTGCTGGCGTTTGGAGCCGAGATCGTGCTCACGCCTGGGCCGCGCGGCATGACGGGCGCGATCATGAAAGCCAAAGAGATTCTCGCCAGCGAGCCCGAGGGTTACATGCTGCAGCAGTTCGACAATCCGGCGAACCCGAAAATTCACGTCGAAACCACGGGCCCTGAAATCTGGAATGATACCGACGGCCGCGTTGACATCCTGGTCTCTGGGGTCGGAACCGGCGGCACGATCACCGGCATCTGCGAGTACATCAAACCGAAAAAGCCGGGGTTCAAGGCGATTGCGGTGGAACCCGCCGACAGCGCCGTCCTTTCCGGCGGCAAACCATCTCCCCACAAAATCCAGGGAATCGGAGCGGGATTCATTCCCAGCATCCTGCGCCGCGATTACATTGATGAAGTCGTCACAGTTACGAATGATGAGGCCATTGCCATGGCGCGCAGGCTGCCCCGCGAAGAAGGGTTGTTTGTGGGCATTTCTTCCGGCGCCGCGGTCGTCGCCGCGTTGCAGGTAGCGCGCCGCGCAGAGAACAAAGGCAAACTGATGGTCGTCATTCTGCCGTCGTTCGGCGAGCGCTATCTCAGCAGTATTCTGTTTCAGGAGTTGCGGGACAAGGCGCTGCAAATTCCGACCGCAGCGCTGCCCGCGTGATGCATGCCGCACCTGCTCTCGCTAATTCGCGAAGACGTTGCCACGGTGCTCGATCGCGATCCTGCCGCCAAGTCTCGGCTGGAAATTTTTCTCTGCTACTCCGGCCTGCACGCGGTCTGGTTCTATCGCATCAATCATTGGCTGTGGAACCACCGTCTCTTTCTCCTGGGGCGCTGGCTTTCGCAAGTCGCGCGCCTGCTGACCGGAATTGAAATTCATCCCGGCGCGAAGATCGGCCGCCGCTTCTTCATTGACCACGGCATGGGGGTCGTGATCGGCGAGACCAGTATCGTCGGCGACGATGTGACCCTTTACCAGGGTGTGACTCTGGGAGGCACGGGAAAAGAGCACGGGAAAAGGCATCCCACCATCGAAGATAGCGTAGTCATTGGAGGAGGAGCGAAAATTCTCGGCAACATCGTGATCGGCAAGAACTGCCGCATTGGCGCCGGTTCCGTGGTGCTGCGCAATGTTCCCGAACATTCCACCGTCGTCGGCGTTCCTGGACACATTATCTTCCGTGAAGGCAAGCGCGTGGTGATCACCGATCCCAAGCAAATCAACGATCCGCTGTCGGAAGCCCTCGCCGCCGTGGCCACCGAAGTCAGCAAGCTCCGCGATCGCGTGCAACAGCTCGAAGGGTCCCAGGGAGAACCGCTCTCTGCCTCGCTGCAAAGAATTATGGAAGATGTCGACTACCAGATTTAGCCCGCGTATGATGGGCCGTCCCAGATTACAGACCTCGGATTTCAGACGGCAGGCCTCAGTGTGTTCCGATAAGTAGGATTCGGGCGGTCTAAGGTCCCGCAGTCAGAGGTCCGCTCTCGACGGAGGTTCCCTTCCATGAAATGGATCGTCCCTGCACTTTTTCTATTCCTCTCAATTCCCGTCTGCCTGGCTGCAGAAAAAAAAGAAGAGAAGCCGAAGCCCGCCCAATCCACCGACGAGCTCCGCCAGCAGCTGGAAAAAATTCTCAAAGACACGCACACACCGGGCGTCTCGGTTGCCATCGTTCACAAAGACGGGCCGGAATGGGTGACTGGAATTGGCCAGGCCGATGTCGTCAGTGCACGCCCGGTGACGCCGGAAACCCTGTTCCGCATCGGTTCCACGTCGAAGGCCTTCTCTTCATTGTCCATCCTCATGCTCGCCGATCAAGGGAAAGTCTCTTTGACCGACTCCGTCCACAAGTTAGTTCCCGAAGTCTGGTTTGAAAATCCGTGGGAAACCACGGATCCTATACGCATCGTGAATCTGCTCGAGCACACCACGGGTTGGGACGATATGCATCTGCGCGAGTACGCAAAACAAGCTCCCGACACCATGAGTGTGCGCGAAGGTCTCGATTACGACCACCACTCGCGCACCTCGCGCTGGCGTCCCGGCACGCGGATGGCTTATTGCAACTCCGGGCCGCCCGTGGCTGCCTCCATCGTCGAAAAGCTCACCGGCCAGCGCTTCGAGGACTTTGTACAACAGAATTTGTTCCTGCCGATCGGCATGAAGACCGCCACATACTTCGAGTCGGCCCCCGGCACCGCCACCACTCTGTACCACGAGGATGGGAAAACTCCATATCCTTATTGGCACATCCTGCTGCGTCCGGCCGGTTCCATCAATGCTTCAGCGAATGACATGGCGCCTTACGTTCAGTTTTATCTGAATCGCGGCGCCGTGGCTGGCAAGCAAATTGTTCCCACATCCGACATCGACCGCATGGAAATTCCGGAGACAACCTGGGCCGCTAAAGACGGGATGAAAACCGGCTACGGCCTGAGCAATTACTGGACCATCGAGGAAGGCTTTGTTTATCACGGGCACGATGGCGGTGTGGAAGGTGGCCTGACCGAGATGGCCTACATGCCCAACTTTGGCGTGGGATATTTTTTCAGCATCAATGCCGGAAATGGCGATGCCTTCCAAAAAATTGCCAAAGCGATCCGCGCCTATGTGACGAATAAACTGCAGAAACCTGAAGTGCCCGCGGCCGCGCCGTTACCGGCAAACGCCGCCGACTATGCCGGATGGTACGAGCCCGACTCGCCTCGGGTGGAGATGACGCATTTTCTGGAGCGATTGGCCGGGTTGACCCGCTTCCACTTCGAAGATGGCAAGTTGATGCGAACCGGGCTGGGATCGTGGAATGAGACCTATATCCCCGTCGTTGGCACACAATTTCGCCATGTTTCGAAGAAAGATCCGCCGGATCCGGTGGCCAGTCTCGAATTGCTGACGCCTAATCAGGAAGGACGGTTTATCGAGGCTGGCGTCACGATGAAACAGATTCCTGCCTTGCTGGCATTTACCGAAATCCTCCTCACGATATTCGTCTTTCTATCCATCCTCGCGATCGTGATCTACGCGCCCTTCTGGATTCTGGGCGGACTGAGCAAGCGCCGGCGGCGCCCCGCAGAGCGGGGAATGCGGCTTTGGCCCCTGGTGGCAGTGCTCAGCCTGGTCGCGTTCGTGGGCATATTCATCGTGTGCAGCAGCGATCTCATCGATCGTTTGGGAAACCGGACAATCTGGTCGGAAGCTTTGTTTCTAACCACCATTATTTATGCCGCGGCAGTGTTGGTAAGCCTGGTGAGTTGGTTGCGGGCCCCGCAGGAGGGCGTGCGTCCCGGCGTTCGCAAGTTTTCCCGTGTCGTTATTCTGGCGTTGCTTATTGCGGCGCTGTACCTCGCGTACTGGGACGTGATCGGATTGCGCACGTGGGCCTAGGCGGCGAGCGTCCGTAGCTAAGCGATCGGGTCGCGAGACATGTGCCCGTCCACCATTCGCCAGATTCCGAGTGGATTTGCATTCTTCAGCGCATCTGGCAGAATGCCATCAGAGAAGCCCTGATAGCAGACTGGACGCGCGAACCGGAAGATTGCCTGGCTACCGACCGAGGTCGAGCGCCCATCCGACGTTGCCGGATACGGACCTCCGTGCACCATCGCATGCGTGACTTCCACCCCAGTGGGAAAGCCGTTGAAGATCAGCCTGCCGACCTTGTTCTCCAAAATGGCGATCAGGTCCGCGAAGTCGCGAAGATCGTGCTCAGTGCCGTGAATCGTGGCCGTGAGATGGCCTTCAAGCGACTTCGCAATGTCGAGCACTTGATCGCGGCTGGAATGATTCACCAGCAAGGTCGTGGGGCCGAAGATCTCGTCTGCCAGGTCGGAGTTGAGAAACGCCTCCGCATCAGTCTGAAACAGCGCTGCCTGCGCGCCGAAACCGCCGCCTTGCCCGCCTGGCGGAGCTTCGGCGAGGAGTTCGACGGCTTGGTTTGTCCCGCGATCCTCAATCGCCGACCCGTAAGATGAGCAGATTCCTTTCGTCAGAAGATGGAAGGAACCAGTCCCTTTCATCAACTGCTGTAACTTCTGCGAAAAAGCTTGTGCTTCCTCGGCTTGCGGCAGGAACACCATTCCTGGCTTGGTGCAGAACTGTCCCGCGCCCATGGTGAATGAGGTATGCAGGCCGGTCGCAATGTTCTCGCCCCTTTCCTTCAAGGCCCCGAGCAGAATGAAAACCGGATTCGTGCTGCTCATCTCCGCAAAGAAGGGAATTGGCTCCGGGCGCGCCGCCGCCAGATCCATCAGAATTCGCCCGGCCGTGCGAGAGCCGGTAAATCCGCCAGCCTTCACCAGGGGATGCTTGAGCAGTTCCGTCCCCACACGCGTGCCCGCATCAAACAGAAGCGAGAAGACGCCTTCCGGAAGCCCGCACTCGCGCACGCTTTCCTGGATGGCCCGTCCTACTAGCTCGCTGGTTCCAGGATGCGCCGGGTGTGCCTTCACAATCACCGGATTTCCCGCCGCGAGCGCGGATGCCGTGTCACCTCCCGCAACCGAAAATGCCAGCGGAAAATTGCTGGCACCAAACACCACGATCGGTCCGAGCGGACGCAACATCGAGCGGAGATCGGGCTTGGGCAGCGGCTTTCGCTCAGGCTGGGCGGGGTCAATGTGAGCCTGCACCCACGAACCTTCTTCGACTACGTCTGCAAACATCCGCAACTGCCCATAGGTGCGGGCCATTTCAGATTGCAGCCGCGCCTGCGGCAAAGCGGTTTCGCGCTGTGCGCGCTCGATTATTTCGGCGGCCAGCACTTCGAGTTTTTCTGCAATTTTACGCAGCAGCCTTCCTCGTTCGCGCCCTGAAATACGGCCGTAAGTGGCAAACGCATCTGATGCCAGCCGGAGAGCTTGATCTACTTCCTCGACGCTCGCAGAAATGAACGGCGGCTGCAGAGTTTCACCCGTGAGCGGGTCGGCGGCATAAAAACTTTCGCCGCGGTTCGTGCCATCACGAGATCCAACCAGCGATCGTCCCGCTAAATTCGTTTTCAATGACTGCATTTACCTTCCATTCGGCAACGCGTAGCTGACCATCGACTGTGGCCGGGCCTGCAACGCGTCGCGGATAATTTTCCTGTTCTGCTCGAGCTCTTCGCCCGTCAATTCCAAACGCGGCGGCCGCACCCGCGCATTGCCAATCCCCACTTCGGCTTGCACTAGTTTGATGAGCTGCACGAAATTCGGGACGGTGTCCATCCGCAGCAAGGGCAAGAACCAGCGATACAACTCAAATGCTTTCTCGCTCTCGCCGTGCAGCGCGCAAACGAAAAGTTCCACCGATTCGCGCGGCAGAGCATTCGCCAGTCCGGCAATCCACCCGGTGGCTCCCGCGCTGATTGCTTCCAGCACGGCATCGTCGACGCCCACACAAATCTCCAGCCGCTGGTCGAGCAGTGCGCGAATCGCTGAAACCCGCCGCACGTCGGCACTCGACTCTTTCACCGCCTCGAGATTGGGGTGCTCCTTTGCCAGTTCCTGAATCTGCTCCGGGAGAAAATCGGTTCCGTAGGCGATCGGATTGTTGTAGAGCATGCCGGGCAGACTCGTCGCCGTGAACACCGCTGCGACATGCGCCTTCATCTCGCGCCAGTTCCCCTGGTAGACGTACGGAGGCAACACCATGAGCCCGTCGCAACCCACATCCGCCGCCATCTTCGCCAGCGCCGCGGCTTCCGCAGTCGACAATGCTGACACCGATCCCACCACAGGCCCACGACCACGGACTGCCTTCACGCAGGTCCGCAGAATTTCTCGCTTCTCGTCGAACGTCAGCGCAGCCCCTTCGCCGAGCGACCCAAGCGCGACAATCCCTGCGCACCCGTTGTCGAGCAGCCAGCCGCAGTGCTCCGCCATGAACCCGTGATCTACGCTCAGATCCTGGTTGAAGCACGTCGTGATTGCGGGCATCACGCCCTTCCAGTTCATCGCAAGCCTCCTGATTTTGACCATTGGTCAGCCCGGCGCTGGCCGCTAACCCGTCTCCGCAATTCCCGCCAAACTTTCCACCCGCACCGGAAACACCGGTGGCCGCACCGACTCCGGCTTCCAGTTCAAGAGAAACTGTACCGCTGGCCCGCACACCCTTCCCTGACATGGACCCATCCCGCACCGTGTGTGCAACTTCGCGCTACGCCATGACGTGTGCTGACGAAGCCGCGTGTAGGTCACATCTTCGCACCGGCACACCAACGTCTCAAGCTGCGGCAAACTCCTCAGCTCCGGTCGCAAGCGGAATGTTTTTTCCAGCAGACGCGCGAACCGCCGTGCTTTCCGCCGCTGGCCGAATAATTCTCTCGCTTCCGGCTCTTTCCCGCACGCAGCCAGCCCTGAAATTTGTCCCTCGACCAGGGCCGACTCCACTCCTCCGATCCCAGTCGGTTCGCCCGCACAGAAAACGCCGGGCATAGTGGTTCGCTGGAAATCATCCACCTGCACGAACTCGCCATCCATCGCACATCCCAGCAAAAGCGGCAGCTCGACATTCGGCACCAGATGAAATCCGCAAGCCAGATAGTCACAAGCAACCGTTTCCAACCTGCCGCCGCGCGAAATCGTGACGGACTCCAGTTTCCCGTCTCCCAAAGCGGCCACCGGCCAGCTGTTTGCCGCGAAGCGTACCTCTGGAAGTTTCTTGCGCAAGGTGAGTGCTTGCCGAATTTTTGCCGGGAATCCGGAAAGAGTCGCGGCGAACGCCGCCAGGCGACCCCACGAGGCCTGCTCGCAAACCAGCGGAATTTCGGCGCCCTGCTCGCGAAGATACGCTGCGACTGCCATCAACAGCGGACCCGATCCGGCCACCACCACGCGTTTACCGCGAACCAGCAACCCGGATTTGACCATCGCCTGCAATCCACCGGCGCCCATCACATTGGGCAGCGTCCACCCAGGAAACGGCAAGAATCGCTCTCGCGCCCCGGTCGCCAGGATCAGCCTCTGATATCGAAGTTCCGACACTTCCTCGTTTCCCTCGGCCAACAGCACTCCCGCTTGTGGCTGGTGAAAGACCCTCATCCCGCACAGCATGGAAACTCCGGCGCGCTGCAGTCGCTCGCGCCATGGAATAGCTTCGGCGACGTGCTCGTCGTGCTCTCCTCCGCGCCAGATTTGTCCACCCAGCGCCAGATTGTCGTTCACGATCCCAACCTGCGCGCCGGATTCCGCCGCCCGCGCGGCCGCTGCCATGCCTGCCGGTCCGCCTCCGATCACCAGCACATTGAACGCTTGATTTGAACTAGTCATCCGTCCTCACATCCATACCCGGCTCGCACAAAATCTGGCAACTTCGGCAATGAGCTTTTCCATTGACGACCGCGCGGCATTCGAAGCAAATGCCCATCCCACACAGCGGCCCGCGCGGTTCGCCGATCGTAGACTTGCGGCATATCAGTCCAGCCATGACCATCGCAGCTGCAACAGTCGTTCCCGGACGCACCGAGATCGGTGCGCCGTTCACCGTTAACGTGATCTCGTCGGCCATCTCAGATTGCAGATTTCAGATTGCAGATTGCAGAATCGTGCTATTCAATCTTCAATCTAAAATCTTCAATCTGAAATTGTTCTTACCACGTCCTTGTGCATCCGCGCAGGCAAGTACGGCTCAATCGGAATCGCGGGCTGCGCGCCTGTGATCTGATCGACAAGAATTCTTGCAGTAGCCAGCGAGGTTGTGATTCCCAAGCCTTCGTGTCCAGTTGCCAAAAATAGAGACTCGTCTCCCGGCCAAGGGCCGATCAATGGCAGCTTGTCCGGCGTGGCGGCACGGAATCCCGTCCAGGTCCGCACTGCCGACAGTGGACCAAGCCCGGGCATGTATTCCTGAGCGCGCTGCAGCATGCGCCGCAAAATGTCATGATCCACTTCCTTATGCTCCGCGCCATACTGCCGCGACGAGCCAATCAGAATCTGTCCCGTCCGCCGCGGCTGGACATTGAACGCCACCGAGTCGCTCGTCACCGAATGCGCGCTTTTCAAATATCCGAGCTCCACCAACTGATGCCGCAGAAATCCCGGATACCGGTCCGTAATTACCAGGTGGCCCTTGCGCTTTCTGATTTCAACTCCCGGCGTGAGTTCCGTAGTCCAAGCCCCACCGGCATTCACAATTCTGTCGCCTGCGATCTCGCGGCCATCAGACAAAGTCACGCGGCGCGCGCCCATCCGCTGCACCGAAATCCCCACGCGAATCTCGGCTCCATGCCTCTGCGCCCGCTCAATCAAGAACCCCGCTGCGCACGGCGGATACAAAACCCCATCCTCCGGCACGAGCAAGCCTCCCGCCATGCCGTCGCGCAAATTCGGCTCCAATTTCTTCACTGCCGCCGCGTCGAGCACCTCAGTTGGGACCCCTCGCGTCCCGTAATACTCGTGCTTGCGCCGCACCTCGGCCATTTCCTCTTTATTGGCCGCAACCCAGATGGTTCCGCACTGTTCATACTCGACGTCGTCTGGCAACTCCGGCCGCAGCGCCTGCCAAAGCTGCTGCGAATAACGCGTCAGCGCAAACTGCGCCTCGGAATCGTCCATCACGACGATGTGCCCCATGCCGGCCGCAGTCGCCCCGCTCCCCACAACGTCCCGATCCAGCACTACAACCCGCATCCCGCGGCGCGCAAACTCATCCGCGCAAGCCGCGCCAACAATGCCGGCACCCACGATCACCACGTCATACTCTGCTCCGCTCATTGAGCCTCAGGTGGATGGGATGGAAGGTTTCATTCGTGTAACTTCGTGCCCTTCGTGGTCCTCGCCAATTCGACGATTAGTGTAGACAATATCTATTGCCGCTGCACTCGGCCCGCCCGACGGGAGGTAGACATGGCTGAATTCTCACACTGGTCTCGCAGGCACTTCTTATCGGCAACTGTCGCGGTTGCAGGATCGTCGCTACTGCCCGCGGTCATGAAGGCCGCTTCTGTGCAAGACCCAGTTGTGAACACTGTGCAGAAGAACGGCAAGCCCACCAGCCGCGAAAAAGTTTCCTGGCGAGCCCTGCCGTTCCCCATCCGCCAGGTTCGCTTAGGCGAGGGCCCGTGTAAGATCGCCATGGAAGCTGATCGCCAATTTCTGCGCTCGCTGCCTCCCGACCGTCTTCTCCACACCTTCCGCTTGAACGCCGGCCTCACTTCCTCGGCCGAACCTCTGGGCGGTTGGGAAAAGCCCGACTGCGAACTTCGCGGCCACTACGCCGGCGGGCACTATCTCTCGGCCTGCGCCCTCATGTACGCATCTTGCGGAGATGAAGACCTCAAGAAAAATGCGAACACCGTGGTCACGGAGCTCGGCAAGTGCCAGGCCGCCATGAAGAGCGGCTATCTCAGCGCTTTCCCGGTGGAATTTTTCGATCGGCTGCGCGAGCGCCAGCAGGTCTGGGCTCCGTTCTATACGCTTCACAAAGTCATGGCCGGGCTGCTCGATATGTATATGTATTGCGGAAACGAACAGGCTCTCGACATGGTGCAGAAGATGGCGGCGTGGGTCGACCTCTACACCTACCCGCTCAGCTACGAGCACATGCAGCGCGTGCTCGGCACTGAATTCGGAGGCATGGGCGAAGTCCTGTGCAACCTCTATGCGGTGACCAGCAAGGAAGATTATCTCGACATCGCGCAGCGCTTCGACAAAAAACAATTCTTCGATCCGCTGGCCGCCCACCGTGACGAACTCAAGGGCCTGCACGTCAACACGCACATTCCGCAGGTGATTGCTGCGGCCCGCTATTACGAACTCACCGGCCAGCGCCGCTATCGCGACATTGCCGAATACTTCTGGGAAGAAGTCGTGAGCGAGCGCTCCTTTTGCACCGGAGGCACCAGCAACGGCGAGTCGTGGAACACCGATCCCGGCAAGCTCTCCACTGAACTCAGCCCCAGCACCACCGAGTGCTGCTGCGCCTACAACATGATGAAGTTGACGCGCCATCTCTTCGGCTGGTCTCCCGATGCGCGCTTTATGGATTACTACGAGCGCGCGCTCTTCAACCATCGCTTGGGCACCATCAATCCCGAGGACGGCACCATGATGTATTACCTCCCGCTCGCCTCGGGCTACTGGAAGACTTTCGGCAAGCCGATGGACGCGTTCTGGTGCTGCACCGGAACCGGATCGGAGGAGTACGCCAAGCTGGCTGACACGATTTACTTCCACGACGACGATTCGCTCTACGTGAATCTCTACGTCGCTTCCCAACTGGAGTGGCCGGAAAAAGGCCTGCACATCAAGCAGGAAACTCGTTTTCCCGAAGAGCAGGGAACCACCATTACCATCGCAGCCAGCAATCCCGCGCAGCTAACCATGAAACTGCGTGTGCCTTATTGGGCGAAGGGCGGCAGTGTGAAAATCAATGGAGCCGCTCTTCCCGCCTTCTCCAGCGCGAGCAGTTATCTGAATCTCAGCCGCCTTTGGAAGACCGGCGACAAGATTGAGCTCAGCCTTCCCATGGATCTGCACGTCGCCCCCATGCCGGACGATGAGACTATTCAAGCGGCAATGTATGGGCCGCTGGTCCTGGCGGGACGTTTCGAGCCCGTGACCCGCGACATGATTTACAGCGGCTACGGACCAAAATCGGGCACGCAAAGCAAAGTGCCAGACGTTGTGGCCAACCCCGCGAACCCTACAGGCTGGATCGAGCCGAGCGCGAAACAGCCGCTCACGTTCCAGGCCGTTGGCCAGTCGCAACCGATCACGCTGGTACCTCTCTACCAAGTGATCCACGAACGCTACGCGGTCTATTGGAAAGTAAAACCGGCTTGAAAATTTCCTCTGTGCGCCTCTGTGAACTCTGCAGTTGCATCGGCGTTGGTTCAAGCCGCAGTTTTGACAAGCCCGCTAATTCCGTTTAATGTTTTCGCTTGCGTAAACGTTTACGGAAAGCGCCCGTGCACGCTGCCTTTCCTAAGGGCCAGTCATTTCCCATGCTGCTGAAAACGCTGCGCGAAGAGGTATTGGAAGCCAACCTGGAACTGGTTCGGCGCGGCCTCGTTCTCTACACCTTCGGCAATGTCAGCGGCATTGATCGTAACGAGAGGCTAGTCGTCATCAAGCCCAGCGGCGTTCCATACGAAGAATTGACGCCGGCTCACATGGTCATCACCGATCTCGATGGCGCGATCGTCGACACAAAGCTTCGGCCTTCCTCCGATCTGGCCACGCATCTCGAGTTGTATAAATATTTCCCCAACATCGGCGGAGTTGCCCACACTCATTCGGAATTCGCCACCGCCTGGGCGCAGGCCCAAACGCCGATCCCTTGCTTCGGCACGACTCATGCCGACTATTTTCACGGATCAGTTCCGGTTACGGAGTGCCTCAGCGCCGTCCAGATTGCGGGCGAGTACGAATTGGAGACAGGCAAGGCCATTTGCCGAACGTTCTCCAAACTCGATCCGGACGCGGTTCCCGCAGTTCTGGTCGCCGGGCACGCTCCTTTCTGCTGGGGAGAAAACGCCGCGGCAGCTGCGCACAATGCGGTGATTCTGGAATACGTGGCCAAGATGGCGTATCACACGCTCCTAATCAACGCTGAATCTACGCCGCTAGCCCGCGAACTGCACGACAAGCATTTCCTTCGGAAACACGGTCGCAACGCCTATTACGGACAGGTCAAGACGCAATGAATCCTGCTCTTCTGCTGTTCAGTTCTGCCAAGCTGGTGCATCTTTCCCCGGTGGATCTGGTCATCATTGTCTTCTACTTTGCGCTGGTGCTGGCGATCGGCTTGTACCTGAAAGGACAAGCGAACACCGGCGAAGACTTCTTCATGGCCGGGCGCGAGATGACGGCGTGGGT
>Ga0209166_10002537_pt1 | contig 13774 bp, 11 predicted proteins | sample Coa_R1_3_FD_187151 | JGI IMG/M metagenome (GOLD analysis project Ga0209166, IMG submission 187151) | Surface soil microbial communities from Centralia Pennsylvania, which are recovering from an underground coalmine fire - Coalmine... | ecosystem: Environmental > Terrestrial > Soil >... | reverse complement strand
TATGAGGCGGCGGCGGCAAAACTGGGGAGGCGCTTGCGCGAACCTGGGCTGGTGGAGTTGCTCTCCGAGAGCGGCCTGGAGAAGAAGGCGGATTTCGAGGACAAGAAAGCGCTGGAGAAATTCCTGAAGGAAGTGGATAAAGCGAAGCTGAAGCTGGAGGGCAAAATCGCTTTTGACGAAGAGCACAGCTTGTACGAAATCCAGTTTGGTCCACCGCACAGCCAGAAAATCAGCTGGGCGCTGGCCTCGACGGCGGAATACAAACGCCTGCGCTCGCTGGCCAAATTGATCGAAGAATTCAACAAGCCACCCTTTGTGATCACGAACAACGGTTCGAAGGTGACCAAGGAAAAGGCGCAGGACGTTTTGAACTATGTGGTGGAAGACGCCAAAAAAGAATTCACCATTACCCGATTCAAGGGCCTAGGTGAAATGAACGCCGAGCAGCTTTGGGATACGACGATGAACGCGGAAACGCGCACGCTGCTGCAGGTGAAGCTGGAAGATGCGGTGGCCGCTGAAGTGATTTTCACCACGCTGATGGGCGAAAACGTGGAAGCGCGGCGGAAATTCATCGAGGAAAATGCGCTGGAAGTCGTCAACCTGGACATTTGATTCCATGGCGGCAAGCTGATGGCGGAAAGCGGCCAGGGATCGAGGCGGGATGCCGTGCGGTGGGGACTGCTGCTGGCGGCGGTGGCAGTGTCGGGATACCGGCTGCCGGGAACGCTGCGCAATTTTCAGCAGTGGCGCGCGGCTTTGCCGGTCGAGCCGTCGGCGGCAGACCTGTACAAGACGAATTTCGCGGTCAACGGCATCGGGATGGCGATTATTTTAGGCGTGGCCATCGCTGTATTTTATTTGTTGCGGCCGCGAGCGGCCAAGCGGCCATGAGGTATCAGCTGGGCTGGAGCACGCTGCCGGGATTGCAGGGGTTGAGTTGCAGCGATTTTCGCGCCACGCCTACGGGCGAGCCGGATGGCGTAGCGGGGGTAGCCGTCGAGTTTGCGTCAGAAGCGGAGCGTGACGGTTTTTTGCGCCAACTCGAAGAGCATTTCGCAGCCAAGCGGTTCACCAATTCCGCCGATGCCTTCGACACGGTGAAAGCTTTTGCGCTGGAGCGCGCACCAAAACCGGGGCCGTGATCCTGAGAGTCAGCAAAGGATCTCGACCCATTATCGAGCTAGGCGCAAGAACAACGAGGGGAAATGGCCGACGAAACCAATAAATCCATCCTGCTTCCCGTAGATATCGAAGTGGAGATGCGCAAGTCGTATCTGGATTATGCGATGAGCGTGATCATCGCGCGGGCGTTGCCGGACGTGCGCGACGGTCTGAAGCCGGTGCAGCGGCGGATTCTGGTGGCCATGAACGACCTGGGACTGGCCTCCAATCGCGGCTACCGCAAGTGCGCGAAAATCTGCGGCGACACCTCCGGCAATTATCACCCGCACGGCGAAGCGGTGATTTATCCGGCGCTGGTCCGGCTGGCGCAAGACTTCAACATGCGCTACCCACTGATCGACGGGCAGGGAAATTTCGGCTCCGTTGACGGCGATCCCCCGGCGGCCATGCGGTACACCGAAGCGCGGCTGGCGAAAATAAGCGAAGACATTCTCGCCGATCTTGAAAAAGAGACGGTTGATTTCGTTCCCAATTTCGATCAAACGCGCGAAGAGCCTTTTGTTCTGCCGTCACGTATTCCCAATCTCCTGGTTAACGGCGCCAGCGGCATCGCGGTGGGCATGGCGACCAATATTCCGCCGCACAATTTGCGCGAAATCGTCGATGCCGCGATTTTGCTGATTGACAAGCCCGACTCTTCATTGAAAGAAGTGATGAAGCTGGTTCCCGGCCCGGATTTTCCGACCGGCGCATATATCGCCGGACGCGAAGGCATCGAGGCCGCTTACAAGACCGGGCGCGGCAGCTTCATGATGCGCGCCAAGGCGGCTATCGAGGAAGTCGGCAAAGACCGGGAAAACATCGTGATCACGGAAATTCCGTATCAGGTCAACAAAGCGCGGCTGATCGAGCGCATTGCCGAACTGGTGCAAAACAAGAAAATCGAAGGCATCGCCGACGTGCGCGACGAATCCTCGCGCGAGGGCATGCGCATCGTGGTGGAAATCAAGCGCGGCGAAGAGGCCCAGCTGATTCTCAACAACCTTTTCAAACACACCCAGATGCAAGAGTCGTTCGGCATGATCCTGCTGGCTATCGTCGGGGGGCAGCCACGCGAGCTGGGATTGATTCCGCTGATCAAGCTGTTCATCGAGCACCGCGTGGAGGTGGTGCGCCGGCGGACCGTCTATGAGCTGCGCAAAGCCCGCGAGCGCGAGCACATCCTGGTGGGCTATCAGATCGCGCTCGACCATCTGGATGATGTTATCCGCATCATTCGCGGATCAGCCAGCCGCGCGGAAGCCAAAGAAAACTTGCTCAAGTATTTCACCGAGCAAGACGTCACCATCACCGAAAACGGCAAGCCCCGGAAGCTGCAGGGCGTCAAGCTGGACGGGCGCAAGTACAAGCTGGGTTCCATCGAAGGGGAAGCCGCCAGCCGCGGCGGCGCGCTTGGCCTCACCCCAGTGCAAGTTGATGCCATCCTGGAGCTGCAACTGCATCGCCTCACGCAGCTCTCGGTGGACGAAATTCTGAAGGAATTGAAATCCATCCGCGAGCACATCGCCGAACTCGAAGAGATTCTCGCCAGCGACAAAAAGCTGAAGCAGGTCATCACCGGGGAGCTGAAAGAAGTACAGAAATCCTACGGCGACGATCGGCGCACGCAGATCGTGGACAAGGTGGACGAAATCAAGCTGGAAGACTTGATTGCCGACACCGAAATGCTGATTACCGTCAGCCATGCCGGCTATATCAAGCGTACCGCCGCCGACACCTACCGGCACCAGTCGCGCGGCGGCAAGGGCCGCATCGGGGCACGCACCAAAGAAGAAGATTTCGTCGAATATCTCTTCGTGGCCTCGGCGCACAGCTACATTTTGCTGTTCACTTCCAAGGGCCGCGTGTACTGGATCAAGGTGTATGAGTTGCCGGAAGCGGCCGCGGCCACTCGCGGCAAGGCCATCTCCAGCCTGGTTAAATTTCAGGAAGACGAAAAACTCACCGCGCTGGTGGCCGCCCGCAATCTGGAAGAAGCGGGGCAGTTCGTCTTTATGGCCACGCGCAATGGCACGGTAAAGAAGTCCGCGCTCACGGAGTTCTCCAACCCGCGCTCGACCGGTATTATTGCCATCACCCTAGACGGAAAGGACGAGCTGATCGGAGCGAAGCTGACCGACGGCAAGAAAATGATCTTCCTGGCCAGCCATGAAGGCCAGGCCATCCTGTTCCGCGAAACGGAGGTACGCCCGATGGGCCGCGGGGCGGGCGGAGTTAACGGCATGGATCTCGACAAGGAAGATTACGTCGTCAGTATGGATGCGGTGCAGCCAGACTTCGATATTATCGCCAAAGAACACCAGCAGACTTCGCAGAACCTCGAAGAACTGGAAAACGAGCACATTAAAGATTCGCTTACCACGCTGATGCTTACGGTCGCGGAAAAGGGCTACGGCAAACGCACGCCGCTGGCCGAGTACCGCATCACCTCGCGCGGGGGGAAAGGCGTGGTGAACATGAAGACCACGGACCGCAACGGCTCGGTGGTGGCGACTTTGCAGGTGACCGAAGAGTCCGACGTGATGATCATCACCCACAACGGCAAAGTCATCCGGGTGCACGCCAACGAAATCCGCGAGGCGGGCCGCTCGACGCAGGGCGTGCGCCTGCTGCGCCTGGACGATGACGACTCCGTAGCCGCCGCCGCTGTCCTCCAGGAAGATAACGACGAGGAGAAGAAATGAACCTCGCCAGGCGCTGCTTTGCGATTCTGTTGCTGTCCGCGACCGCGTTGATCTTATTCGCCACCGCAGCGCCGGCTCAGAAGCGGGTTCCCAATAAGCCTTACCTGGTGTACGTCGGCACCTACACCAATAAAACGGAGAGCAAGGGAATCTACGCCTACTTTTTCGATCCCGGGGTTGGAAAACTTTCGCCGCTTGGCCTGGCTGTTGAATCGGAAGATCCTTCCTTCCTTGCCGTGCATCCCAGCGGCAAATATCTTTACGCGGTAAATGAGATCGATCACTTCGGCGCCACCAAGAGCGGTGCGGTAAGCGCGTTCTCCATCGCGCCTAAAACCGGCAAGCTTACCCTGCTTAACCAAGCCGCGACGCAAGGGGCCGGCCCTTGCTACATCTCGCTGGATAAAACCGGCAAGTTCGCGCTGGTGGCGAACTATGACAGCGGCAGCATCGCCGTATTTCCCATCCGAGAAAACGGCCGCCTGGCGCCCGCCTCGGCCTTCCTCCAGCATTCCGGCTCCAGCGTCAATAAAGAGCGCCAGGAAGGCCCGCACGCGCACTGGATTGGCACCTCGCCCGACAACCGATTTGTGTTGGCCGCCGATTTGGGGCTCGACGAGATCCTGGTTTACCGCTTTAGCGCCAGCAAGGGTACGCTGGCCCCGGGCACGCCGCCCTTTGCCAAATTAACCGGCGGCGATGGACCTCGCCATATCGCATTCCATCCCAGCGGAAGATTTGCGTACGTCCTCAGCGAAATGGGCAGCGGTGTGACTACCTTGGGCTACAAAGCGAGCAACGGTTCGCTTTCTCCGCTGCAAACAATTTCGACGCTTTCGATACTCCGAAAGGATTATTCGGGCCCGAAGGAGGCCGCGGAGATCGTTGTCCACCCCAACGGAAAATTTCTTTATGCCAGCAATCGCGCGAACCTGGACACCATTTCCGCGTTTTCCATCGATCCGGTAAAAGGCGCCCTTCAACTCAAAAACGAATATCCCACCATGGGCAAAACGCCCCGCAATTTTGTCATCGACCCCACCGGTAAATTCCTGCTGGCCGCCAATCAGGAGTCCAACAATATTGTGATCTTTCGCATCGATTCCACCACTGGCGCCCTCAGCCCCACCGGCGAAGTTACGGAAGCTCCCGCTCCGGTCTGCATCACATTCGTCGCCGTTCGGTAACGCGTCGCGCCACACTCCGCCGCCAAGAGGTGGCCAAGGCCAGACCGATAGGCGCAGCAAGGTTCAGATTTACGATCAGCCGCACTCCACTACTGCGTTACAATCGCGGGTTCGCAACACTGTCCCAGGAGAACGAATGAACGCGTCACGCATCGATCACTTGGCCCCGGTTCGCAATGGTGTTCTGCTTCTGCTTGCTGCTTTGACGCCTGCCCTCATTTTGGCCGATGAGACAGCGCCGGCTCGTGACCCCAAGCAAGCCGTCAATGAGGGTTACACCGCGAAAATTAAGAAATATACGACCGCTCCGGTATTCACTTCGCCGCTGGTCGACTATCTGCCCGCGTCCAAGAACGTGCCCACTCCCGAGGCGGTCCTCGGCGACATCTCCGGCGCACCCGGCATCCTGCCTTATGCCGAAGATGTCTACAAATACATGCGGATGTTGGAAAAGGCTACTCCGCGCGTAAGAGTTTTTTCCATCGGCACCACCGAAGAAGGCCGCGAGATGATTGCGGTGGCCGTCTCTTCTGAAGAAAACCTTAAGCATCTCGAAGAAAATCGAGCACGCCTGGGCAAACTTGCCGATCCGCGCAGCATCAAGCTCGACGACGCCGAAGCGGACAAACTCGTCGCGCAGTCCATTCCGGTTTATTACATCACCGGCACGATTCACTCGCCGGAAACCGGCGCGCCCACGGCATTGATGGAGCTGGCTTATCGGCTAGCTGTCGATGAGAGTCCGTACATCCGCGAAATTCGCGACGGTGTTATAACGCTCATCACTCCGGTGGTCGAGGTCGATGGCCGCGACCGCATGGTCGATGTTTACCGCTGGCATCTCGCGCATCCGAAGGATTTCTATCCGCCGCTTATCTATTGGGGCAAATATGTAGCGCACGATAACAATCGCGACGCTATGGGCGTTACCCTGAAGCTCACCGAAAATGTCCTGAACACCTACGTCGGCTGGAAGGCCCAAGTGCTTCACGATCTTCACGAGTCGGTGCCCTATCTCTACGACAACACCGCCGGCGACGGGCCCTTTAACGCCTGGGTCGATCCCATCCTCACCGACGAATGGGAAATGATCGGCTGGCGCAACGTCGCGGACATGACCAAGTTCGGGATGCCCGGTGTTTTCACTCACGGAGTGTTCGACACCTGGTCCCCCGGCTATCTGATGTTCATCGCCGCACTGCATAACGGTATCAGCCGCCTTTACGAGACTTTCGGCAACGGTGGCGCGGATACGCAGGAGCGCACGCTGGAACCGCAGGAATATTCGCGAACCTGGTGGCGCCAGAATCCTCCATTCCCCAAAACGCTGTGGTCCCAGCGCGACAACAACAATTACGAACAAACCGGCCTGCTCACTTCGTTGCACTATTTCAATGAAAATAAGCGCCTGTTCCTGAAAAATTTCTACCTGAAATCAAAGCGCTCCATCAGCAAACCCGGCGAAGAAGGTCCGGCCGCCTACGTTTTGCCCGCCGATGATCCGCGGCTCGAGCTGCAGACCGAATTGCTCCAGGTGCTGCAGAAGCAGCACGTAGAAATCTCTCGCGCGAGCACAGCGTTTACGATCGCGTTGCCCGCGAAGAAACGCAAGAAAGCAAAAAAGGAAGGGGGCAAAGACGGACAAGACAAGGGAAAGGAGGAAGAAGCCGAGCCGGCCTCGCGCGAATTTCCTGCCGGCAGCATCATCATCCGCATGGACCAGCCGTACTCGCGCATCGCCGACGCGCTGCTCGATCATCAATACTGGAGCCCCGACGATCCGCAAAAAACTCCGTACGATGATACGGGCTGGACTTTTGGTGAATTATTTAATGTGAAGGTTTTTCGCATCACCGACCGCAAGGTGCTGGATGCGGCCATGGAGAGGATGAATCAAGTGCAACCGGCCGGGAGCGTGCAAGGCGAAGGGAATGTCTTCGCGATCAACAACAGCGCCGAGCCGGCCCTGGCCACGCTGCGCTATAAACTACGCGATGCTTCCATCGAAGCTGCCGAGGAACCCTTCGAATCCGCCGGCAAGAAATTCAATCGCGGGACTTTCATCTTCCGCAACGTCGCGCGAGCTGATTTTGAAGACGCCGCAACGGAAAAAGGCCTACGGGCCGTGGCGTTAGGCAGCGCCCCTAGCGTGAAAACGCATCCGGTTCGCGCCGCCCGCGTCGCTTTGGTGCACACCTGGCTGAGCACGCAGACCGAAGGGTGGTGGCGGCTGGCGCTCGACAATCTGAAAATCCCCTACGAGTACATCAGCACGCAAACGGTCGCCAAGCTCGACGACCTCAACTCGAAGTATGACGTCATCCTATTCCCGCCGGTCGGCTATAACGCCTCTTCGACCGCCATCATTAGCGGCACGCCCACTGCCTGGGGCAATCCGCTACCCTGGAAAAACACTCCGCAAACCCCCAATCTGGGCAGAAATGATTCCACCGATGACATGCGTCCCGGGCTGGGGTGGGAGGGAGTGGCCCACTTGCAATCCTTCGTGGCCAAGGGGGGCGTCTTGCTTACCGCCACGGACACGTCTCGCTTTGCACTTTCCATCGGCTTGGCCGACAGCGTCAGCGTTGGCGCATCGCAAAAAATGAATATCGTCGGCTCGGTCGTAGGTACGCGCGTGGTCGACGGCACCAGCCCGATCGTTTACGGCTATGACGAAAAACTGGCTGCCTTCTGCGATAACGGCCCCATCTTGGCGCTGAGCAGTATTGCCGGGGCTCGGGGTTTCCGCCGGCTGGGCGGCCACAGCACTACGCGCCCCACTGGACGCGGCACTGCAGACGATCCCGATTTTACTGTCGGCCGGCCCGGCGCCGAAGCTCCTGAAGAGCCGACCGCCGAACTATGGGAATATCCGCCCGTCAGTGACGAACAGAAGCGCAACGGCATGCGCGTGATCCCGCCCGCCAATCGCGCACGCGTCATCCTGCGCTACGCCGACAATAAGGACTTGCTCATCTCCGGCTTAGTAGAGGGCGGCGACGAGATCGCGCAGCATCCCGCGGTGCTGGATGCTCCTAGCGGCCGCGGGCACGTCATCCTATTCTCTATCAACCCGGTTTATCGCGGCGAAACCCGCGGCACCTACGCGTTGGTCCTGAACACCATCCTGAATTTCGACAATCTGGACGCCGGGAGGCGGCTGACCGAAAAATAGCTCTTGCGCATCGCCATGTTGTTTGGTGCGGCAGCCACCTTCACAAAAGACCTCTTTGGAGTACAATCCCGCCACTATGCCCAAGCGCAAACAAAGGAAGTCCGGGATTAAGCGCAGACCGCGTCGCTCCGCGGCCGCCAAGCTCCCTAAAAACGCCGTAACCCTGGTGGTTCTCCTGCATGCCAAACCAGGCCAGGAATCCCTCCTTGAAGCCGAGTTACGCGCGCTAATTCCTCCGACTCGCCGGGAAGGAGGTTGCATTACCTACGATCTGCATCGCGCCCTCGACCTGCCCGGCGCCTTTTTTCTGCACGAAATCTGGGCCACGCGCGACCACCATAAAGCCCACACCAAGACGCCGCACTTCCTCCGCTGGGATGCTCGCAAAGATGCTCTGCTCGCCAGCCGCGATGCTACCTTCTGGTCTCGCCTCGTGTGACGCCGGACCGAGCGGCGCTGGGGGCTATGCAATGAAAGCGTTGGGCCTTAGCTTTCTGGGCCCGCCAGGTAATATCCGGGCCGGGCCCGAACCTTCAATCCTTCCTTCTTCACGGCAACCTTGATCTCGTGATATCCAGCCTGATCCGTTCCGCTCGGCACATAACTCAGGGAATACTGGGAATGCAACTCGCCGCCAATTTCGTCAACGGCATTTTCTATCGAATGATTCTTGAACGTCGCGATATGCTCTCCGCCGGTCGCCGTTGCCGCCAACTCCAAAGCATGGTCGGTGATCTTATTTTTGATGTGCTGCACCGCCCATGCCGCCACGGCCATCAAGTCCCCACCCCCATACAGTGCGCTTTCTGACCCCGGTGTTTGCACCGAGCCCGGGAACGGCGCCCGCGTGAAGGTGCCCGGCGGCGATGGCTGCGGCGTGGTGTCCTTGGCCGGCGCTTTCCACTCGGCCATGGTGGTCGACAACCCCACCGAATAAATCGCTACATTCGAGAGCTGGGCTTGCCGCAAGACCGCCCCGAGCTTGGTCTGGCTGCCAGCGTCGGTCGCTTCCGACAAGATCACCATCACGCGGCGCCGCCCGGGCGTGTCCGGGGCGGGCTGCGGCCGGCCGCTTAACATCTCCACGCCAATCGCCATGGCATCAAAGAGCTTCGAGCCGTCCGTGACGGCGTGGAGGCTACCAATGGTTTTCTCGACTGCATCCTGATTGGTGGTGAAATCCTGCAGCTTGTCCACCGAATCGTTGAAGCCTACTACCGCCGCCTCGCCATTGGTCCCCATCACGGTTACCGCCAGCACGATGCCGGCTTTGTTGATCTGCGGCATCAGGGGCGCAATCCTCGAGCTGGTTTCCACCAGGAAAACGATCGAGAGCGAGTCGCCCCCCAGGTCAAAGTGCGTAATCTGCTGCGGGATGCCGTTGTCCGTGACCTGGAAGTCTTTTACATCCAGCGAATTGATCATCTGCCCGCTGGCGTCCTTTACCGTGACCGGCGTATTTACCAGCGACACTCGTCTGACGATCTTGCTTTGTGCGGGGGCTGATTGAATTGTGGCCCCGGGTCGCGGGGTAATCGGCCCGGTGGGCGCCTGCGCGAGAACGGCAGCGGTAAAAAAGAGAATCGGGCCCGCAAGAACCGTGAGCGTTTTGACCAGCAAAGGCGGGTTGTTCATGGACGGGCCTCCGTGCCCAGTGTATCCAATTCGACGCAACAGGGGCCTCAGACGTTGCCGTCTCTCTCCGCAATTCCTAGAATGGGGGTTCGCTCTTTTGGAGAATCTCATGTCCCCAGGGCACGTCAAGCTCAAGCCGCAGCACGCACCCAAGGCTCCGCACCAGGATCCGCAATTCCTGGACAGCACCGCCGCCCGTCCGATTCGCATCCTGGCCGAATACCTGCACCCACTGGTGCAGCTCAAGAATGAAGGTATTGGCGACACTATAGTTATGTTCGGCTCCGCGCGTATCGAGTCCCATGAAACAGCGCAAGGCCGGCTCACCCGACTGAAGAAAACGCCCGCCTCCAAGCTGCCTGCCGCCAAGCGTGCAAAACATCGCGAAGCGCTGCGTGAGGCCAAGAGCGCTCTCGAGATGTCCCGTTATTACGAAGAGGCGCGCGACCTTTCCCACCGCATCACTACCTGGGCGCTTACCCTCGGCCCCCGCCCGCGCCGCTTTGTCATCTGCTCGGGCGGAGGCCCCGGAATCATGGAAGCGGCCAATCGCGGCGCCGCCGAAGCGGGCGGCAAATCCATCGGATTATCTATCGAGTTGCCCCACGAGCAGTTCGCCAACGCTTACATCAGTCCCGAGCTCAGCCTGAACTTTCATTATTTTTTCATGCGCAAACTTTGGTTCGCGCAGATTGCGAAAGCCCTCATCGTTTTTCCCGGCGGTTTCGGCACCATGGATGAACTATGGGAGATGCTGACACTATTGCAAACCGGCAAGCTGCCGCGCAACAACCTCATCATCATCTACGGCCGGAAATATTGGGATGAAGTGCTGAACTTCCGGGCCATGGTGCGCTGGGGCATGATCAACCAGGATGAATACAAGATGTTGCAATTTGCCGACACGGTGGATGAGGCCTTCACTCGTATCCGCGAAGGCCTCGAGAAGTACCACATGGAGCTGAACTCCGACCTTTAGGTACGGGTGTAGCGGCCACATTCGACCCCGGCACCTTCGACCCGGGCACAAACAACACCTACAGCAATTCCCCCCTCCCTATCGCGGAACCCCCGGTATATCGACGCGTTCTCGGCGCTGCTACTTTTGCTGAACCCTGCTTTGGGCCTCATTTCAAAATGGAGGAGAGAACCGGATGCAGACAAAATTTCAATGGAGAGTGTCGGGAGCGGCAAAAGCATCACTGGCTGGGGCTGCGCTGGCGGGATTCCTGCTTTTCACCGGCGCCCCGCGTGTGCGTGCCGATGACGACGATTGCCAGAAGCGCATCGCTAAGGCTGACCATCGTCTTCACGAAGCCATCGAGCATCATGGACGCGAAAGCCGTCAAGCTGACAACGCTCGCCATGGATTGCACGAAGCTCGCGAAAATTGTTACAACCGCAACCATCAGTGGTGGGACGAAGATGAACATCGGTGGCGCTCGGATCGTGACTGGGACGATCACGATCACGATAAATACGATCGCGAACACCCGCCCCGATAATTCGCTTTCGAAGTCGGTTAAGCCTCCCGGGAGCGCTTAGGCCGCCGACTTGTGCATGTCGCCCGCGAGCTCGTCTGAAAATACGGCCTCGAATCGCCGCGTCTCGTCTTGATCGTGCAGCATTACTATGGGCACCACGCGCAACGATTGCGTGCACGACCGGCACACCGTCACTTCGCCCTGCAAATCCTGCAAGAATCCGTCGGTAAAATGATACTGCGTGCGCTCGCGACGGGCCTTTTTCTGGCCCCGAGCGCCGCAGTGGGGGCAGACATACTCGACCCTGTCCTCCTGCGGATCGCGGTCCAGAGCCGCCCAGCCGGTGCGGCGCACGCCGACTACTTCCGGGTAATGCCGTTCCATGGGTTTCGTCTCCTTTAGATCCACGTCCACAAGGGATGGGATGCGCCGCGAAGGACATTTGATACAATTACCTTAACTTTTTTGTTTTTCGTAACTTGCGAACATTCCTGCGGCTTGACGCCACTCACTTTCGCTATTTGCGCAGTTGCTCCCACGCAGCGCGTTAACTCTTCGGCTCTTGGAAGACTCCCTTCCGGCAGGTTAGAACCTGGTGGCCACCACGTTCTGGTTGCCGCTGAGTTCCACCACGAACGCGCCGAAGAATCCATCGTTGTGGCGCAGGAAATCGGCTGTGAGCGCATCGTATGCGGAAATTGCGAAGCCGGCACCGGGGTTAAGGGGATCGGCATTTTGCGAGGGCAGCCAGTCCAGGTTGGAAGCTTGTTGTTCGGTCCACGATCTTCCTTGATTACTGGAGATGGAGCAAAAGCGGTCGACGCGCAAGTCCGCGGGATCGTTGCGCCGGTCGTAATAGCAGACTGCGACGTCACCGTCCTTATCCATTGCAATTCCCGGAAGAAACTGGTCGCGGCCCACGCCTCTGAAATCTTTTGGCGTTGGACTGACTGCTCCAAGGACGGTGAACGTCTTGCCGGAATTGGTGGACTTAGCCACGAAAATATCCGGGTACGCGTAGGTTCCGCTGGCCGAATTAGCGTCCGGTACAATGTGATTGCGGCCGTCCGGATACGTTACATAGACCGTCCCTCGCGCCGCTCCCGGATCGCGGTCCACCGCGATTTGCGGATATTCATCGACCAGCAGATGCCCGCTGAGCTCCACGCCGGTGCCGCTTGGAACCAGCTGCGTGATGCGCAGCGGCTTGCTGAAGGTTACGCCGTGATTGGTGGAACTGGTGAAGTAGATGGCGTTCATTTGCGCGACTCCCGGATTGAATCCGGGGAAAAGTTCGTATGTCACATAAACTTTGCCGTCTCGACCAACCACAACTCGGGAGCCCTCGACGGTATCCGGATTAGCAAAGGGGTCGGAGGGGATGCACTCTTGAGCCACCATGCCAGGAGCGCTCCAGGTTTTCCCGCCATCACTGGATCGCACGACATCGATTCGATTGCAACCCAGCAAATCGAATTCCGTGTAGCTCAGATATAGCCGCTGTACATCGGAGGGATCCACGGCGAGCCAGGGATTGTCCGCTACTTGTGTGTTGCCATCGAGTGCAGCGACCTGTAACGGCGCGCTCCATTTTTTGCCGCCGTCGGTTGAAAACGAAATCGATGGTCCGATCAGGGGGTCAAGACCGTCCGGCGTCGTGGTATTCAAAATGGACGCATACTGAAAATGCTGTTCGCTAGAACAGGTCACTGCAGGATCGCCGATCAGCGCGTTGGCGGAGAAGGTCCCCGGCGTGAGAAATCCCAAATCGGTAAAACTCTTGCCTGCATTCGCGGAAAACGAGACGCCATTGAGGCTGATCGGCACGCCAAACGCTTGGGTCGGGTCGGTGCGCAGAAATGCGCCGCTGTCTTGATAGCCGACGACCAAGGTCTTGCCGCACCACGCGCTGGAGGTGGTGTTCTGCGTGTAGCCTTGTGCTGCCGGATCCAGTGCGGGATTGGAAACCGCGATCAGGCCGCCGACGATGCTGGAACCATTCTGCCAGGGTCTCTTGCTGGCGGAGGACGTGCTGGCGGTTCGTAACGTGGCGCCATTCACTGCGGCATCGGCGTAGCGCAGGTAGTTCTGCATGCTGCGCGCGAGATGCTTTTTGCGCTCGGGAGCGAGCTTGTTGACGGTGTCGACAAATGTTTTGAGCGCGGCTTTGTTTGCGTCCGCTCTGCTGGATGAGACTCGGATCGACACAACACCTTGTTGCGCGTTGGCGGCGGCGGCCAAGAGCAGTGCGGCGGCGAACACGACGGCACACCGGGGAAATCGTAATGGGTACATTTGCTAAGCTCCTAAGGCGCTGGAGAGTCGTGGTGGGACCGCAGGCTTGGGAGCTAGAGCGATGCTGCGCGAAGCGAAAGGCAAGCCGTGGTTGCGAATACACCCCGTATTCTCGTCCGCGGGCCA
>Ga0209166_10002536_pt1 | contig 13778 bp, 13 predicted proteins | sample Coa_R1_3_FD_187151 | JGI IMG/M metagenome (GOLD analysis project Ga0209166, IMG submission 187151) | Surface soil microbial communities from Centralia Pennsylvania, which are recovering from an underground coalmine fire - Coalmine... | ecosystem: Environmental > Terrestrial > Soil >... | reverse complement strand
GGGTTGGTTTTTTCTCGTAAAAAAAGCTTGACATAATGTACTAGTTGTATAGTACACTGTGACGCATGGGAAGAAGCACTCCAGGCGCGGCATCGTTTCAGCTCGCGCTCGACCTGCACAGCGGTGTCCCGGTCTACCGCCAGATCATCGATCAGGTGCGATCCGGAGTGGCTTCGGGCTCGCTGAGCGCGGGCGACCAGTTGCCCACGGTGCGCCAGCTCGCCGTTGATCTAGCCATCAATCCCAACACTGTGCTGCGCGCCTACCGTGAGTTGGAATTAGGCGGGCTGCTGGAAACTCATCAGGGTACTGGAACCTTCGTCGCGAACAAGAAAGTAGAGAAAAATTCCGCCGAGCGCGACCGCCGCCTCACTCAAATGGCCGGCGAGTTCGCGGCCCGCGCCGGTGCCGCCGGATTCACGCTTGAGGATTTAATCGATCGTCTGCGCGACTTGCTGCCAAGTCCCGCATCAAGGAGATAGTCATGGCAAGAATTCGAGTCCAGGAAGTCAACGGCGTCGCTTTGTTGCTGTTCACAGTGTGCGTGTTGGCTGGAATCGCGGTATCACAAACCATTCAGCAACGGTGGCCGATCATCTTCGGAGCGCTGGTGGGTATCTATTTTCTCTTTGCCATCAAAATCGTGCGCCAGTGGGAAAAGGTGGCAGTGTTGCGCCTGGGACGCTATGTCGGCTTGCGCGGTCCGGGAATGTGCCACATTGTGCCGATCCTCGAGACTCTGAGCCCGTACGTGGACCAGCGTGTCCGCGTGGCCAGCGTATCGGCTGAATCCACGCTGACTCGCGACACGGTGCCGGTCAATGTGGATGCGATTGTCTTCTGGATGGTGTGGAACGCCGAGAAATCCATACTGGAAGTCGAGAACTTCATTGACGCCATCAACATGAGTGCGCAAACCGCCCTGCGCGAATCGATTGGCCGCCACGAACTGGCGCAGATGATCACCGAGCGCGAAACCATGGGCCGCGAACTGCAGCGCATTCTCGACGAAAAGACCAATCCCTGGGGCATCACCGTGCAGTCGGTGGAAATTCGCGACGTGAAAATTCCTCAGGGTCTGGAAGACGCCATGTCGCGCCAGGCACAGGCCGAGCGCGAGCGTCAAGCTCGAATCATTCTGGGCCAGGCAGAAAAGGAAGTTGCCGACAGCTTTGTGCAAGCCGCTGAGTCCTACGCTGAGAACCCTGTGGCCTTGCACCTGCGCGCCATGAACATGCTTTACGAAGCCATCAAGGAACGCGGCTCGATGATTATCGTGCCCTCGTCCGCAGTGGAAACCATGGGCCTCGGCGGCACTCTCGCCACCGCCGCCCTCGGTGGAGCCAAACCCTAAAAATTTCGGCTGAATAGGTCAAAAATGGAGGTTCATATGAATCGCATGCTACTCGTGTGTCTAATCGCTGCAACGTTCACAGTAACGATCGCGCTGCCCGCTCGGGCGCAAGCTCCGGCGCTACGGAAAGGCGTCAGCGTGCAAATGGCGTACACCCGCAACGCCTCACCGATGGCGGAGGCGGATAATGACGACGCCTGGGTCGTCGCCGTCACCGCCGGGGGTGATCTTTACTTAGGAGCTGAAGCCATGACGCCAGACCAACTGGCGGAGTGGATGAGGTCCCATCCGCGCAGTCGCGAGGCGAATCTGTATATCAAGGCCGATGCTCGCTCTTCCTTCGCGAATGTGGAAAAGGTTCTGGATATTGGCCACGCTATGGGTTTCGACGCTCCGGTCCTGCTGACTTCGCAGGTCGAGCCGAAGACGCCTGGAATCATGGTGCCTCCGAAGGGCCTGGCGGTATCGGTGGATGAACCGGCGAATGCCAACTCAATCGTCGTGCGTATCGCCCGCAGCCAGGATTCATCTACGGTCAGCGTGAACAATGAGGAAACTTCCCCCGCGGCTTTGCAAGGAACTGTGCGGGGGCTGGTTCAGAACACCACGGATCATGTCGTCATTGTTAGAGCTGACGGCTCGGTTCCATTCCGCGACTTCATAAATGTCGTCGATATTTGCATTTCGGTCGGAGCCAAAACGGTTGTGCCAACACCACAAATCTAAGTTTCGGGGGTGACCCCTCGTGGTGCTGCTCCAGTTCTCGCAAAAGCGGCGAGACCTGGAGCACGCCATACGGTTCAGAGTCCCACGCCGTTTCAAATTCCCAATTGCAAGGAGACCCGTCATGAAGCGTGCAATCGAAATCTTCCTTCTCACCGCAATGCTGGCTGTCGGCCCGTTCGCTCGTAAAGACACACCAGAGGCATGGCACGACCCATCGCCGCACCAGGTGCAGTTCGTTACGGTTCAGCCGGGCGTCCGCCTGGAAGTGCTCGATTGGGGAGGAACAGGTCGGGCCGTCGTCCTGCTTGCGGGATCAGGGAATACGGCGCACGTCTTCGATGAGTTCGCTCCCAAGCTCCGCCAGTTCTGTCACGTTTATGGCATCACGCGCAGGGGCTATGGCATATCCAGCCATCCGGATTCGGGATATTCAGAGCAGCGGCTGGCGGAGGATGTTCTACAGGTCATGGGCCAACTCAAATTGGAGAAGCCAGTCTTGATGGGTCATTCGATGTCGGGTGAAGAAATGACGAGGTTGGGTGATGAACATTCGGACCGCTTGGCGGGTCTGATCTACATGGATGCGGCGTCCGATCCAAAAGACTTTCCGGGAAGCAGTCCTGCATATCTCGAACTGTTCAAAAAATTGCCGGAGGCAACGCGAACACGACCCGACCCGACAGACGCGGACATGAAGTCGTTTCATGCCTATTACGAGTGGCAATTGCAGAACCGCGACGCTCCCTTTCCAGAGTCGGAGCTGCGCAATCAGTTTGACGAGAATCCTGACGGATCTGTAGGCGAATTCAAGACCTCGGACCAGATCCATCGCGCCGTCGGGGATGGAGCACAGCAGCGGGACTATTCGCGGATCCGAGTCCCCATCCTTGCGTTCTTTCCGGCAATTGGCGGCGACTCGAAATATCAGCCTAAGAACGACACGGAACGCGCTGCCATCAAGGCTTTCAACGACGCTACTGCCGTTTATGTGAACCGATACAAACAGAGTCTAGTGAAGGCTCCCGGTGGCGTAAAGATCGTCGATTTGCAGAGGGCCAACCATTATGTTTTTCTCACCAACGAGTCTGACGTGCTGCGCGAAACGCAACTGTTTCTGGCTGGGCTAAAGTGATCGTCTGCAGCAAGCCCCGGGCCGGATGGTGCCTCACCACACGTGGCACGCGTTCTCCGCCACCATCGGCTGCCCCGCCTTGCAGCCCCAAGCCTTCTGGAACTCCGGCATGTTCTGCACCACGCCATTCACGCGGTATCTCCCGGGCGAATGCGGATTGGTGCTGACCTGCATGCGCAAGTATTCCGGACGTTGCTTCTCGCACCACACCCGACCGAATCCCAGGAAGAAGCGCTGTTCCGGCGTGTAGCCGTCGATACTCTGTCCTTCTTTCCCGGTCTTGTCGTCGGCAATCATGTGTTCGAGAGCCACCAGTGCGATGCGCGCGCCGCCGTTATCCGCCGTGTTCTCGCCCAGCGTGAGGCGGCCGTTGAGCTTCATCGTATCGACGGCGACGAAGTTGGAATACTCATCCGCCACGCAGCTCACGCGTTTATCGAATTCCTTCCCATCCTGCTCCGTCCACCAATCGCGCAGGTTGCCCTGCGGATCGAACTTTCTCCCCTGATCGTCGAAGCCATGCGTGAGTTCGTGGCCAATGACCAGCCCGATCCCGCCAAAGTTCACTGCGTCGTCCATGCTCTTGTCGAAGAACGGCGGCTGCAAGATGCCCGCCGGAAACACAATCTCGTTATACGATCCGCTGTAATATGCATTCACTTCAGGCGGAGTCATGCCCCATTCCTTGCGGTCGAGGGGCTTGCCGATCTTCGCAATCTGCCGCTTCGATTCGAATTCCCTTGCCCGTTCAACGTTGCCTAGCAAATCGTTAGGCTTGATCACGACCGAACTGTAATCGCGCCATACATCTGGATATCCAATCTTGTTGCGGATCGCCTGCAGCTTCACTTTCGCCTGCTTCTTGGTGTCGTCGCTCATCCACGCAAGACTCTGGATGTCCTCATCGAGCGACTTTTCCAGCGCGTCTACCATCTTCAGCATGCGCTGTTTGCCTTCAGGGCCGAATGTAGCCTCGACGTAACGCTGCCCCAGCGCTTCTCCGAGTGACCCATCCACCAGCCCGACACACCGTTTCCAGCGATCCTGGATCTGCTTCTGCCCGGTCAGCGCCTGCCGCATTTTGAAATTGGCTTGCACAAAGGGTTGCGACAGCCATGGCGACGCATCCCGCAGTACATGCCATTCCACGTAGGTCTTCAGCGACTCCAGAGGCAGTGCCGCCACAACGCCATTCACCTGTTTGAAGAAATCAGGATTCGTGACGTTCATCTCGGTGAACTTGGGGGCGCCAATATCGTCGAAGTAGCGATTGAAATAGAAATTCGGAGCCAGCGCGGCGGCCTCTTCGCGCGTCATCTTATGATCGCGATTCTTCGGATCCCGCCGCTTGGTCCGATCCATGGAATCGGCCGCCAGTAAGGTTTCCACTATCAACACCGTATCCGCCGAATGCGCCGCCTGTTCAGGCGTTTGCCCGTCCAGCTTGAACAACTCCGTCGCGTAATCGGTCAGATGCTTGCGCATCTCGACTTTGTCGGCATCGTCCTTCACGTAGTAATCACGGTCGGGTAGCGACAGCCCGCCTTGATCGATGTACGCAATCACATTGTCCGCATTGTGCAGATCGGAATTGGAATAGAAGTTGAAGAGCGGATTCGGGCCGATCATGTGAATGTGCGCGATCTCGTCAATCAGCGCAGCTTTATCTTTCACCGCGGCGATGCGCTCCAGTTCCGGCTTGAGTGGCGTAATTCCCTTGGTATCGACCGCTTTCTCGTCCATGCACGATCCGTAAAGGTCGCCAATCTTCTGATCGATCGCATTCCGTCCCGCTCCTCCAGCAGATGCTTTTTCAAGAATGCCCTTCTCGATTCCAAGATTGCTTTCATTCAATTCCGAAAAACTCTGCCATGACGGACGATCCGCCGGGATCTCCGAATTTTTGATCCAGTTCCCGCAAGCGTACTGGTAGAAATCGACACAGGGATCGACACTCTTGTCGATGTTGTCGATGCTGAATCCCGGCCCAGGCTTTGCGAGTGCTGCAGACTGCCCGAAACTGGCAACGGACAAAATCATCAATGCGAGAACGAGACGAAACACAAGCATAAGAAGGGCTCCTCCGACGAATGGCAGAAATTTTAAGCTGCTTGTCGCCTTTGAGCAAACGGCGTGCTCAATCGCGGATCGTATGCAGTTAGCCTGCAAGTCCTTCGTGTACCTTCGTGCCCTCCGTGGTTATTGATTTTGCCCCCATGCCGCACACGCTGCACGCGTTTATAATCAGAATTCATACACTTCTTGAAGGCTGGGGTTCCCATGACTTCCACGAATGGTTCGAACGGCATCGCCTACACCGTCCCTCAACCGCGCGCCGACTGGATTTCGCGCCGCAAGCAGCAGAACACGGACGGCAACTTCTCCCAGATGCACTACGCCCGCCAGGGCGTCATTACCGAAGAAATGGCCTTCATCGCCCACAAAGAAAAGCTCACGCCCGAGCTTGTCCGCGATGAAGTCGCCCGTGGCCGCATGATCATCCCCGCCAATATCAATCATCCCGAACTCGAGCCCATGGCGATCGGCGTGGCCAGCCTCTGCAAGATCAACGCCAACATCGGCAACTCCGCCGTCACCTCCGAGATCAATGAGGAGCTCAAGAAACTCCACACCGCAGTCCACTACGGCGCCGACACGGTGATGGATCTCTCCACCGGCGGCAACATTCACGAAATTCGCGAGGCCATCCTCCGCCACTCGCCGGTCCCGATCGGCACCGTGCCCATCTACGAAGCCATTGCGCGCGTGAAGCGTGTGGAAGACCTCAACGCCGAAGTAATGCTCGAAGTCATCGAGGAGCAGGCCGCCCAGGGCGTCGATTACATGACGGTCCACGCCGGCGTGCTGATCCAATACCTGCCGCTGATATCCAAACGGATCACGGGCATCGTCAGCCGCGGCGGCGCCATCCTCGCCCAATGGATGGCCTACAACCATAAACAGAATTTTCTATACGACCGCTTCGACGACATCGTTAAGATTTTCAAAAAGTACGACGTCAGCTTCTCTCTAGGCGACGGACTTCGCCCCGGCTGCGTCGCCGACGCCAGCGACGAAGCCCAGTTCGCCGAACTCAAGACGCTAGGCGAACTCACCAAGAAGGCCTGGCAGGAAGACGTGCAGGTCATGATCGAAGGTCCCGGCCACGTCTCCATGGACAAGATCAAAGAGCAGGTCGAGAAAGAAATCGAGTATTGCTACGAAGCCCCCTTCTACACCCTTGGTCCCCTGGTCACCGACATTGCACCCGGCTACGACCACATCACCAGCGCGATCGGTGCCGCCATGATCGGATGGTACGGCGCTGCCATGCTCTGCTACGTCACACCGAAAGAGCACTTGGGTCTGCCCAACGAGAAAGACGTGAAAGACGGCATCATCGCCTACAAGATTTCTGCTCACGCCGCCGACATCGCCCGTGGACGCCCCGGCGCCCGCGACCGCGACGACGCCCTCAGCTACGCCCGCTACAAGTTCGACTGGGAAAAGCAATTCGCCCTCTCGCTCGATCCCGAAACCGCCCGCTCCATGCACGACGAAACCTTGCCAGACGACTACTACAAAGAAGCCGCCTTCTGCTCCATGTGTGGCCCCAAATTCTGCTCGATGAACTATTCGTCCAAAGTTGACGAATACAACAAGCAAGTCCACGGCATCGAGAAAAAGGATTACTCAGAACTGGTGGAAAAACTGGTCACGCTGAAGTAGGCCTCATGCGGTGACCGCCATCCTGAGGCACGTGCGAGGCTGTGGCAAGTGAAAGCACTCGCCTTAATTTTCGGTGCGATTCTCTTGAGACTTTTGTTCGTGTCTCCCTTCATGCTTTTGTTCTGGTGGATCCGCCGTTCTGCGAGGAAGCTTCGTCCGCGGGAAGATGGCACTTCGATTCAGTTCTCTCTTGCACCCCGCATGCTTGTTCTCGTCGAGATAGTCATCGTATCGCTGGTAGCCTTCACTGCTCTAACCGTGTGGGAGACGGTCCGTAAGGGCGAGGGCTTATACGCGGCATTGATCCCTCTCTCGGTGCTGGTCGCGATTCTTCTTGCTGAACCCAGAACAGTCCTGATCAACCACGAAGGCATTCGTCAGCACCTCTGGCTTCGCGGAGATCGAGTCATCGCGTGGAACGAGGTCGCTTGGATGAGGAGGGGCCGGAACACCGGGACCACCTATGTCAAAAGCCGAAACGGAGGGCGAGCGATATCGTTCTCGCCATTGCTAGTCGGCCAGTCACGTTTCGAGCGAGAGGTCAGAAAGCATGCTCGCGAGATCGAACTGGACTACTGATAGGCAGTCCGGCACGGTCGCCGGTCAACCGACCCGACGATTCTCACCGGTAAGCTTCACCACGATGTCGGACGCGGAGAACCTGAATCGTGTCCGCATCCGGGCAGACGAAGAAGAGGCGGTAGTCACCGATCCGAAGCCGTAGCTCTTTCCTTCCCTGGAGGGCTTTCACGTCTCCCACGCCCAATTCCGCGAAGCGGTGCAACGCGGAGAGAACGTGCATGGCAACAGGCTTGCTGAGGCTGCGGACATCGCTTCTGGCGGGATCGGTCCAAACGATCCGCTTCACTTCGATTCTCGAGACCGATCGACCTCTTTCGGCGTGAGCCCTAGCTCAGCTAAGACCCGCTTATGCGGAATTCCTTCGTTGTGCTTTAACCAATCCTCCGCCTCCGCGAGGGCCCGCTCGTCCTCCGCCGTCAGGGGTTCGTCGTCAATAGGAGCGTTGGCGATTGCGCGCGAGACGGGATCGAGCAGTGCTTCGAGCATGCCAATGACAGCCGGAACCTGGCTCGGCGCCAGCCTGTCGATCAGTTCGTGGGCGTGCTGCTTATCCGCAGCCATGCGTTAACTCCTCTAAGATATTTTACACGGGGCCGTTGTCCGATGCCGGGTGCACGATCCTTTCGCGTTCCTGGCAAACGGCCTCGCCTTAGCCTGCGGCGCACATAAAACTAGCCGAACAGCGACTGCATCGCGTGCGCCCACGCCGGACTGCCGAGCAGGGCGACGCGTACCCCGACGCCCAGCACGATCAGCGCCAGTCCCCACCAGTACACCGGGTGGACGCGCCCGCGGGACCATCGGTCGTACACCGCGCCGGCGATGGGGAACGCTAGCATGAGGATGTAGGAAACCAGTGCTCCAAGAGCCAGTACCCCGGGCCAGCGCACCAGCGCCGCGGCCATCAGGCAGGTGGAAGCGAGGATCATCAGCCGCTTGTGCTTGTCCTTGTCGTTGCGCCAGAGGACGGCGCCCACGAAGAAGATGGCGAAAGTCGTGATGTCGCCGAAGGGAATGGCGATAAAGTTCCAAGGCTTGGCGCCGGGAGGGACCGCGCCGAGCCGCGCCGCTTCGACCGCAGTGCGGCCGCCGACCACGATCATTGCCGCCGCCAGAGCCACCCCGAAGTAGCCGAGCTTGCGATGCACTTTCACGCGGTGCGTCGCGACCAAGCTCGTCTGCACAATGAACAGCACTAGCCACGACATGAACAACAGCGCGTGCACGTGCACGGTCACGTTTGGAACGCGCCCGGTAATGGTCGTCGCATGCCCGGAGATCAGGCCGAGGAAGTACGTCCGCGAGAAGCCGACCAGAGCCGTAAAGAGCATCGCGATGGCGATGCCGGTGTAGAACTTGCGGTCGCGGGCCGCGGAGGAGACAAGCGGGAGGGGAGAAGCAGCGATAGCCATGCGGCCAAAGATATTAGCACGGCTCGGCGCACTACCTAAACTCAGGTCCGCTGAAATCGATCGCCGGCCGGCACTTCCATCCGCCCCGCTTCGGCACAATATCCTCAAACCGCGGCCCTTCGCCCAGCAACCACTCCTTGATGTTCGGCTGGCGCACCCGTTGCAGACGCCGCCACTCTTCGATTGACACCAGCACCGCTTGTTCCACCCCTCGCCGCGTCACCACCTGAGGCCCCTTCTTCCGGGCCGCTTCCAGGAACTCGCTGAACCGTGCCTTGGCTTGCTGGAACTGCCAGGAATTCATTTCTGTCTCCCCCATCAGTGTATGACTAGTCAGATTACTAGATAGCCCTAAACGGCGGGCGCGCATTCGTCCGCGCGCCGGGAAGGCCGAATTTTGATGCGTTCTGTCCCAAACGCTTGCCGCGCTCAATGAATCCAAAGCTTATGGCTATTCACATCGGCACTTCCGGCTGGCACTATAAGCACTGGAAAGGGCCGTTCTACCCCTCCATTCTCCCCTCCACCAAATGGCTCGGCTGGTACGTCGATCGGTTCGATACGGTCGAAATCAACAACAGCTTCTACCGCCTGCCCGCCACCTCCGCGCTCGAGCTGTGGTGCCGTCAAACTCCCGCCAACTTTTGCTTTGCCGTGAAGGCCAGCCGTTACATCACTCACAACCGCAAGCTGAAGGATCCGCAGAACGCAGTCGACAAGTTCCTGAGCATCATCGACAAGCTCGAACGGCGCCTGGGACCGGTCCTGTTTCAACTGCCGCCGAGTTGGAAAGTCAATGCGGAACGCCTGGACGAATTTCTCTCCGGCCTGCCGCCCGCGCATCGCTACGTTTTCGAGTTCCGCAACGAGACCTGGAACGTTCCGCAAATCTACCAGGTCTTGCGCCGGCACAATGCCGCGTTTTGCATCTACGAGCTCGCCGGATTCCAGTCGCCGCTCGAAATCACGGCGGACTTCACCTACGTCCGCCTGCACGGCCCGGGAAATAAATATCAGGGAGACTATCCGCAAGAGATGCTGCGCGGGTGGGCCGTGCGAATCGAGGCCTGGCGCAAGAATCTCAAGCACATCTTCGTCTACTTCGATAACGATCAGGCGGGATTCGCCGCGAAGAATGCCCTCGAGTTAAAGCAGATGGTACTTGGTCGCTGAAACCAGCAGAATTCTTAACGCGATGCTGTGCGCGTTCGCCGCGCAACCTTCGCCGCCTGCTTACCCAATGCCGTGCGCGTTCTCTTCGGCAGTTGAGCGATCGTTCTTTTCTTTCGCGCGGCTCTTGCAGCTTTCTTGATGTTCCGGCGCGCTGCACTTTTCTGTTTCGTGCTGGGCATAGCTCCTCCGATTCAGCACCGATAGATGCAGCCGGCTAACTTGCGGGTTGGGGGAATCCAGAGGGTGAATCTGTTCGTTGTGACGTAAAGTCCTGAGCTGCATTGCTCAGAGAATCCACTTGCGCAAAGATCACAGCCAAACGTGACCTCCATCACTGCGGGCGACAACCAAATAGCAGATCATCGCCAAAGCGAAAGCGGTGCAGGCACGAATCGGCCGTCAGGAGGTAAGTCCCTGCGGCTCAAGATTTTGCCCCTAAACTGCTGAGCCCCATAGATTTTTTCGAGATTTCCCGGCAACTCGATGATTTCAATAGACCGGGAGAGGGGGGAGGGTACCCTGTCAGGTGCCACTTCCAAAAAAATGGAACTCCCCGAGCGAAGCGCTCTCCAGCAAAAAAATTTAGCCGCTTGATCGCGCTCTATCTTTAGCGTCCTTCCAGATTGATGTCCCCGACTCCAACGTGTGCTCGCAGTTCATATTTCCCATCGCCGTGATACTTCAACGTTTTGCCCAGCCATCCGCTGGTTTCGCCGTAATCCGCTCCATGCACGTCCCCAATTCCGGAACTCGCATTCACCACCCTATATCCTGAAGGCCCGCTCGCCACGCGAATATCGCCAACCCCTAAGCTCAGATCCTTATCGCCTTCAATGTTGTCGACCGTCAGGTCGCCGACTTTCTCGTGCGCGTCGATGTTTGTGTTCTGCGGCACTTCGAGTTCGACATCAAACTGCGTGTTGCCGCCGGAAGGCGCGTGGAATTCGATCGTGGCATCGTTGCCCTTCACCTCAAAGTCCACCGTAGCCGCTTTGAGGTTCTTCTCGCGGTGCGACTTCACCGTGTATTCCAGCCTGATCTTGGTGGAATCGCCGCGCTTGATGTGCATATCGCCAACGCTCATTCGTACGTGCACGGAACCTCCAGACACAAAATCGCGAGCGTCGCGATGCGTCTCCTCATAGTTCCAGTCGTCGGCTGCACAGAGCGGAACCAGAAAGAGACACAACAGGATTACCCTGTGAATCCGTCTAGTGTGATGAAGCGACCTTGCAGACATAGACCACCTCGCGGCGCAAGAGCGCCTGTTGGAGGTACGCAGCCAACTGCGCACCAGTTCCAACAAATATCGGGACGAATGCCCATTTCAGAGAGTCCAGACGACCTCAGCTGTTGAAGTCGGCAACGCCGTCCCACACCAACTGGACAGCTATCGCGAGAATCAGGAAACCGAAGATCTTGTTGATTGCGCCCACCGCGCTCGGTCCCAGCCGGCGAACCAGCGGTCCTCCCAGCCAGAAGAAAAGCACCACGCTCAGCGCGATTCCCGCGACGCCAACCACCATTCCGATGTAGGCAGCAGCGTTATCGACGTGCGCCGCCAGCGCCATGACCACCCCAATCGCCCCCGGACCCGACATCAACGGCATCGCCAGCGGCGTCAGGGAAATGTCCTCTTTGTCCGCGGCTTCGTGCGTTTCTTCCGGCGTGATGCGGGCATGCGACGTCACCATGCCCCAAGCTGTGTTGGCCACGATCAGCCCTCCGGCAATCTTCAACACAGGCAGCGAGATGCCGAAGAAGTGAAGCACGAAGCGCCCGAAGAACAGAAACGTCACCAGAATGAGGAACACCCACATTCCGGTCTTGAAAGCGGTGCGAGCGCGGTCTCGCGCAGTCCACGAAGAAGTCATGGTGAAGAAGACGGGAATGCCGCCGAAAGGATCGACGATGGGAAATAGCGCCAGAAAAGTGGCCGCGGCCGAAGCGGGCAGCGTGCGCAGGAAGTGTCCAAGTGCGTGCGCGGAAGCCATAGACCTAGCGGTATCCTTCCAGAGTTTTCGCCGCCCGTTCGAGAGCAGCCGCGAGGACTGCGATTTGCTGACGTGCGCGTTCGCTGTCACCCTTGTCGAGAGCCTCATTCACGCCCGGAATCACCACCGCTGCATAGCCGGTATATTCTCCCGGAGCATAGATCGCATGCCGAAACCACGGGCGATGCGGCAAACCCTGCGGCAGCAGCAGGGCGCGTTCCGCGGCCATCAGAGCCTGGTTCAAGCGCTCCGCATCTCGCGGACCACTCTTTTGCCTGGCAAGGATCTTCGCACCAGCCGCTTCAAATCGCCGCGCCGCGGCGTTCACGGCGTTAAAGTCGAGCGCATGAGCGCCGAATTTATCCTGAGCCCGCTTCTGCGCCGCATCCACGTATGCCGCGATTTCCTTCCCGTACTCTTCATAGTCGTACGGCAGAATGTCCGCATCCGCCATGCGAACGGCTTCTATCCCAAGAATGCGCGCCATTTGTTGCTCGTAGGCAAAATCGGGATCGCCGAATTTCTTGAACCATGCGAAATTGTCGAATACGGAATGGTAGACCCCATACGGACCGCTGGAACTCATGTCGCTCGAAGGCACTCCCAGATGCTGCAGAAATCCGGTGTAGTCGGAACCGCTGCCCAAGTCTCCGACCGGCACGTCGCCTTTTACTTGCGCCGCCGGCGTTCGCCGGCTGTCTCCGATCGCCTCGGTTGGCGACTGCGTGGAGGGCGCATTCGGTTGCGACGCTTTCTGCCACTGTTCGTAAACCTTCCCGCCTTTCGGGCTGGGCACAACCTTCGACACGTCGCGCAAGAACTGCTTCAGGCTGGGAACAGCCGATGCTCCAAACTTCGGACCGGAAACCGCGACGTCGACATTGAAGTATGCCGCGGCATTGCGCAGGTCTGCTTCATGCTGCTCGACCCACTCGGTCGAGCCCATCAGGCCTTCTTCCTCGCCATCCCAACTTCCGAACACCAGGGTGCGTTTCGGCTTCCATCCAGACTTCAGCAGCTCGCCAATCCCATGCACGGCTTCCAGCATCGCCGCCGTGCCGCTGTTCGGATCGACTGCACCGTACACCCACGCGTCGCGATGATTGCCAGCAACCACCCACTCCTCGGGTAACTCGCTGCCCTTCACCCGGCCAATCACGTCCCAAAGCGTGCGGAATTGGTAATCCTGCTTGAGATGCATCTTCACTCGCGCCGGTCCTGGGCCGACGTGATAGGTAAACGGCAACGAGCCTTGCCACTCGCGAGGAGAGTCAGGACCGCCAAGATTCTGCAGGATCGGCCACGCGTCGTGATACGACAGTGGAGTGACGGGAATCTTCGGAACTTGCGCCGACTGCTCCGGAGAGAGACGCTGCGAGGCGGGCAGCGACGGGACCGAGGCGATGCCCGGAGTTGTCGGATCGCCCGGAAACTCGAACATGTATCCTACGGATCCGCGCTGTACGCCGGTATCCGGTCGCCACGGACCTTGGGGATATTTGTCGCCGCGTTTCCAGCCATCGTCGGCGGGGTCGGAATAGAGGATCACGCCAGCAGCGCCGTGCTCCTGAGCGACGAAGACTTTGACCCCGCGAAAGTTCTGGCCGTAGCGAACCAGGACGATCTTGCCGCGCACGTCCACTTTTAGCTTGTCCAGTTTTTCGAAATCTTCGGGA
>Ga0209166_10002535_pt1 | contig 13778 bp, 16 predicted proteins | sample Coa_R1_3_FD_187151 | JGI IMG/M metagenome (GOLD analysis project Ga0209166, IMG submission 187151) | Surface soil microbial communities from Centralia Pennsylvania, which are recovering from an underground coalmine fire - Coalmine... | ecosystem: Environmental > Terrestrial > Soil >... | reverse complement strand
GTCGTAAGTTCTAAGTTGCAAGCTCGCAAGTGGCGACACAAAGTCGCCTCTACAGCTAACTCGTGGCCGTGGCTTGTTCCGGAGCCGCCGCGGCTGGAGCCGGGGCTGTTGCGCGGCGCGGACGGCGTGCGGCGCGCTTTTCGCGCTTCAACGAAAGCTTCTTCTGGCGCTTCAAGTCCTCATCCAGGCGCACGGTTTGATACTTAATGACCGGGTCCTGGGTGCGCAGGCGGCGTTCGATCTCGGCAATCACCTCGCCGTGCGAGGTGCGAATCTCCTGGTGCACGTAGATGCCTTCGCGATGTTTGTGAACGCGATAGGCCAGCTTGCGTGTGCCCCACTGCTCCGTCTTCTCGATCTTGCCGCCCTTTTCCTGGCAGGCGTGCTCGACCACGGCAAGAATCTTCTTGATTTCGTCTTCCGGCGTGGCCGGACGGACGATGAAAACCAAGTCGTAATAACGCTCTTCCATGTTGACCTCTTTTCCTCTCAAACTGCTAACAGCCAGCGATTCTTTCAGCGCGGGCCTGGAAATCTTCGCTTTTCGAGCGGCCCCGGGCGAGGCGAGCCTTCGCCCCTACCCAGGCCGCCCGACGTTTCTCTGCTGCCGGGTAAAACTATGTCGCTGCACCCGTGGCGACGTAAAGTCGCCGCTACACTGATTCCTCAGGCTCTGCGGGCTTGCGGCGGTTGTATTTCGTCATCGCCGGGTCGAGCCCTTGCGTCAGAATCATTTCGACGGCGTCGCCGGCTTCGCCCACCATTTCTGCCGCGGCTTCCAACTCTGCCCTCTTCATGGGCCGCAGCACGTGCTCTCTGCGGCTGCTAAGCGGATGTTCGGGACCGCAGCCGAGCCGCAGCCTTGCGAACTTCTGCGTGCCCACGGCGCTGATCACCGACTTTGCGCCGTTGTGGCTTCCCGCGCTGCCGTCCGGATGAATGCGAATCGTGCCCAAAGGCAGTTGCACTTCATCCCAAATTACCAGCAACGAATCCGCATCCAACTCGTACTTCGCGAGCAGCTCTTTTATCGAGATGCCGCTCAGATTCATGTACGTCTGGGGCTTGGCGAGGAGCACGTCTTCTCCTGCAACCTTGCCACGACCGACTAACGCCTTGCCTTCCGGCCGCTCCACGCGAATCCCGTTGCGATTCGCGAGTTCGTCCACGACCATGAATCCCAGGTTATGCGGCGTCCACTGGTACTCCGGGTCGGGATTCCCAAGTCCGACAATGAGCCGCACTTCCAGCCCACCCGATCCTTACTTCTTTTCTTTCTTTTCGGGCTTCTCGGCTTTCTCGCCTTTGGCCTCCACTTCCTCCGCTTCTTCGCCTTCGACTTCCTTCTTGCCCTTCTTGATGACTTCGGGCTCGGCCGGGGTTGCCGCTTCCGCTGCCACTGCTTCCGCAGGCTTCTCTTCTTCCACCTTGAGGGCAACGACGTGAGCGATCACGCGCTCGGGCTCAGTGAGCAGCTTGATTTTTGCCGCGTCAATCGACAAGTCGCCAACGCGCAATTGTTTGCCGAGCATCAACTCGCTGACGTCCATGCGGAATTCCGTCGGTATGTCGCTGGGCAAGCACTCGACTTCCACTTCGCGCGTCACGACCTCGAACACTCCCCCCTGGACCTTCACGCCGGCAGGCTCGCCAAACGTGTGGACAGGCACCTTGACTTTCATACGGACGTTCATCGCGACGCGCATGAGGTCCACGTGCAACAGCGTTCCGGTGATCGGATCGGCGAGCCAATCCTTCACGATCGCAGGTTCCTGCTTGCCGCCCAGGTTCACCTGGAAGAGCGTATTATGCCCGGTCGGCGAGCGCAGAATCGCGCTTACCTGCTTAGCGTTTACCGAGAGCGTGATCGGGCCGCTCTTACCGCCGTACAAAACCGCCGGAACTTTGCCGGTCTGGCGAAGCCGCCGCGCTTCGTTCTTGCCCCGAGTGGCTCGGGGCGCGCTTTCCACTACAATCTGGTCTGCCTTCTGTGCCATGGCCTTCTTCCCTTCACTTCTCTAAGTATTAACTTATAAGTTATAAATTGTAAGTTATAAGTCAAAGGTTTTGCTTTGAGGGTCGCGAAGATCTTTCGCTTCTCGACTCTGCAAATAAAGCCCTACTGACGCTTTCCTTCCGGTCTCTCCGGCTTCTCCTCAGTTCAATCGCTGGGTACGTTCTCGAAACATTTCACGATTCACGAATCACAGTCACCGTTCAGCAAGCGCTAAATGAACAGTTCGCTGATCGAAGTCTCTTCGTGAATCGAGCGAATGCCGCGCGCCAACAAGTCCGCAACGCTCAAAACCCTAATCTTCCCCATTTTCTTGGCCGCTTCGCTAAGCGGAACTGAATCGGTCGCTACCACTTCGCAAATCTTCGACTTCTGGAGCCGTTCCACTGCCGGACCTGAGAGCACGGCGTGTGTACAGGCGGCGTACACCTGGGTGGCGCCTTCGCGCAGCAACGCATCGGCGGTCTTCACCAGCGTTCCCGCGGTGTCGATGATGTCGTCCACCACAAGGGCGCTGCGGCCGCGCACATCGCCGATCAGGTTCATCACTTCGCTCACATCCACATCGACGCGCCGTTTGTCCACGATGGCCAGAGGCGCGTCCAGCTTCTTGGCAAAAAACCGGGCACGCTCCACGCCGCCCGCATCGGGCGAAACCACCGTAAGATTCGGCAGCTTCAAGTGCCGGAAGTACTCGACCAGCACCGGGGAGCCGTACAAATGATCCACCGGTACGTCGAAATAGCCTTGTATCTGCGGCGCGTGCAAATCCAGCGTCAATGCGCGGCTTGCTCCCGCCGTTTCCAGCAAATCCGCGACGAGCTTGGCGGAGATCGGGACGCGCGGTTTATCTTTGCGGTCCTGCCGCGCGTAGCAGTAATACGGCAGCACCGCGGTAATGCGCCACGCCGACGCACGCTTAAACGCGTCAATCATCAGCAACAGCTCGAGCAGGTGGCTGTCCACCGGAGCGTGGCACGGCTGTACGACGAAGACGTCCGCGCCACGGACGTTCTCGAGAATCTGAAAATAAATCTCGCCATCACTGAACCGGCCCAGCAGCGCCTTGCCCAGCGGAACATCCAAATGACGGCAGATGCTTTCCGCTAGCACGGGGTTTGCCGTGCCCGAAAAAATCTTAAACCGGTCGTCATTCACAGCGCGGGTTCTCCTGCACAGCCGAGTCTTTGCAGCTTCCCCTGGTTTGAGCGCTCAGCCGCGACGCGCAGACTAAATCATTCCGGGCAAAAAAGCGAACTCGGAACCCTGATACCGCTGACTGTTGACGGACTACTACTCTTGGAGACGCTGAAGGCCGATTCCACTTCGCGCACACACGCCCTATGGGGAGATGCGCATTCTACGAGCGTACCTGTCGCGCGAGAGAGTCTCGCAAACGAAGGTCTGATCGTGCGGAAACCCAACAGCGGCTCGGCGCGCCATCGCTGGGCTCGGGAAAATTCCAAACACCGCCGAACCGCTACCCGCCAGCGAGGCTTCTGTGGCTCCTTTTTGGAGCAAAACCCGCTTGATTTGAGCAAGCCGGGGATGGCGAAGGAACACCGGCCCCTCGAAATCATTGGAAAGGCCGTTGCCCTGCGCGCTCCAGGATAGAGCACAGAACTGTAAGAGTTTAGGGTCTATTGCAGATTTTGTCAAACCAAGCGGTTTGGCGTTTACCCAGCGAAAAGCGTCTGGCGTGGGCACACGAATTTCGCTCGGAACGACCACGAGGAGGTGCATTTTGGCGACGTCCTGGAGCGGGTAAACCTCGTCTCCGCGGTTTACACCGAGGGCGCGGCCGCCGAAAAGGAAGTACGGCACGTCCGCGCCGAGGGAGGCGGCGATCTCTATCATTTGGGCTGTTGACAGCTTCTTTTTTGTCAGTTGCAAATAGCCAAGCATAGCGGCGACGGAGTCGCTCGAACCCCCGCCGAGCCCGCCGCCTGCAGGAATTCTTTTTTTGAGCTGGATCTCCACGCCGCCGCCGATTTTGAGCTTGCGTTTGACGGCATCGACCGCGCGATAGACCAGATTCTTTTGGATGGGTTCTGAAGCCAGCGCGGAGTTTCCTTGAATTGTCAATGAGATTCCCGGGCGCCTGGATGCTCGCAGCCGGATGTCATCGTGAAGGGAGAGGGTTTGAAAAATCGTGCGAAGCTCGTGATATCCATCAGGGCGCTTGCCCAAAATGTCGAGGCGCAGATTGATTTTCGCGAAGGCTGGGATGCGAACTTCAGGCATGCTGAAAGCTTAGCTGAATTGCGACATTAAAAGCAGATCCCTCAGCCGCAAGCTGCGGGAGACCGCAACCTGCGGGTCGGGATGACAATTGGTAGCCGAACACAATGCAAGAAGCATCTTCTTCACCTTCATCATTACTCTGGTTTCAAAGCTATGGCTTGTCGTCGGTGGCTGTGGACTTCTGCGCCACGCGATGCTTCGATTGCGAAAGTTTCCTTTCGAGCTCGGCCACTTTGTCGCTTTCAATGTCCGCCGGCAGAGACTTGCGCCATTCCATCAGCGACTTCTCCCATTCCGTGGCAGCCAGGTCCTGGCGGCCGCGCTTGGCGTAGACATCGCCCAAGTGCGAGTGGATGGTGGGGTCGTGGCTTTCGCGGGTGAGCGCTTTGCGAAGCATGGCTTCCGCATCAGCGGTTCGATTTTCCTTGTAATAAACCCAGCCAAGGCTGTCGAGGTAGCCGCCGTTATAGGGTTCTTCTTTCAGGGCGCGCTCGACCAGCGATTGCGCTTCGTCCAAGCGAATTCCCAGATCCCCGAGCATATAGCCGTAATAATTCAGGACGGGCGCGTTTTTGGGGTTGACGGCTAGAACTTTTTTGAACTGCTCTTCGGCCTTGTCATAAAGCTTCTGGCGCTCGTAAATGGCGCCGAGGAGGAACCAAACCATTTCATTGTCGCGGGGCTGGCCGGGGAGGGCTTCCGCGGCGCGCGCGGATTCTTCGGCTTCTTTGTAGCGGCGGCCGCGTTCGTAAACTTGCGCGATGTTCAAATGAGTATCGCGATCGGAGGTGTCTCCACGTAACTGCGCGCGAAGGATTTTTACCGCATCGTCGATCTGCGAATTTTCGCCGAGCAGCAGCGCGTAGCTGGTACGAATTCCGGGGTCGGCGGGGTACTTGGCCATTGCTTCCTTGCCAGTTTGCAGAGCCCGCGGCAGGTCCTTGGCGGCGCGGTACGTGTCCATGATCATCATGCGGGCGCGGCGGTCTTCTTCATCGCCCAGATGACCCAGCTCTTCAAAGGTGTAAATCGCTGCCTGGTAATTCTGAACCTCGCGGTAAAGCTGCCCGAGCTGCTGATACAAAACCGAAAGCGAGCGCCGCCGCGAAGGCATGTTGGCCTGCTGGCCTTTGATTCCGCTCACGGCATCGGTGAGAACGCGAATGGCATCGTCGTAGCGGCCTTGCGACTCGTAGAGCATCCCTTCGTTGTACATAACCTCGAGGCTGCCGGGCGCATATTGGCGGGCCTTCACCAAATTTTCTTCGGCTTTGTCGAGCTGATGGAGTTCCCGGTAGATTTGGGCGATCCGCAGATACACGTCCGAGTCATCGGGCATCAGGTCCGAGAGTTTTTGATAGACCGCCAGCGCTTCGGAATACTTATCTTCCGCCAGCAGAGTCTGCCCAAGCCCGCGTTGATGGCTCAGCTCAGATGGATCCATATCCGCAGCTTTGCGGTAGGCGGTTTCCGCTTTTGGCAGCTCGTGGGCCTGCGTGTAGGCGTCTCCAAGCAAATCCAAGAGAACGGGCGTGGCGGAATGCTCAGTAATCCCTTCGAGCAGCTTCACGGCTTCTTCGGATTTGCCTTCGTCCATCAAGAGTTGGGTCAGTTGCTCGACGCCCTGCTCGTTTTCGGGATCGGTTTTCAGGATGCCGCGCAAAACCAGTTCGCTCTTGTCGTGCTCGTTCTTCAGGCGATAAAGCCGCGCAAGCCAGAGGGCGGATTCGGTATCCGTGGGATCAAGCCGGTAGATTTCGTGGAACTGTTCAATAGCTTTGTTGGCTGTTTCGGTTTGTCCGCTTCCCGCGTTCACGTCGCCGAGGCTGCGCAGGTAAATCCTTCCGAGCAGGCGGCGGGACTGCACGTCGTTGGGGTCACGCTTGAGAATGTCCTTCGCTTCGGTCTCGGCTTCTTTGGTTCGCTGGGCTTTCCAGTACATTTCCGCGAGGCGCTCGCCAATGACCGGTGATTTCGGATCCAGTGCGTAAGCCTTCTTGTAGGCATCGATGGCCTTGGTGGCGTAGTCCGCGTTGCTGGTCGCTTCGTACTGCTGCTCGTAGATGTGGCCCATCGTGTAGTCAAAATAGGCTTCGGCGCGAGCGGAATCTTTTTCGGGATTGACAGACTTTGGATCAACAATGGGATCTTTGGCCGTGGCTTGGGGCGGGGCTTGCGGCTGGAGTTTTTTCTCAGCGGGCGGGTTCCCTGATGTCTGAGCAAAGACGGGAGCGCCAGCAAGTCCCAAAAGCAGCGCAAATACGGTTGTCCGTTGAGGTTTCATGGTTATCCCAGAATCTAAAAGTATCCCATGCGGCTGAAACGGGGTCAAAAGTCAATTGCATTGGCGTTTCCAAGGAGCTTGCTGTTTTGCAGAGCTTGGGATCCCCCAAAGACTGGGATGCGGCGGAGGGGAAAAGAGTTGGGGCGAGGGATGGGGTGGCTTTATCCGTGCGCTTGACATACTTCCATATTTCTGCAATCATCGAAATATGAAGAAGCCGGATCCTTTGCTGGTTACGCGCTCCGCCGACCGGTTCTCTGCCCTGGGGGCTGAGCCTCGATTAGAGATACTTCGCCTTCTCCTTGCCGCTCATCCAGATGGGATGGTCGCCGGCGAAGTGCAGGAAGAACTGGGAATTCCTGCTTCGACACTTTCGCATCATTTGGAAAAGTTGAAACAAGTGGGGCTGGTGAAGGTTCGACGGGAAAGCACGTATTTGTGGTACTCGGCGGATACCGACGCTTTGAGAGAGGTTTTGAGTTTTCTCTACGAGGAATGCTGCACGCGATCGCGGGCGGTTCCCGCGGAGTCGGTTGTACAAATCTCGAAGTGAAGCGAGGAATGATGAGCGAGCGCAACATTCAAGAAGCGGTTCAGCAAAAATACGGGGAGGCTGCGAAGCGGGCGGCGAGCGGCGGGACCGCTTGTTGCGGCGGCGGCGCGGAATTGAGCGGCTGCGATCCGATCACGAAAGACTTGTACAGCGAGGCTGAAAAAGGCGCACTGCCAGAGAAGGCTGTAGCGGCTTCGCTGGGTTGCGGGAATCCTACGGCGCTTGCGAAATTGCAGCCCGGCGAAGTGGTCCTCGATCTCGGCTCAGGCGGGGGCATTGACGTGATTCTCTCCGCCAAGCGTGTCGGTCCGAGTGGCAAAGCTTATGGACTGGATATGACCGACGAGATGCTGGCGCTGGCTCGCGAGAACCAGAAGAAGGCAGGCATTGAGAACGTGGAGTTTCTGAAGGGCGCGATTGAGAACGTGCCTCTGCCCGATAATTCAGTGGACGTCATCATTTCGAATTGCGTCATCAATCTGTCGGGAGATAAGGATCGAGTGCTGGCAGAGGCGTTTCGCGTGCTGAAACCTGGCGGCCGGTTTGCGGTTTCGGACGTCGTGGTCCGCGGTGAAGTGCCTCCAAACATTCGCAAGAGCATGGAGCTTTGGGTGGGATGCATTGCGGGGGCGCTGGAGGAAAACCAGTATCGGGAGAAGCTGGCGCGCGCAGGATTCGAGTCGATTGATGTGGAAGCCACTCGCGTTTATCGCGTCGAAGAGGCTCGCGAATTTCTGGAAGCTGCTGGTCTGGATCCCGAAATTGCCGGTCCGCAGATTGATGGTAAATTCATCAGTGCTTTTGTGCGCGCTGTGAAACCCACGGCAAAATCGTTGTGTTGCGCGCCGAGTTGCTGCGCGTAAGTTATTGCCCGAGACCAAAGTCATGCCCCATCGCGTTCTCATCCTTTGCACCGGCAATTGCGTGCGCAGTCAAATGGCGGAAGGACTGCTGCGCCAGCTTGGCGGGAGCGCTTACGAAGTGCACAGCGCGGGGAGCAAGCCGAACGGCTACGTCAGCCCGCTGGCGATTGAAGTCATGAGCAAGATCGGGATCGACATCTCAACGCACCGGTCCAAGTCGGTTTCGGAGTTCGAAGGACAGAGGTTCGACACGGTCATTACGGTTTGTGATTCGGCCGCTCAAGAGTGTCCCGCTTTTCCCGGAGCTCCCGAGCGCATTCATTGGAGCATCTGGGATCCCGGCAGCGCTACGGGCACTCATGAAGAAAAAGCCGCGGCGTTCTGCCGCGTGCGGGACGAGCTTGCTTCGAGCTTGCGTCAATTTCTTGCCGATCGTGTTCTTGCCAAAGGGGCCGCAAAACAAAAGCCTTGATCCCTTCCCTTGAAGGCGAAAGAGATCAAGGCTTCTGCTCAAGGAGAACCTAAATTGTCTGAGGGACCAGTGGTTCTGCGTTAGGTGCACTCCGAAGAACCGCTTCGAGGAAAATTCCCAGCCCCGGGGAATTAGTGCACCTTGTCGCTCTTGGTTTGAATGCGGTCCACGCGCAGCAGACCGTGGGCTTTCAAATATTCAGTGAACTTCCCAAACTTCGCGGCGTCATCAAATTCCAGGTGAAAGATCAAACCGTCCTGGGCCTCAAACATCGCCGTCGAGCTCGCTTCAAAAAGATCAGCGATTTTCTTGCAGTCTTCCTTGATCTGCTCCTGCTTATCCGGCGCGGGCGCAGGCATCGTCAAATCGAAGTCAATCGTGTCGTCCATTGGGGACCCCCTTACAAGACTCAATGTGGCATACGGTTGACTTCGTGCCTAGCTGTCCTGAGGTGCAGTTGAATTTCTCCTACATGGGTCGTGTGAGTTTTTCCTACACCCGTCCTACAAAGAGTTGGGCGAAAACGCTCCACTTCTGTGGGACTGGCTTCGGGCAGCCTGTCGGAGACAGATTCTCCATTCTGGGAACCCCGAACAGGGCGATTTCTCTCGGTGAAATGAGCGGGGAAGAATCGCTAATGGATTTTTCGTTTCTGTTGTATAGAAAAACAGGAGGATTCTATGCAACCCAGCCGATTCTAATCGTCCCGGCGATGCACTTTGACGTGTTTATGATCCGCCACGGGATCGAGCAGCCTTAAAATATGCTCGCCGGCTTGAGCGTCAAAGCGGTAGAGCAGCACGGCGTCTGCCGCGCGGTCCTCTCCTGCCAGCTCCAACTCGGGATTGTCGACAACGATGTCCCCGTTGTTTCGAATTCTCAGCTCCTCGCCTACTTGCAAAACAATCTTTGTGCCTGCGCTTGGTGCCGCCATAAATCCTCCCTGCCGCAGCTGTTCTTTGCCGTCGGCATGCCTTCATGGATGCGCCATCATACCGAAAAGGCGCACGGGCCGATTGGCATGATTTACGGCTCCGAGCGAACTGCTCATCCGTGAGGGAATGTTGCCGTGTGTTATGATTTTGTTTCGCTCCACGAAAGCGAGCGCTCAATGACCGCACGCATCCTCGATGGACTGAAAATCCGGGACGAAATCTTCGCGGAGCTGAAAGACGAAGTGCGCCTGCTCACCGCGGCGGGTGTCCAACCGGGCCTGGCCGCCGTCCTTGTCGGCGAGAATCCCGCGTCGCAGCTTTATGTGAAAAGTAAAATCGCGGCTTGCGAGCAGCTCGGCCTGGCAAGCGCACTCCTTACGCCTCCGGCGAAGGTGACTACGCTGGACTTGCTCGCTGTTGTCGAAGACTTGAACCGTGACAACAACGTGGACGGGATTCTGGTTCAACTTCCTCTTCCGCCGCAAGTGGATACCAAGCGGATCTTGGAAGCCGTCGATCCCGCCAAGGACGTAGACGGCTTTCATCCGGTGAGCCTGGGCCGTCTGGTCAGCGGGCGCCCGGGACTGGTTGCCTGCACGCCAGCGGGCTGCATGGAAATTCTCCGCCGCAGCAATGTTCCGATCGAAGGCGCAAACGCGGTCGTTCTAGGACGCAGCGACATTGTCGGCAAGCCCATGGCGCTTCTGCTCATGCATGCGAACGCTACGGTTACCATCTGCCATTCCAAGACGCGCGATCTTCCCGATATTGTTCGGCGCGCGGACATCGTCGTCGCGGCGATGGGCAAAGCCGGTTTCGTGCAAGTGGATTGGATCAAGCCTGCCGAGGCAGGCAGGCCCGGAGCCACAATCATCGATGTCGGCACAAATACCGTTAAGGATCCCGCCGAAGCCGAACGGCTGCTGCGAAATTTCCCGGCGCGGCTTGAAAAGTTCCGCGCCAAAGGCTCCGCGCTTGTCGGCGACGTTCATCCTGATGCGGTGAATACTGCCGGCGCGATCACTCCCGTACCCGGCGGAGTGGGCCCCATGACAATCACCATGCTCATGAGCAACACCGTAAAGGCCGCGCGCATCCGCCGCGCTTCTCCAAGAGTTTCCGCAACACAATCAAGAGCATCGGCCCGGTGACACAAAGAAAATGCTCCGACTCGGACTGACCGGCGGAATCGCCAGTGGCAAGAGCGCCGTTGCGGCCATGCTCCGCGAACTGGGCTTTGCGGTTCTTGACGCCGACTCGCTGGCGCACAGAATCATCGAGCCCGGCCAGCCTGCTTATGAAGAAGTGCTTCGCGAATTTGGGGCTGCGATTAATGACGGCCAGGGCCGCGTGGACCGCGCGAAGCTTGGCGCGCTGGTCTTCTCCGATCGCGCCAAACTTGAAAGGCTCAACGCCATCGTCCACCCACGCGTCGCGGAAGCAGTCTTGAGGCAGTTCGCCGAATGGCAGCGCGAAGGTACGCGTGACGCCGCATTTGTTGAAGCGGCTCTGCTCATCGAGTCCGGAATTCAGCAACACCTGGACGGGCTGGTGGTGGCCTGGTGTCGACCAGAGCAACAACTCGAACGCTTGGCCGCACGAGGTCTGAGTGAAGACGAGGCGCGGCGCCGTATTGCGGCACAGATGCCTGTCGAAGAAAAACTGCGGTATGCGACAGAGAAGATCGACTGTTCCGAGACGCTCGAACAGACTCGCCGTCAGGTGGAGGCCCTGGCTGCCCGGCTTCACCGCAGCAAAACCTTGCGGTGACCCGCTGCGTCTAATTTGCCTATACTAAGAGCATCGAGTGAAACAGAAGGGATAAAAAGGATGAGTCCAATCAACACATCGAATCGCGCGCGGATTATTATTGCCGCGTTGATCCTGATCCTTGGCGCTTACTGGGCTGGCGCGCGCTTCGGGCCGCGACAACCGACGAACGTAGGGGCCGTGCCGCGCAGCGGTTCTTTCACTGCCGCCTCCGCGAAGGATGCCGCGCTTACGGAAGATGAATCCATCAACGTGCGGATCTATCGCGAAGTCTCGCCCGCAGTGGCCAACATCCTGACGAAAGCAACCGAATACGACTTTTTCATGGAACCCGTCCCCGTGGAAGGCGCCGGCTCAGGTTTTGTCATCGATCCTCGCGGCTACATTCTTACGAACTACCACGTGGTCGAAGGCGCGCAGTCGATTGAAGTGGTCTTGGGAGATCAATCGCGTCACCCGGCGAAATACATCGGCGCCGACCAGCGCAATGATGTTGCCCTGATCAAGATCGATCCCAAGGGAAAGCAACTCACGACGTTGAAATTGGGAGATTCCAGCGGAATCCAGGTGGGGCAGAAAGTCCTGGCCATTGGCAATCCGTTTGGCTTCCAGTCCACACTGACGACCGGCGTGGTCAGTGCGCTAGGCCGCACTGTGCAGACCAGTCAGACCACGGCTATTGAAGAAGCCATCCAAACCGACGCAGCGATCAATCGAGGCAATTCCGGCGGGCCCCTCATCAATTCCCACGGCGAAGTGATCGGCATCAATTCCGCAATCTATACCCCGACGGGCACGACGGCAGGAATTGGTTTCGCCATTCCTATTAATACCGCTAAGACCATCGCTAACGATCTGATCACCTCGGGACGCGTGCATCGCGCACTCCTCGGTGTTCAAACCCTGGCTCTTGCGGGAGGGCTTGCGGAAGCGCTGGACCTGCCCGTTCAGGAAGGCTTGTTGGTTGAGATTGCCACGAAAGGGGGGCCCGCGGCGGAAGCTGGTATCCGCGGCGGTGATCGCACAGTCCTGGCAGGGATGCGACGTCTTTACATCGGCGGGGATGTCATCGTGGCCATTGACGGCCAGAAAGTCACGAATCAGTTCGACGTGAGTCTGGTGCTCAATCATCATCGTCCCGGCGATACTGTCAATGTCACCGTGTACCGGGGCGGAAAGAAGATGGATATTCCCGTTAAACTCGGCGAGCAATCTGGCAACTAGCAGAGAAATTGGGAAATAGAAGGGGAAAATGGAAGTTCGCAGCATGATCCTCTATTTCCAACTTCCATTTTTTACACTCATTCGCGGTTGAATTCGGAGCGGTGTTTGTCTCGGGTGTCGGGGCTCAGCAGAAACCAGCCTTCGGCAATATCGCGGACGCGTTCGAGTTCGCGCTGCATTTCAGCGTGTTTTGCTTCCATGACTTCCGCGTTGGCATCCGCCGGGACGTAAATCGGCGGGGCAAACAAAATTACAGCGCGGGCAAACGGCATGGGAAACAGGAAATGGTCCCAGGTATTCGTGAACGTTTTCCCGCGGTCCACGCCGATGTGAAAAACCAGGATGGGGCAACCGCTCTTGCGGGCCAGCATCACGGGCCCCGGCTTCGCCACGTAACGCGGCCCGCGCGGTCCATCAATGGTGAACGCGCAATCCGCTCCTTCTTCGAGCCGTTTCGCCATCACCGCCAGCCCGCGCAATCCACCTCGCGATGAACTTCCTTGCGCAGTTCCGAATCCGAGCCACTCGATGACTTTGCGCGTCCATTGGCCGTCAAAGGCAGTGGTGTTCATTACGACCACGCCGTGATTCCGGTGCCACCACACAATCGGAAGGATGATGCGGTGCCAGAAGGCCCAAATGATTCGTCTTCCGGAAGCGTGCACTTTTTCAGCGTGCTGCCATCCGTGCACTTCGTAACGCAACGTCGGCCCGAGCGTTCGAATGACGCTGTACACCGCCGCGGCAATGAACGGAATCTGGATGCGCCGCGTCCATGGAAGCTGGGGCAGCCGCGTGTCGTAGTGCAGGTTGGCCGGTCCAGCCTCGGGCTTCGAAGGTTCGAGGATTGTATCGGGTTGCGGCATGAAACTCTTGCGCAGCGATTCGCGCACATCTTCAACGTGCGCCGGCCATCGTGCCGAAGTATAGTATAGGTGAGAGCCCTCGAGATTGTTCCAGGAGTACGACGGAGTGCCGCTTCCCTTCCCACTCAAACTCAGGCAACGCACCCTTTGGCTAGTTGGAGCCGTGGTTGTGTTGGCTAGTGCGGCCATTCTGACGGCGTTGCCCGCGCGCTCTGACGAGCCGGTGACAGACTCGGTTGGAATTATTGACGGAGCCGCAGTCGCGGTCACCGGCCCCATGCGTATTGACGTTTCTCACGGCCTTCCAAGAACCATCCTGCGCAGTGGCAGCGACGTGATTGTCAAATCCGGGACGGCGCGGCTCGATCTCACCGATGGCGGCACCATCAGCATCTGCGGGCCGGCACATTTCTCCGTTCTCAAAGTCGGCAATCAACTCACACTGGCGCTGGATACCGGCACGATTCATCTCGCGATTGAGCACGGGCCCTCGGTAACAGTTTACACGCCGCTTCTCCAGATCCAACCGATCGCGATTGGGGACGGCCCAGAG
>Ga0209166_10002534_pt1 | contig 13785 bp, 5 predicted proteins | sample Coa_R1_3_FD_187151 | JGI IMG/M metagenome (GOLD analysis project Ga0209166, IMG submission 187151) | Surface soil microbial communities from Centralia Pennsylvania, which are recovering from an underground coalmine fire - Coalmine... | ecosystem: Environmental > Terrestrial > Soil > Unclassified... | reverse complement strand
CCTTCCACTGCGTGTCCACCACATCCAGGATGATTCGCCGCTCGAGCCAGCGCAGCAGGTCGGGGCTGAACTGCTTTTCCTTCTCCGCGTAGCGCGTCTTCACCGCCTCCGCCAGCGCTTCGGCCAATTCATCATGGTTCAGCGCCGCGGGGTCCGCGCCCGCAGCCTTCGCATCAATTCCAAACTGGCTGTTCACTTCGGCCAACAGTTGTGCCGTATTCCATTGCCCGGGATGCTGCTCGCGCGGACAATACGTATCCACGAGCTCGCGCGCCACGTCTTCCGCAATTCCCAGCACGTAATCCCGCTGATCTTTTCCTTCCAGCGCCGAGCGGCGAATCGCATAAATCGTCTCGCGCTGCTTGTTCATCACGTCGTCGTATTCCAGCAGGTGTTTGCGCGCATCGAAGTTCTGCGCTTCCACGGATTTTTGCGCATTCTCAATGCGATTCGAGATCAGCTTCGACTCGATGGGCACGCCTTCCGTCATTCCCAGGCGGAACATCATCTGCTTCACGCGCTCGCCGCCAAAGATGCGCATCAGGTCGTCTTCCAGCGACAAAAAGAACCGCGAAGAACCGGGATCGCCCTGGCGTCCTGCTCGCCCGCGCAGCTGGTTGTCAATGCGCCGCGCTTCGTGCCGCTCCGTGCCCAGAATGTGCAAGCCGCCGAGCGCCACCACTTCGTCGTGTTCCGCTTTGCACTGATCCGCGAACTGCTGGTTCATCGGATCCCATTGATCCTTCGGCACCTGAAAAATCTTGCCCTCGTGCTGGAACAGTACCATCGGTGCAGTCGCTGCTGCCGGCGCGTCCCCGTTCGTGCTGTCCACGCCGATCACCGCCGGCGCCGCCGCATACGGTATCGCCAGCTTGTTCTTCAAGAAATGCTCGCGGGTCATCGCTTCCGGGTTCCCGCCGAGCAGGATGTCCGTTCCGCGACCGGCCATGTTTGTCGCCACCGTCACTGCGCCCCTGCGTCCCGCCTGCGCCACGATGCGCGATTCCCTCTCGTGCTGCTTCGCGTTCAGCACCTGGTGAGGCACCCCGGCCTTCTTCAAAATCTCCGCAATCGTCTCCGACTTCTCGATCGAGATCGTCCCCACCAGCACCGGCTGCCCGCGCTCGTGATAGTGCCGGATTCCATTCGCCAGCGAATTGTCTTCCTGCAGGATCCCGTTCACCACCGCTTCGAATTTTTCTTTCTCCGTGCGGTACACCACGTCCCGGTGTTCCTTGCGAATCAGCGAGCGGTTCGTCGGAATCACCACCACGTCCAGGTTGTAAATCTTCCCGAACTCCGCCGCTTCCGTCTCCGCCGTACCCGTCATGCCGGCCAGCTTCTTGTACATGCGGAAATAATTTTGGAAGGTGATGGTCGCCAGGGTCTGGTTTTCCCGTTCGATCTTTACGCTTTCTTTCGCTTCCACCGCCTGATGCAAGCCGTCCGACCACCGCCGCCCCGGCATCTGCCGTCCGGTGAACTCGTCAACGATGATCACTTCGCCGTCTTTCACCACGTAATCCACGTCCCGTTTGTACAGCGTGTGCGCCCGCAGCGCCTGGTACACGTGATGAATCTGCTCCATGTGCGCGGGGTCGTACAAATTTCCCAGCCCCAGCAGCCGCTCGCACTTGCTTACGCCTTCTTCCGTCAGCGTCGCCGTGCGGTGCTTCTCATCCAGCGTGTAATCGATGTCCTGGATCAGCTTGGGGATAATCTTGTCGATCTTGAAATATTTGTCCGTCGATTCTTCCGACGGCCCCGAAATAATCAGCGGCGTCCGCGCCTCGTCGATCAGGATCGAGTCCACCTCGTCCACGATCGCAAACTGGTGCCCGCGCTGCACGCAGCTCGCCAGGTCGTACTTCATGTTGTCGCGCAGGTAATCGAATCCAAATTCGTTATTCGTGCCGTACGTCAGGTCCGCCGCATAAGCCGCCCGGCGCTGCACATCATCCAGGTCATGCACGATCACGCCGACCGTCAATCCCAGCGCCTTATACAGCGGGCTCATCCACTCGGCATCCCGTCGGGCCAGGTAATCGTTCACCGTCACGATGTGCACGCCGCGCCCCGCCAGTGCGTTCAGCGCGGCTGGCAGCGTCGCCACAAGCGTCTTCCCTTCGCCCGTCTTCATTTCGGCGATTTTCCCGTCGTTCAGCACCATTCCGCCGATCAACTGCACGTCGAAATGCCGCATCTTCAGGAATCGCCGCCCGGCCTCGCGCACCAGCGCAAATGCCGGCACAATCGCGTCCGTCAGCGCCTTCTGCAACTCGTCTTTGTAGGTGGGTTCCGCGGGATCCGAGTCCTTCAACTGCTCCTGCACCTGCGTCCGCAGCGCCGCAAAGCGTTCCTTCAACTGCTCATCGCTCAACGCCTGCACTTCCGGCTCCTGGGCGTTGATCCCGGCAATCTGCGGCACCAGTTTCTTCAGGTCCCGCTCATGCTTGGTTCCAATAAACCGCGCCAGCAGGCTGTCTATAAATTTCGCTAGATCCATGAAAGGTTTCGCCGTCTCCTGACGGGGGTAGGCAAGCTCGCGGCCCTGCTCACTCCGGCCGCACCACCCAAACAATTCATTGTAACTGGTCAGGCGCGCTCCCGCCAAGAAACACGACTTCCGCTTGCAGAAGAAAAAGTGGCGTCTGCTGAGGGACGGGTAATTAGTGCGCCGGTTCGGGTTTTCGCCCAGATGCAACTGGCGAGGTGGCCGGAAAAGTTTTCGGATTCTCGAACCCCCCGCGGTTCAGCCGTGCTTCGCCGTCCACGAGCGCCGTGAACTCCACGTCCTTTGGAATCGTCACATCTTTGCCTGAACTTAATGGGAGTACCGCATCCGCGGGGGTATTTGAAGATCCAGAGGCTTCCTGGTAGCAGCGCACCTTCACTTGCTCTCCGTCGGCAAGCGTGATCGAAGTAATGGCAAACGCCAGCTTGCCGCCATGGCCAAAGCGCTTCTTGGGTTCCGCTTCGGCAACGGCGCCGCTCACCTTCGATCCCGAGAGTAATACGGTGACGCCGTCGACGACGACATCCTCCACAACTTCAAGCTCGACCGCGTCTCCTGCACGAGCCGTTGCCGACGAAATGGTTTTGCTCAGTTTCAAGCGGATGGGCGTATTGTTCGCCAGTGCAAACGCACCGGCGCCGGTATGAGCAAGCCCAGCCGCTTCGCTCCGCGGCTGATCGTAGTGCGTGCGTTCCCGCGCGGGGGGCTTTGCGGCCGGTGTTGGCAGGCCGGTGCCCGGCTGATCCTTGAGCAAAAAAACGCTTGTCCGGGGAACAAACCCGGCTTCGCCTGCGGCGGTCCGCACGCTGTAGTAATCGTCGCTGCGCCCCGTGATACGCACCACGTCGCCGCACTGCAGCGTCATGCGCACTTCCAGCGTGGTCATCGAGCTGTACAGATAGACGTAGCCGCCGTCCCGCGCGCAGTCAATCCGCCCCGTGCTCTGCCCTGCCGCTGGCAAGGAAAGGAAAAGGCAAATCGCTCCGCCGCCGCAATAAGTCAAGAGTTTCATCCCGTACCTGCCGGTTCAAGTGAATTGGGTACTACCCTCTATCCCAACGCAATGCGGCGCGGCTGGCAAGCAGTACCGACCCGGTGGTGTGCATAAAACGCCATGAACGGATTAGCGCAGCGTTCCCGGCCAGACTTGTTTTGACAGCCGGGGCGATGACGAATCGCTTCCCCTCTCGCCGCAACCAGTAAGGTGCCTCATAAAAAATCCTCGGGCCTTATATAATGCGCGGATGGCAAGCAATGCCCCCCATTCGCCGGAAAGTGCAAAGAGCGCTCCGCCGCGCCAGGAACCTTTCCTGCGCCTGCAGTCGGTGATGGTCTACGTCCGGAATATCGACCGGAGCCTCGCCTTCTACCTGGACCTGCTCGGTTTCCAGATCGTCTTCGATGGGCGCTCGCAACCCGGCCAACCTGGCCAGCCATGGGTCGTCGTCGGTCCGCCCGACGGCACCGCCAACCTCACGCTCATTGTGCCGCGCACCGACTCCGAGCAGTTCAAGCAAATCGGCCGCGCCTCCCACGTAACGTTCGTCACCGAAGACGTACTCGCCAAGTTCCGCGAATGGAGCAAGCGCGGCGTGCATTTTCTTTCCAACCCGCGGCTCAGGCGTTTCAAGCACGCTTTACAATCGAAGCCCCCGCTCCCCAATAATTCCTCCGATTCCACGGATCACGCTCCGCCGATTTGGGGAGCCGTCTTCAGCCGCTTTCGCGATCCCGATGGCAACACGTTTTCGCTGGTCAGCTTCGACGAAGTCACGCACGCGGTCGAAGCGCAGCGCCGCACGGTCGCCGAACGTCTGGAAGCCGAGCGCCGTGCCGCCCAGGAGCTCGAAATTGCCCAGCAGGTGCAGGCTCGTCTTTTTCCCCAGACGCTTCCCCGCCTGCGCACGCTCGAGTACGCCGGCATTTGCCACCAGGCGCGCCAGGTCGGCGGCGACTATTACGATTTTCTCGACCTGGGTGGAGAGCGCCTCGGCCTGATCGTCGGAGACATCTCCGGAAAGGGCATCGCCGCGGCTCTCTTGATGGCCAATTTACAGGCCAATCTGCGCAGCCAATCCGCCCTCGCGGTGGATCAGCCTCAACGATTCCTGTGCTCCGTGAATCAACTCTTCTGCCAGAACACTTCGGGCGGCTCCTTCGCTACACTCTTCTTCGCCGAGTATGACGACACGGCTCGCCGCCTTCGCTATATCAACTGCGGCCACCTGTGCGCGCTGCTGCTTCGAGCGGGCGATTCGCTCGAACGTCTCAGCTCCACCGCGACGATTCTTGGCGCTTTCAAGGAATGGGATTGCGAGGTGCAAGAAAGCCAGCTTTTCCCTGGCGACACCCTCGCGCTTTACACCGATGGCATTACCGAGGCTTTCAGCCCGAATCGGGAAGAGTTCGGCGAAGATCGTCTGGTGGAAGCCCTGCGCCGCCACCGCGCCCTTCCTCCCTGCGATCTGCTCTCTTCCGTGGTGGACGAAGTCCGCCGGTTCAGTCCCCACGAGCAGCACGACGACATCACCCTGATCATCGCAAAGTGTCTCCCGGCATGAACCGGCCGATTCAGGAAATTGGACAGAAATCAAGAGTGGGAAGTGTGAAAAGACTTCCTGATGGACAGCCTTCGGCGTCAGACGATCTGCACCAGCTCCGGCGGGCAGTCCCGCAAGTTCTCGATCGAAAGGCTCTTCTCGGAAATCGTCGCTGACGGCGCCGGCACCAGACCGTAACTCCGGTTGCGCCCCTCTCGCTTCGCCAGATAGAGCGCCTTGTCCGCCAGCTCAATCACGTTGTCAATGGATAGCATCTGCGTGTCCCCGGGCACCCACGGGTACGGCGCCCAGCCGATCGAACACGTCTTGTGCACCTGCACTCCATTGCCGACGTCAAACGGCAGGTCGCGCACCGCTTCCAGCACGCGCGTGCACAGCAACGCCGCGTTCGCACGGTCCGTTGTCCGGCAAACCAGCATGAACTCTTCTCCGCCCCATCTCACCAGGTCATCTGAACGTCGCATCACGGAGCCGATGCGCTTCGCCACTTCCTGCAGCAACCTGTCCCCCGCCGCATGGCCCATTTCGTCGTTCACGCGCTTGAACCGGTCAATATCCACCAGCACAAAAATCAGCTCCCGCGGCGCTCCTGTCCCCTTCTGAGAATCGCCAAACCTCTGGTGCGAGCGCAACGTTTGCGCCTGGTCGGTCGGAATCGTTTCGTAAAAATACCGCCGGTTTCGTGTTCCTGTCAGCGGATCCGTCAGCGAGATCTGTTCCAGTTCCTTGTTCTTCTGCAGAAGCTCCGCGCTGCGCTGCGCAACTGCCTTTTCCAGTTCGCTCTTCCGCCGGTTCAGCGTTCGCGTGCGCAGCGAAACGAATCCCCAGATCCCGCCCATCAATCCCACAACCACCAATCCCCTGGCCCAACTGGACTGCCACACATTCGGCAACACTCGGAAATAGAAACTCGTCTTCGCCGAATAGTTCGGCGAATCCGCCTCTTTGCATTGCACCCAAAACTCATAACTTCCCGGCGGCAATCCGCCATAGCGCACTTCGCGCTGCCCCGTTTCGGTGGGACGTTTCTCCAGGCCGTCCAACTGATAGCGGCAAGACACCTGTTCCGGCGTGTCCAGCACCACCGGTGAAAATTGCACCATCAGCGAGCCATCGGTCGAATCCACGAAGGACTTCTGGTGTACGCTTCGTTCCGTTCCGCCAAGCAACACGGTTGTCAGCACCACCTTCGGCGGCGCCTCTTTTTTCACCTCTCCCACCGGCTTGTACCGCGACAATCCCCGCGACGTCGCTATCAGATAACTTCCGTCGGCTTCTTCCCGCGTTCCCGTCCACGGACTCAAATCGTCCCAGATCAATCCATTCGCATGGTTGAGCCGCTGCAGATGCCCGTCTGGCCAAAGGATCACGATCCCGTCCGTCCCGTTGAACCAGATCCGGTTCTTCGCGTCGCGCCCCACCACCGTGCGGTCCCAATCGCGAAATTCAAATCGTGAGATCCCGTTCTGCCCCAGCGTCACGTGCGTCACGCCGACAACGTCGTTATACGCCACCCAGACTTCGTTGTCGTTCAGCGCCGCCAGGCTGGTCAGCGTCTGCCCGTTCAACCCGTCCTTCACCTTCAGGACTTGCCACTTTTTCCCTTCATACCTGTAAAGCGTCCCTGGACCCGTCGCCCACAGCACGCCATTCGGCGAAAACGCCAGATATTCGATTTCTGCTTCATCCATGGCCGGCAGCGGCACTTCCACCGGCTTTGTGGCCGGCCCATGCGGCACAAATCGCACCAGCCTCGCCCGCGTCGTCGCCCAGATGCTCCCATCCGGCGCCGCCTGGATGCTGACAAAATTCCTTCCCCGGAAATTCGCGATCGTCGTTGTTTGGTACGTTTCCGGATCTATCTGCACGATCGCGCCCGTGATCGTCAGCGCCCAGATGGAACCGTCCCGCGCACCCTGCATCTGCCGGATTTGCCGCCCCGCATGTTCCCGCAACGCTGGCACATTCTCCCAGCTTCGCTTCTGCCCGTCCCAGATTCCGATTCCGTGTGCCGTGCTCACCCACAGTCGCCCGCGGCGATCCCGCAGCGTCGCCCACGTGGAGTTGTCCGGCAAACCTTCCGCCGTTGTCCACGCCGACCACTCACGCACGCCCGTCAGCCGGTCCAGCCCGGTGCCCGATCCACCCACCCAAAGGGTCCCTTCGCGGTCTTCCATCGCGCATTGAATCAGGTTGCTCGCCAGGCCGTGTTTCACGTTCACCAGCCGCCAGCGCCCATCTTGTTGCCAATACAATCCCGAGGAACTCGGCACCAGCAGTTTTCCCTCGGCGTCGACCGAAGGCTTCCCCTCTTCCTCGTTCGCCTCGCCAACCACCTCGTCGGCGAATGCCAGTTTGCGCTCCCGAGTGTCCACTCTCGCCAGCCGGGTCGCTGTTCGCAGCCACAGCATTCCGATGCCGTCGAATTGCAATGCGACTACGCGTTCATTTGGCAGCCGGATGCCCGGTTCCACCACAATCTTCCGCGAGCCCTCGCTCAGGTGCGCCAACTTCCGGCCCGCCGTGAACCAGATCGAATCATCCACCGCCCGGATAATTCCCTCGGGTGTTTCCCAATTCCCCAGTCCCTGCGCGATCGTTTCCGTCTTGCCCGGGTTCTTGGGGTCAAGGATCAGCAGGCCACGCTTATACATCAGCGCGTAGACAATTCCCTTGCTGTTCACCGCAAAAACCTGGACGCCATTCAGCAAAGGCATTGAACTCGCTGGAATTTCGAGCTTCTGGAATTGTCCGTCTTTGTAAAACGCGATTCCGCGGGTTCCGGCAAACCACGGCGTCCCGTCCGGCGCGATCAGCAGGTCCACCACGTAGTGCCCGATGAGGCTCTCCACTTCCAGCATTTTCTTCGCGCGGGTCCCGTCGTAGCGGTACAGTCCGGTCTGTGTGCCGATCCACAAAAATCCCTGCGCATCCTGGCCCAGAGCGGTTGTCGTCACCGCTGCCATGCCCTCCTGGTCCTCAAACCGCTGAACTGTGAATCTTGGATTGTCAGGAAAATCGGAACGCGCCTCTTCCGCCCGCGCACCGGTCAGTGATACTCCGAGGGCGCACAATACCGCGCATATCCAGATTCGGAATCCTTTACACACAGGGCAAGACCACTGTCACTTTGACTTTCCCGCCCGCGACCGGGCGCACCAACGCACTTCTAAACGTGTTGGGTCAAGATTAATGTGGAATTCGCCTGGGGTAAATGATTCAAAGGTACCGCGTTGTAGTACTTGCGAATGGTTACTGGTTGTATACTAAAGGTGGGTGCAGCCTAACTCATCAACTGCCCGTCGCTTGTTCCCTATCTGGCAGCTTGATTTAAGGCGTCTATTCGGCGTTGCCTTTTCCAAAGCTCTCCCCCAGCAGCTTTCGCAGCCGGCCTCGCTCTTCCAGCCCCATGTCTATGATTTCAAACGACATATCCTGCGCACGGTAGTCCCGCATCAGGGCCGTCGCCTGCACGTTCCGCAGCCCCATCTGCATCCGCAGTTGCACCTTTGTTCCCGGCGCAAGGTGCATATTGGTCGTCGCCAGTCCGCCGGCCAGGCTCGCCGTCTTGATTTCCAGCCGGCAATTCTGTTTCAGGTTCGTGCTCACCGCCGCTACGCTTTTTTGCAGCCGGATTCGCGCGTGCCTTCGTTGCCGTACAAACTTCGACCCCACGGGAATTTCCAGCGGCTCCAGTTTAAGATCGTCCACTTCGATCCCGCTCTCCGGGAAGAATTTCATCGCCCAATCTGGATCCAGCTTCGCCAGGGCTTGAAACGCCGCGATTCGCAATTCCTGGGGATTCGCCCACCCAAAAATCTTTTTCGCTTCCACAATTCGCCGCAGTGTATTCATAACCTCCGGAGCGCGTAGCCTGCCAAGCGCCTCCAGCGCCTTCACCCGCAGATACGGAGCGGCATCGGTTGGCAGGTCTCCGTCCGCGATGGTCAGCAACCGGCCCAGCGCCTCGCGATCCCCCGTCATGCCGACCTCGTCAATCACCAGTGGCATCACCAGCGGATCTACCTGGTCCAGCAACGCCAGCAGCAACCTGCAACTGCCGTGCGCGCCGCTTGCCGCAACTTGCCGTATCACGCGGTCTTGCGCCGTACGCGGAAAATCCTTCATTCGCCCGGGCAGAAAAGCTTCCGCGGCCTGGGTATCCAGTCTCGTCAGTAACCCAACCATTTCCGCCGCTTCCGCCACCGGTCCGTCGCGCACGGTACTCCGCAGGTATTGCAGTGCCTCTTCGCCCAGGTCCTGCGCCAGGCTCGCCACGTTTTCCAGATCGCTCCGGAACTGGCAGCGGTTGAAGCGCGTGGACAATTGCTCCATCGCTGTCTGCGGGAGATGCTTCAGCACTCCGGTCAGCCCGGCCGCCAGGCCTCGCGCGCGCAGCGCCTCTTCGACAAACTCCGGCACCCGCTCCTCAATCCCCATCTTCGCCCGCAGCGTCTTCCCAATTCCCGGGCGTTGCCCTTCCACTGCCTCCACCTGATTCAAGGCCTGCGCCATCGCCGCATAATGCCGGTGCGCCGCCGCTTCCTGGCTCAGCCGCACGAACGCCGCGCTCACCAGCGACTGCACGTCCTGGTCCTGCTCGACACTCAATCGCAGCCCAATGTGCCGCAGCGCTTCTTGCAGCAATCTCGGATCCGCTTCCGCGTACAGCACTGCCATTTCCGAAAGCCCGGTTGCCGCGCGCTTCCTTGCATCCATCTCTTCGCTATCCGCGCATCTTGCATAGTTCTGCAAAATGCTGACAGCGTCGGCCATCTCTCCCTGCTTCAACAATTCCGTCACATAAGACTGCACGTTCTTCGGCGGAATGCACCACGCCTCATCCGACAGCAACACTTCCCGTTTCGCACTCTCCGGCACTGACGCCCAAAACACGCGGTCCAGCATCTCCCGGTGCGACTCCACCAGGATTCCCGCCTCCGCCATTTTGTCTTCGTGTTGCCCCAGAATATTTCGCAGGTGGTCGATTTCCTGGTTCATGCGGTCCAGCATCTGCCGCACCGCATTCACCTTCACGTCTCCACGCTCGAACTGTTCCAGCGCAAACCGGATGGACAGATGTTCCGCCAATTGCACCAGCACTCCCTCGTCCAGTTTCTTGTTCTTACCCTGTTCGGCAAGTCCCGCCAGTGCGTTTCTTAACGTCTCTTGCGCCTTGCCAGGCAATTGCGACACCTGGTCCTGAAATTCCACCGTCGCCGCGGATGGATTCGCGCTCGTTCCAATGCTCCCAAACGTCGCCAGCGCGTGCAGGATTCGATAAATCGATTCGTCATACGGGCCTCCAAACTTCCGGCCGCCGGTACCCGGCCCTTTCCCGATGCCACCGCCATGCCCCGCGCCCCAGCCTGGCCCGCTTCCAATTCCCCGTATACCTGTTCCGCTCCCCGGTTCGCCGCTACCCCAACCAGCGCCGCCTCCTGCGCCACTTCCTTGGCCAGGCCCCTGGCCCACCGCTGCTCCAGCCTCTGCCCCCCCAACGCCTGCTCGAGTTCCGGTTCCCGCGGCGTCAGCTCCAGTCCCGCCCAACATTCCGCCAGGGCCTGGGCCGCTCCCATCACCAAATCCCGCGCCCCAGCCCGCATCACCTGCGCCAGCGCCACCAGTCCCGGTTCCCGTATCCCCGCTGCTCTCGGCTCCCGCGGTCCCGCCGCCCCATCCTTCGCCTGCTCCGGGGCCGTCTCCTTCACCGCCAGCGCCGGCTTCGCCGCCGGTCTTCGATCCCTCGGCCGCGGCGATCAACTCCAGCAGCTTCTTCGGATCGTTCAGCATTTTGCGGAACTGATCCTGCCGGTCTCCCATGGACGCCGCCGCAATTTGCGCGGCCATACTCGATTCCTTCAGCCGGGAATCCGTGGCCACGAAGCAAACTTCGTTCACCCGAATGCCCCGCGCATCGGCGATTGCCATTTTCAATTGTTCGGCAAGTTCGGCAGGCTTTGCTTTTCCGGTCGGAAACGCGTGAACAAATTTGGCGAGTTCCGCTTCGGTCACCTGCTGCGTGAACTGCACGCTGGCCAACCCGGCTGCGGAAAGCAGTTGCGCAAACTGTTTCTCTGCTGGCGAACCTTCGAGCGGCATCCCGTCGAGCAGCAATTGCGCCCCTGACGCTCCCAGCAGCAAGCCGGTCTCTGCCCCTTCGGGTATCGCCGTTCGCAGTTCACTCCAGGCGACCGACAGCTGTTCCACCACACGCGCGTGCTCGTATCCGTACAGGCGCGCAAACTTCAGCAGAATGTTCAGGCTGCGTACGAATGCCCGGGCCGCCGTCGCTTTGGGATCCGTCCTCATCCAGGTTTGCGATGCTCCGTGGCCCTGCACCTGTGAGCCACTTGACTGGGACCTTCTCACTAGTACCGTAGAACTCTTGCATTGTCCTCACAATGGTACAGAGGTCCCTTGTGACCCTAGCGTAAGCTCGCCCTTCGTACAGTTCGATACACTGCACGAACGGACGGTGGCACTTTTACCGGGTACAGGTGAGTTTTCTGTGATTTTTCTGATGAAAGCTACTTCAGCAAGGCGATGCGCGCTGGACGCTTGCTGCGATTCACCACGTTCGAAGGTTGTGGTAATCCGCCCAATTCCAGCAACAGCTTCCTCAACCGCGAACGTTCATCCAATTCCATGTCCACAAATTCAAACGCCATCGCCTGGGGCCTCGCCCCCCGCACGATCGCCTGCGCCCGAATGCTCCGCACCCCGTGCGAAAACTTCAATGTCAGCAGCGATCCGGGGGCCAGGTGCCGGTCAGAAGCGCCGATCCCTCCGCCCATATTCAGCTCTGCGATGGTCAGGCGCATGTTCTCGCGCAAGTTCGTGGTGATCGCCGACACATGCCTCGTCAGCTTCAACCGCGCATAGCGGCGCTGCCGCGTGACCGAAACATTTGGTTCCGCGTCCGTGGGCTCCAGCACCAGCTCTTTTCGGTCCAGTCCACTGGCCAGAATTTTTTCAATCGCCAGCGCGGGTTCCACCTTCTGCAGCGCCTGGGCCGCCGCGATCCGAAGCTCCGTGTGATATGCCCAACGCCAGACTTGTTTCGATTCCAAAATCGCCTGCAGCATGGCGCTCGCGCCGCTTGCCCGCAAGCGTCCCGCAGCTTCAATCGCCTTGATCCGCGTGAATCCGGGCATAGTGTCGTCCCGGATCAGATCCAGCAGCAGCGGGATGCACTCCGTCCGCCCGCTCATACCCATCTCGTCCAGCGCCAGCGGCCGGATCAATGGATCCAGCGACGCATACGTGGATACCAGCAGCAGCGCCCTCTGTTCCGCCGGTGTAGAGGACAATTGTCTCACCGCCCGGTCATGCGATGTCCGCGGCCACTGCGCCAATCGGGTTGGCAGGACTTGCTCCACGGACCGGGGCGAAAGCTGGGTCAGCAGTCCGACCACCTCGGTCGCTTCCGTCGCCGGCGCTGTCTGCAGAGTCTCGATCAGTCGGTGAACGGCCTCCTCGCCCAGCCCGCGAACCATTTCGCCCAGCAATTCGCAATCTTCCCGGAAACCGCAATTGGCAAACCGGTTCGTGATGTAATGCAGAGCCGCCTTGGGCATCAATCCCAAAATGTCCAGTAAACCGTCTTGCGGGTGCCCGGCTCTCATCGCGTCTTCGATGAACTCCGGCATCCGCTCTTCCATTCCGATTCTTTGCCGGATATTCGTGGTGGATCCCGGCCGCAGCGTCTCCACGCTGTCCAGCGAAGCCAATGCCTGTTGCATCGCCGGATAAAACCGTTTCGCTCCCGCTTCCTGGCTCATGCGCACAAACGCCGCCCCAACCAGCGTCTGCAAATCCGATTCCCGTTCCACTCCCAGTTGATTCCCCAGCCGCTGGATGACGTCGATCAACGCGCTTCCATCGCCGCTCCCGTAGAACTCCGCAAGATCCGACAAGCCGATCGCCGTCGTGCGCCGCGCCTCCGGCGCCTCCAGGCTGATGCAAGCCGCGTACTTCAACAAGATTTCATTGACCGTCTTCAATTCACCACGCCGCAACATCTCTTCCAGGAATCCCCGCACGTTGCGCGGCGGTACGCACCATGCCTCGTCCGAAGTCAAAACTTCTTTCTTGTTTTCTTCCGGAACGTTCAGCCAGAATTCCTGGTCCAGCAATTCCGTGTACGACTGCATCTGCAGGCCCGCGTTGGCCATCGTCTCTTCCTGCTGGCCCAAAATCTTTCGCAGCGCCTCGATCTCCGCGTTCATCCGATCCAGCAACTGCTTCACGGCGTTTACGCGCAACTCCCCGCGCTCGTAACTGTCCAGCGCGAATCGAATCGCCACGTGCTCCGCCAGCTTCAGCAACATCGGTTTGTCCGGCTTGTCGTTTGGCGCTTGCGCCGCCAGTCCCGCCAGCGCCTGTTGCAAGGTCACTTGAGCGCGCACCGGCAGCGTCGAAAGCCGCGACTGAAACGCAGCCGCATCCATCCGCGAATCGGGATCCTTCCGCGCTTTCCCGAGCTGCGCAAACAATCCGATCATCGATCGCACGTCTTCTTCCGCGACCCCGTACGCGCCACCCGCGTTGGCCGCCCCGGGTAGGCCGGGAATTCCTCCCGCCATGCTGCCCTTCAGCATCGCCGTGGCCGTCAACCATCTCCCCGGCTCACTGACAGGGCCGGCCCCACCGCCTGTTCCACCCCCAGCTCCCCCTCCTGTGCCGCCTCCACCACCAAACCCGCCT
>Ga0209166_10002533_pt1 | contig 13786 bp, 15 predicted proteins | sample Coa_R1_3_FD_187151 | JGI IMG/M metagenome (GOLD analysis project Ga0209166, IMG submission 187151) | Surface soil microbial communities from Centralia Pennsylvania, which are recovering from an underground coalmine fire - Coalmine... | ecosystem: Environmental > Terrestrial > Soil >... | reverse complement strand
CACCGTGGTGCCGATGAACGTCGTGTACCGTCCGACCAAGAACGCGCTGCTCTCGCATATCATGCACGCGAGCTTTCGCAGGCACGGCAACCCGATCCGCCACGATGACATCCGCGCCATGCTCCGCGCCCTGAAGAACAACGAGGCCGTGTGGTACGCCCCGGATCAGAGCTACCGCAACAAAGGAGCGGCGTTGGTGAAATTCTTTGGCATCCCGGCCGCCACCACCACGGCGACCTCGCGCCTGGCGCGTATTTCCGGCGCCGCGGTGCTGACTTACTTCCCGGAGCGCCTGCCTGGCGCGGGCGGCTACCGCGTGGTCATCGGCCCACCGTTCGAGAATTACCCCGGCCCCGATGCCGTGCAGGATGCGGAGCGCTTCCACGCGCTGCTCGAGGCACAGATCCGCAGAGTTCCCGATCAGTATCTTTGGATGCACCGCCGCTTCAAGGGCCTCGCCGCCGATTATCCGGACTACTACGGTCGCGATTCGCGCGCGCGCACGCCGCTGCAGCCCTACGCCGCCGCAGCTCCGTCACCGGCAAAGCCTGTTTGAATCTCATCGCTTGAAGTGCGGCCGGCGGACGCGCGCGCGGTCCTGCGTGCGTGCCTCCAATTCCGCCGCCACCGAAAATTGTCGTCCGGAGAGACCCGGGTTGACCAGCAGATTGGTCAGCGCCAGCAAGCCGCGGTCCGTACTTCCGGACCGCCGTGTGCCCCGTGACCCCGCTCCATTCAGAAATGCCAGTGCTGCGCGCATTGGAATGATCCTCATTCAATTAACGCCGCGAATGGGTCGAGAGCAGAGCATGGCCGCGTCCCGCCGAGAATAAAAACTCCGCGGTACCCAATCGTGTGAAGGACTGTTCCTACCCGCATACGCGTGCCCGCATACGCGCGCAACACCAAAAGCGGCGCCCGCGGAACCCGGATGCCGGTACCTGTGGTCGCAGCTCGATCCGTCGTCCAACGACGGCGGCTCGATGCTGATCGACGCGAGCATCGACGCGCGCGCCTGCTACAGCGGCACGCGAAGTTCGTGGCGCCGCATCGCCGAGAGGATGGCGCCGTAAAGCAATCCCGCCAGCAGCCACGCCGATCCGACTTTGACGGCGAGCGCGCTCATTCCGGAAAAAACGCCCGCCACCACGACGATGCCGAGCATCGGGACCATCCAATGCGCCGCCCAGGCGCGCGAACGCAGCCGGAATCCAAAGCGTGCCAACACGGAAACGTGCAGGAACAGAAAGCCGCTCAACGCGCCGAAATTCACGATCGACGCAAGGTCGTCGAGACGGTTCTTCATGAACAGCGCCACCGCCAGCGACAGGAAGGCCGTGAACACCATGGCGACATAGGGCGTGTGATACCGCGGATGGACCCGCGCCAACACACCGGGCAATTGGCGGTCGCGCCCCATGGCAAATACCACCCGGGCGACTCCGACCTGCATCGGCAGCGCATTCGACAGACCGACGATGGCCGCATAGGACCATGCCAGCACCAGCGCGGTCCAGGGGCCCGTCGCCCAGGCCGCCAGTTCATAGATCGCGGCCGACGGATCCTTGATGGCGATGCCCGGCATGAGATTGCCGAGCACCCAGGTCAGAGCGACAAAGAACAGGGCCGACAGCACCAGGACCGCGATGATGGCGCGCCCGACGACCCGCCGGTCGCCACCCTGCACCTCCTCGGCAAGCGTCGAAACCGCGTCAAAACCCAGGAACGACATGATGCAAATGGACGTCGCGCTGAAGATCCTGGCGGCATCGAACGCCTGTGCGTCGAACACCGGCCGCAGGGTCAGCGCCCCATTACCCTTGCCGGCGTGCAGAGCGAGTACGCACAGTCCGACAAATCCCACGAGAATGATCACCTGCAAGGCCACCGCGGCGAAATTGGCGCGCGACGTCACGGTGATGCCGAACCAGTTGACGGCGGTCGTGAGTGCGACCAGCAATACGATCCAAACTCCGCGGTCGATGCCGGGCAGCAAGGTTTCGAGCGCAACCGCGATCAGCACGTAGACGAAGGCGGGAATCAGCAAGTAGTCGAGCAGGATCATCCAGCCGGCGATGAACCCGGGAAACGCGCCCAGCGAATGACGCGCAAAACCGTACACCGACCCGGCCGTCGGCAAGGCCTCCGTCATCGTCGCATAGCTTTGCGCCGTGAAGTACATGCAGACCCCGCCCAGGATATACGCCAGGACGATGAGGCCGTTCGATTCGCTGTAGACGAATCCCAAGGTGCCCAATGGGGCAAACGGAGCGATATAGGCCAGCCCGTAAAGGACCAGATCCCAGTATTTGAGAGAGCGCCGGAGGTGCGCACCGCTTGCGGCGCCGTCCGGCATCGCCGCGCCGTCGGGCGTCATCGGGCCGCGGACTCGTCGGCCTTTTTCAACAGATCTTCGCGCATTTGCGATGCCTCGAGGCGCAGCGGCCGCGTGCGCAATCGTCCGATCTCCGGTGCCGTGAACGGCACAAAATCGGCCGGCAGATGCTCCCGGTCGAAGCGCCAGAACATCCAATTCATGAGCTCGGCCAGCTCCGCGCTGGGAAGCGCCGACGTCGCGACTCCGGGTACGCGGCCGAGATATTCGCGCCCCCCCGGCACGGTCAGGAACTTGGACACGGTACCGGCGAGACTGGGAGCGGTGCCCGCCGAACCCGACCCATCCGGGCGGTGGCAGCCCTGGCAATTGAGCGTCCAATTCTGCCAGGCACGTTGTGGATTGGTGACGCCCGCGGGGGCTTCAGCCGGCGGGGACTGCGCCGCGGCGATTCCGGCCACGGCGGCGGCCAGCGCCACTGCGGCACCCAGCCCGGCGGCGGCAAGTAGTGCAGCGGCGGTGCCCCGTCCGTCCGCGGGCCCCGGGTGCCGCTTCATTGTGCGGGCAGCGCGGGGCGCAAGGCTCGCGTGGCTTGCGGGGATCGATCGGAATGGCGCTCACGCACCGCCGTCACATCGGCGGCCGCCCAGGGCGGCGACACCGTGGTTTTGCCGCGATCGCTCGCCAGAAACCCAAGCACCGCGGCAACTTCCGCCTCGCTCAAACCCGACTGCGCCGGCATGACGCCGTTGTAGGTGACGCCGGCCACTTTCAGCTCGCCCATGAGCCCGGTGGTGACCACCATCACCAGATAGTCGCGGCCGGCGGGCATTTTCGCGAACGCCACGATCTGTTCGTGCAGGGACGGGAAACTGCCGGGTATGCCGGCCGCCTCCGGACCGTGGCAGACGGCGCAGCGGCCCGCGAATACTGCGGCGCCGGACACGGGCTCGTCGGCAGCGGCGGGGAGCATCGCCGCGGCCGCGGCCAGCCCCACGACCAGCGACGCGGCCGACGCCGGCACGAGGGGGAACGTTCTACTTCCGGTCAATCGGGACATCCGGGATGACGGCGGTGGAACAGGTACGAGACCGGCTCTCGGTGCCGCAGCACCAATGGAAAGCGTTTTACTTCTGGTCAATCGCGACACCCAGGATGATGGCGGTGGAACAGGTATAAGACTGGCTCTGGGTGCCGAAGCACCAGGTGACTTCGTTGTTGTTCTGCGGGCGCACGACCGGCCGATCGCCCTGATTGTTCTGGCAGGAACACCTGCCCCAGGGCACACCGCCGCAGCAGTCATTGTATGAAATGATGTAATTGCGCTGGTCCGCGGGATTGCGGCAGGTGCCGATCCAGGTGATGGGAGACATCTCGGTGCCCGGTGGACAGGAGTTCACGGTGCCGCCGTAACAGGAGCACAAGGAACCGTCGATGGCGCAGTAACGCCAATAGTCGCACTTGGTGGGATCGCCGGGATCTTGTGGGTTGCCCGAGCTTTGCGGAGGGGTTTGTCCCGAATTCGGATCCGACGGCGGAAGGGCGGATTCGCTCTCCGCTCCCCTGGCCACGGGAAGCAGCGGCAGCGCGGCCGCCCCGGCGAGAAAGCCTCCGAGAAGGCTGAACACGCTGCGCCGCGAAGTGCGGCTCGCGAAGCCGCGAAGCACCTTTTCCGCCAAATGATCGAATTGACCCACGTTAGTCTCCCGAAGAGGCACGCCTCGGCCCACGCTGGCCGAGGAATTGTTGAATGTTGCCGACGCCGGTTTCCTTGGCGACGAAAAGACTTTCCAAATGCTCGCGCGTATTGACCAAACCGGTCGACGAAAGCTTTCCCGCTTCATCGATCAACACCGCATACGGCAGCTTCGCGACCCCGTAGCTGCGCCCCAAGTGTTCGGACACCACGTACGGAAATTTGCTCAAGTGCTTCTCCCGCACGAACTCAGCGTGGCCGTAGGACTCGCCGTCGCTCGCCAGGACGATATCGAGCCACTGACGCTCCGCTCCCTGCGCCGAGCGCACGGCGGGCAGCAGCGCTTCGCAGATCTTGCAGTCCGGTGAAAGAAACAGCAAAAGCTGGGCGCGGCCGCCGCGCGCGCCGCCGATTTGCACCCGGGATCCGTCCAACGCCGTCAGCGTCATTTCCGGGGTGGAATCTCCGATCTTGAGCGGCTGGCGCAACGACAATGCGCCGGCCGGAGCAATCCGCTGATGCAGCACGCCGATCTGGCGCGCGAGCGCCATGCACACCACGCCCAGCACCAGCAGCGCGATCCACAGCGCGATTTGCGATGCAATGATGAAACTCATGCCACGACTCCCCGACGCAACGGCCGCAAAGCCATCACTTGATCCAATGCACCGTACAGCGCCAGCAAAGCAAAGCCGCCCAATAGATGGGTTCCCGGCGCGGGAACGGCGCCGCCCCACGGCGGCGCCGCCGCAATGAAGATTGCGAGAGCCGCCAGCACCAGGTTTCTCGCGATCTGAAAGGACCCCAGGGGCCTCGATGCCGCTGCGAAACTGCAGCCGCAATCGACGTCGCTGCGGCCCTGAAGAATGGCTCGGACGATGAGCGCCACATACAGCGTCCAGATGAGCGTCGCCAAGGCCGCTCCCGCGGTGCGGTGCGCCGGCATGACGAGCAGTGCGCCCGCGGCCAACTCCACGATCGTCGCGGCGCCGAGCGAGGCCGCAGCCAGGATCGCCGGCACGCCGGCGAATTGACGCATCACGGTCAGTGAATGGCCCCACCGCGCGGCCTTGTGGACGGCCGATGCAGCCAGCAGCATCGCTTGAAAGACAGCCGCCTGCGCCGCGCACGATTGCACCACAGCTGCCAAGGACGTATCGCCCATCGTCATCGAACCGGTTCGATGTTCATGCGCGATTTGAGCCCGGGCAAATCCAGGCTACGCAACAGCATCCCGCCGAGGTCGTAGACGTCGAGCCGCTCGCCCGCCTGAACCAGCAGCGACGGGGCGGCACCGTGCGTCACGGCGATCGATGAACCCGGCCGCACCAGCCGCAGACGCTTGATGCGCGCCTTCGTGGCGGGGTTGAAGACCCACACTTCGTTGCCCGGATCCTTGTGCGTGCCTTCATGAGCGTCGACTTGCATGAGGATGTAGAGCAGCTTCTGCTCGTCGCCGGCGATGAGCTGCCAGCCGCTCGGACGCCAATGCCCGGCCGCCTCGGCTGCGGGAACCAGCGGCCAATCCGGCAGCACCTTGACATCGTCGCCCTTCATGTCGACCGGCTGCAGCCGGCCGTGCAAACTCGGAAAATAGCGCACGCCGCCCAACACGGCCGACTGCGTGAACAAGGGATCGGAGTCGAGGGGATTGAACGCCTTCGACTCGCTGCGGCCCGCGACCGCACCGTTGGCGTCGAGCCGGATGGACAAGAGCGTGCCGCTCGAACACAGGGTGAAGAATCCGCGGGGGCCGCTCGGGTAGACCAGCGAGCAGCCGGGAATTTCGATCTCGCCGAGCGGTTTGCGCTTGACGAGGTCGACGACGGTGACCGACGATGCCGGCGTGAAGTTGAATACCAGCGCCATGCGCTGCTCGTCGGTGAAAGCGATCAGTCCTTCCATCGCCGTGATGAGCGCCCGCTTGGTGCCGGGCAATACGATTTCACCGATGGCTTCGAAAGTCTGCTTGTCGTAGATGGTGATGAAGTCGGTGCGCGCGCCCCGCGCACCGCGCGCCCAGACGGTATCCGCCACGTAAATCTCGGGACGATCGTCGGCGACCAGCAGGGTCGCGGAGTCATGCGCCGCCAATTGACCCTTGACCTCACGGCTGTCGCTGCCCACATTGCGCAGTTCAATCCGGTCCCCGGCATAGTTGAGCCAGCTCCACGTGGTCGGGTAGCGTGCCGGCAACTTCTCCACCTTCGGGATGATCTCGGCCGGCAGCGGACTCGGAAATTCGGCGGCGGGCGCAGCCGCTTGCGCCGCGCCGACGGCGAGCGCGGCGGCCACTCTCAAGGTCGTCGCCTGAAAGATGCTCATCATTTTTTTGGATCTCTCCCTTGGTCTCAAGCGCGGCCGCACAGTACGCCGCGCAATGCACTGCGCAATGCACCAGCCGCAAACGCAGGCTGACCGCAAATGCATAGCGCGGCGCAAATGCACCATCGACCGCGGATGCATGCAGCGCCGCGACCGGCAGATGCCTCGATTACGCAGGCAGCGAGTGTACTTGAACAACCGCTAAGTGAATACTCCGGCGCCCCAAGGGGTATATTCCGCTCATGAACGCCGCACAGTACGCATTTTACATCGCCATCGGCGCCGCGAGCATTGCCTTCATCATCGTTGGAACCGCCGCCGCCCGCCGGAATTTAGCCGCCGCCGAAGTCCGGGGCGCCGCCGGCGCGCGGTCGCCGGACCAAGTCATCCGCGGTCCCACCGGCGAGGAGCTTGGCATCGGGGCGGTCGTCGCATTCTTCGATACGCTGGGAATCGGCTCGTTCGCGCCGACGACGGCGATCCTCAAATTGCGGCGCCTGGTGCCCGACGAATTGATTCCGGGAACGCTGAACGTCGGATTGATGCCCGCCGCCGTGCTCGAGTCCCTGATTTTCGTCACCGCCATCGTGGTCGAACCCGTGTTGCTGATCACGGTCGTGGTGAGCGCCGCGGTCGGCGCATGGCTGGGCGCCGGAATCGTGGCTCGCATGCCGCGGCGCGCGATCCAAATCACCATGGGCATCGCGTTGCTGATCGCGGGCAGCGTGTTCACGGCGAGGAACCTCGGCGTCCTCCCGGGCGGCGGTACGGCCATGGCGCTCGCCGGCTGGAAGTTCGGCCTGGCCGTCGGGATCAACTTCGTGCTCGGCGCACTGATGAGCGCCGGTATCGGACTCTATGCGCCGTGCATGATCACCCTGGCCCTTCTCGGGATGCATCCCCTCGCCGCCTTTCCCATCATGATGGGAGCCTGTGCGCTGGTGCAGCCGGTCGCGAGCCTGCGCTTTTTTCAAACGAGCGCCTTCGGGTGGGGAACATCCCTGGGACTCGCGGTGGGCAGCATTCCGGGAGTATTGATCGCCGCTTACATCGTCAAATCGCTGCCCCTCGGCACTTTGCGCTGGTTGGTGACCGTGGTCATCACGTACGCCGCCTTTGCCATGCTGCGCTCGGCCGCGCGCTCCGGAGGTCTGCGCTCCGCCGTGCGCTCCGAAGTCCGCTGAGTTTGCGATACACTTGGGCCTCCATGTCCATCACGCTCCGCAATGCGACCCTTGATGACGTACCGGCGCTGCAGTCGTTGATCGCGAGATCGGCACGGGGTTTGAGCACGGGCGACTACCGGCCCGCACAGGTGGAGGGAGCGCTGCGCGGCGCATTCGGCGTCGACACGCAGCTGGTCAACGATCGAACTTATTTCGTCGCCGAGGAGAACGGGGCCATCGTCGGCTGCGGCGGCTGGAGCTTTCGCTCGACGCTGTTCGGCAGCGACGCCCGCGGCGGCCGCGATTCCTCGCCGCTCGATCCCAAGACGCAGGCCGCCAAGATTCGCGCTTTCTTCGTCGATCCTTCGCGGGCGCGGCGCGGCATCGGCACCCTGCTGCTCGAGCGCTGCGAACGCGAGGCGCGCGCCCATGGCTTCTGCGAGGTGGAGCTCATGGCGACCCTCCCGGGCGTGAAGCTGTATGCGGTCCGGGGCTATGTCGGTTCGGAAATGGTGCGCTACGATGTGGGTGCGGGAGAAATCATCGAGTTCATTCCCATGCGCAAGACCCTGACCTTGCGCACCGGTGATCGCCCCACCGGAGATGGCGCCGGCCGGCTCGGTGCGTCCGGCCACGGCACGGGAATCGCGGACTGAAAATCAGCTCTCGCGCCCGTCCTTCCACAAGGCTTGCCACCCGGCGAATCCCAGTTCACGCAGCCGCCGGATGTTGTTCCGGTAAATCGAGTCGGGGTCCGGCACCGTCGCCACTGCGCGTTCGACGCTCGCCTCCCGCAACAGATGCAATGTGGGGTACGGCGACCGGTTGGTATGGTTCTCGATGTCCTGCGCGCGGGTGCCCGCGAACTGATACTGCGGATGAAAGCTCGCGACCTGGATTTCTCCCTCGAGGTCGAGTTCGGCCACCGTCGCGTCGCAGAGCGCAAGGAAATCATTGAACTCGATGAAGTCGGTCAGCACCCAGGGATGAATCAGCAGCGTGGTCTCGCAGACGCGAGGGTCGGACACGTGCAGAAAATCGAGCTCCGCGCGGAGCTCGTCCAGCAGACCGGCCGCGGACCGCTGCTCGCTGACCTGGAAGCGCACGCCGCCGGCGCGGTAGACGCCTTCGGCAAACGGACATAACCCGAGGCCGATGACGGCCCGCTCCACCCATCGGCGGGTCGCTTCGATGACGGACGGATTATCGATGGGTCGCTCCTACGTGCCATCACGAGATGACGCCGAGGCAGTGTAAGGTTCCCGGTTCTAGTATCCTAATTCCCTCCCGTTATTCAATGAGACCATAAGCCGATGCAACAACCGATTCCTGCCACTTTGATCCCCGGAGACGGGATCGGGCCCGAAATAGTCGATGCGACCTTGGCGGTCCTGGAGGCGCTCGGCGCCCCGTTCCAATGGGAAACTCAGGTGGCCGGGCTCGAAGGGGTCAAGTCCGCCGGCGATCCTCTACCACCTGCCACCATCGACAGCATCCGGCGCACGCGTCTGGCGCTCAAGGGTCCCCTCGAAACGCCGTCGGGCGGCGGTTACCGCTCGTCGAACGTACGCCTTCGCGAGGAATTCCAGCTGTATGCCAACCTGCGGCCGGCCCGCACGCTCGTACCGGGCGGCCGCTTCGACGACATCGACCTCGTGGTGGTCCGCGAGAATCTCGAGGGCCTCTACATCGGCCACGAACACTATATCCAGATCGACGACGATCCCCATGCGGTCGCCATGGCCACGGGCGTGAACACCCGCCAGGGCAGCCGGCGGGTGCTCGAGTTCGCCTTCGCGCACGCGGTCGCCACCGGCCGCAAGAAAGTAACCATCGTGCACAAGGCCAACATCATGAAGGCACTCACCGGCATTTTCCTGGAAGCCGGCCTCGACCTGTACGAGCGAAAGTACAAGGGCAAGTTCGCCCTGGATACGGTCATCATCGATGCGTGCGCCATGAAGCTGGTGTTGAATCCCTGGCAATTCGACGTTCTGGTGACCACCAACCTCTTCGGCGACATTCTCTCGGACCTGGTGGCCGGACTGGTCGGGGGATTGGGCATGACGCCCGGCGCCAACATCGGCCTGGACGCCGCGATCTTCGAGGCCGTTCACGGGTCCGCCCCCGACATCGCGGGAAAGGGCATCGCGAATCCGATCGCTCTCATGCTCGCGGCGGCACTGATGCTCGAGCACTGCGAACTGCCCCACTTGGCGGTGCGCCTGCGCAAGGCGATCGGCGAGACGCTGAACGCCGACAACGTGCGCACCGGCGACTTGGGCGGGCGGGCCACCACCGCGGACTTCACCCGCGCCCTGGTCAAGCGCATCGGCAACGGCTGACCTCTGCGACGGATTCACGAATGCCGCCGATCATTTCCATCGTCAACCTCGCAAAGTCCTATGCATCCGGGGTCCAGGCGCTGAAGACCACGAACCTCTCCATCGACAAGGGAGAGATCTTTGCCCTCCTCGGTCCCAACGGTGCCGGAAAAACCACTCTCATCAGCATCATCTGCGGAATCGTGACCGCGACCGCCGGTTCCGTGACCGCCGACGGCCATGACATCGTTCGTGATTACCGCGCGGCGCGCACCAAGATCGGACTCGTGCCCCAGGAATTGACCACCGACTCCTTCGAAACGGTGTGGGACACCGTAAAATTCAGCCGCGGCCTCTTCGGCCGCGCGCCCAACCCGTCGTATGTCGAAGGCATATTGCGTGATCTGTCGCTCTGGGAGAAGCGTGATTCGAAGATCATGGAGCTGTCGGGCGGCATGAAAAGGCGGGTGATGATCGCCAAGGCGCTGTCCCACGAGCCGGAGATTCTGTTCCTCGACGAACCGACGGCGGGCGTCGATGTCGAGTTGCGGCGCGACATGTGGAGTTTGGTGCGCCGATTGCGCGAGGGTGGAGTCACCATCATCTTGACCACCCACTACATCGAGGAGGCCGAAGAAATGGCCGACCGCATCGGCGTCATCAGCCAGGGCAGCCTGATCTTGGTTCAGGAAAAGAAGGAGCTGATGAAGACGCTCGGCAAACGCCAGCTCACATTGCATCTCACGCAGCCGTTGGCGGGCATTCCGCCGGAACTCGCGCCGTGGGGCCTGGAATTGAAGGATGACGGCAACAATCTCGTCTATACCGTCGACGGCAACGCCAGCATGGATATCTCCACGCTTCTCAAGCGCATGAGCGAGTCGTCCATCTCGATCAAGGACCTGCAGACCCATCAAAGTTCGCTGGAGGACATTTTCGTGAGCCTGGTGAGCACGCGCCGATGAATCGCCACGCCGCTCGCGTTCCTTTCAACGGACACGGCGTCTGGTCCATCTACAAGTTCGAGATCGCCCGCGCCCTGCGCACGCTCGTTCAGAGCCTGGTCACGCCCGTGATCACCACGTCCCTGTATTTCGTGGTCTTCGGCGCTGCGATCGGATCTCGTATGAATGCCGTCTACGGCGTGAACTACGGCGCCTTCATCGTGCCGGGACTCATGATGCTGGCGCTGCTCACCGAAAGTCTGCAAAACGCCTCATTCGGCATCTTTTTTCCCAAATTCATCGGCACGATCTATGAGCTGTTATCCGCGCCCATCTCGTCCGCCGAGATCGTGCTCGCATATGTGGGAGCCGCGGCGTCGAAATCCATCGTTCTCGGCTTGATCATCCTCGCGACCGCGTCGCTGTTCGTTCCCATCAAGATCCTGCATCCCGGATGGATGGTGACTTTCCTGGTCATGACGGCGGTGACCTTCAGTCTGTTCGGATTCATCCTGGGACTCTGGGCCAAGGGGTGGGAGCAGCTGCAGTTCATTCCGATGCTCGTGGTCACCCCCCTCACCTTCCTGGGCGGCGCGTTCTACTCGATCAGCATGCTGCCGCCGGCATGGCGGACTTTCAGCTTGTTCAATCCGATCGTGTATCTGATCAGCGGATTTCGGTGGTGCTTTTACGGCACGGCCGACGTGAGCGTGGTCACGAGCTTTCTGATGACCGCGGGATTTTTGGCGGCATGCCTGCTCGTGATCTCTTGGATTTTCAGGACGGGGTATCGGCTGAAAAATTAGCCGCACCGCAAACTTCGGCTGGCCCGGCGGAACCCGGAGGCGCCGGCGGCAGCAATCACATGTTAATTCGGCATATATATGGCCAAATTGCATGCTATTATGGACATATGATACCCAGATTGATATCCGGGCCAATCGGAAACAGCCCGAAAAGCGTGCTCCTATTGGGACCGCGGCAGGTCGGCAAATCGACATTGATTCTGGATCTCAGGCCGGATTTGGTCATCAACCTGAATGACGACAAGACCTATCTGGATTTCAAAAGCAATCCTGACGAACTCAAAGAGCGGCTCAGCGCCTTGGAGGACATCAAGTCGGTGCTCATCGATGAAGTTCAGCGCCACCCCACGATCTTGAATACCGTGCAAACCATCATCGACGACAAAAAAGTCCAGTCGCCGAAGTTTTACATTACCGGCTCCAGCGCACGGAAACTCAAACGCGGTCAGGCGAATTTGCTCCCCGGGCGAATTTTCAGTTACGAACTGGGTCCGCTCTGCGTCGCCGAGCTCGACTACAAATTGGACGTGGCGAAGGCGCTGAAATACGGTTGCCTGCCGGAGCCGTATCTATCGCGATCGGAATCATTCTGCGAAAAACTCCTGACCACCTACTCCGGCATTTACCTGAAAGAGGAAATTCAAGCGGAAGCGTTGACGCGCAACCTGGAAGGTTTTGGCCGCTTCATCATTTCAGCCGCTCAGCAATCCGGGTTGGTTCTCGACTTCTCGAAAATCGCGAAGCAGGCGAAAATCGAACGTAAGGCATGCGCTAGATTCTACGAACTGCTCGAAGATACGTTGATCGCAACCCGACTCGAGGTCTTTGACAAATCGGCTGCGGACATAAAAAAGCGCCCCAAGTTCTATTTTTTTGATACAGGGGTGCTCAACGGTCTGCTCGCGAATTTCATATCGTCGAGCGACCGCAGGGGCATGTTGTTCGAGCATCTGGTGGTCAACCAGGTGATTGCTTCGGCCAAGGCGCGAGATATCCCCATCAAAGCAAGCTATTTTCGAACCCGCGGCGGATACGAAGTCGACTTGATCCTCGAACTTAGCGGCAAAACCTATGCCGTAGAAATTAAATCGGGGCACGCGGATCAAGGCGATGCTGGAAATCTCGAGACCTTTCGCGACTACTACGCAAGCGTGGATGGATTCTTCCTCGTGACGGGAGACAGCGCCGCTGCCCGAAAAATCGGGCCGGTATTCGTCATGAATGTCTCCGATTTCTTGCGGGAAATCGGGCTGTAGTGTTCGACATACTGGACTTCGCGTAAAGTCTCACCGGGACCCGCGCTCTTCTTGGAGAAGTTGAGCGGCAAAAGGGCGGCAGCCGTCGCCACCGCCCGTTTTCAAACGCTTGAATATCTCCGCCGGTTTAGAACGCGTAAGTCCCCTTCACGTAATAAAAACCGCCGTTGATTCCGAACGGCGATGAGATCGGATACTGAGTCACGCCCGCGTTGTCGCCGTACGCGAAGCTGTCCTCGTGAGCTTGCTGGGTGGCGTTCAGCTTCGGCGGGAACTTGTTCAACAAGTTGAGTGCGCCGAGGCTGAATTTTACGTGCTCGCTTACTTTATAGCTCAGATCAAGATTGGTGATCGGCGTGGCACCGACTTTTGTCTGGAAGTAGCCGAACCCGCCCGGACAAATGAACAACGTTCCCGGCTTCGGTGTGCAAGCCGGATAGGTTCCCGGGCCCGTTCCGCCGTTGTCGCCGTCGTCATTGTCATATTGGGACCAAGGCCCATAGATCTTCTCCACAAGGTCGACCGAGAACTTGCCCACGGTCCACAACGCGCCCAGGTTGACCACATACTTCGGGTTCGCCGTGGCCAGGTAGGAATAGGCTTCCGGATCATACAACTCGTTGGACGGCACACCGGTGGCGGGATTGATGCCGCCGGACAGCGCCGCGGGCGTCGCTGCGTACTTGGTGACGGTTGTATCGCTATACGTGGCGCCGATCGACCACACGACCTTGCCGAAGTTGAATTCCATCGGAAAGTCGAATACCAAGTCCGCGCCCCGGGTGCGCGTATCGATGCCGTTCGCGAAGACGTTGATGCCGGTAGTCCCAGTTGCAAGCACGGCGGGGTCGATCGGCGCGCCGCTGGCAACGATTGCGTTGTTTACCGGCACCGATACGACGGATCCGCCGTTTTCACCGATGATTTGTCCGCT
>Ga0209166_10002529_pt1 | contig 13810 bp, 15 predicted proteins | sample Coa_R1_3_FD_187151 | JGI IMG/M metagenome (GOLD analysis project Ga0209166, IMG submission 187151) | Surface soil microbial communities from Centralia Pennsylvania, which are recovering from an underground coalmine fire - Coalmine... | ecosystem: Environmental > Terrestrial > Soil >... | reverse complement strand
GGACTGTCCGGCCGACGGAGTCGACGCCGAACATGCCGACGAGATTACCCAGGGGGTGGGGGTGCCAGTGCGGTCACGAGGTCAGAGTCCGAGGCTCCAATCGCCAGTGTGCAAGATGGAGCGCCTGACTTGTGTCCAACTGCGGCGATCCGGCGGGCAGGCGTTGGACCTTCCCTACTTGCTCACTTGGCCTCGGCCACCAGCAGTGTTGTCGGGCCGGTAAGCGGTGTGGCCCCCAGAGGCTGCCAGCCGGTGTCCACCAGCCACTCGCTCAGCTCCTCTTTGCTGTACACGTCCCCCTCGCCCGCGATGAGGAGGTATTCGCCCGCCGCGAGTGCAGCAAACACCGGCTGGGTATGGGTGGGGTCGGTCAACATGTCAACGATCAGTAGCCGGGTCTCTGGCGTCGCCGCCGCACGCGCACCCCGGAACAACGCTCGGTTGTGCTCCGGCGAGAAGAGGTGGACAACATTCGCGATGATGATGGCGTCATGGCCCGTGGGAATGGGGTCCTTGAAGAAGTCTCCCGCCACCACCTCGACCCGCTTCCCCTCCGGCTCCCGGTCTAAGTGCAGACGCGCGACCGCGGCGGCGCCCGGAAGCTCGAACAACGTGCCCTGAAGCCCGGCGTGTCGGCGGAGCACTGGGAGGAGAAAGGATCCGACGCCTCCGCCCAGGTCAAGCAGCCGGCGGTGCTTGCTGAAGTCACAGGTGACGGCCAGTACCTCGGCCGGCACCGCTGCGAACGCTCCGATCCCTTCCGAAAAGATCCGCTGGTCCGCCTCGGAAAAGCCTCCGCCCTGGCGGTTTGGCGCCTGACCGGAACGGATCGCCTCCTCGAGGTGCACCCACGTGGGATAGCTGATCCGGTTCCAGAAGCGGAGTATCGGACGAAGATCGGCCGCGCCCTGGCCGCTCAGATATTTTGCAGCGGCGGGCGCGTTCCAGTACTGATTTCCGTTCCGCTCCACGAGGCCCAGGGCGACCATCGCGTCCACCGAGATTCGAACCGTGCGAGCGGAGACGCCGGTACGTCTGGCCAGCGCGTCGAGAGTGATCGGCCCACTAGCGAGCTGGCCAAACAGATCGATCTCGCTGGCGACGAACAGATGCTTGGCGGCCATGAAACCCAGTGCGATCTGGAAAATACCATCGGGTGTGACGTCGGTCGTGGTCTTCTGCGCTTCGCTTACCATGGATACGCTCCTTTGCTGATTACGCCTGACTCCTCGATTCTCGTGGCGGGCTCGTCCTAGCCTGCGGCACGGTCCCCGGCCGTTCCCAGGCACAGCACCCTGACATGACCCTGACAGGTCAAACTTCCGTGCCTCAGCAGGCCCGCTAGCAGGTGTTATCGTGATCCGAGCTCGGAACAAGGGGGCGGGCCGAGAGCGATCATGAGTGAGCCCGAGACCTTTGGGATGCGCCTACGCCAGTACCGGCTAGCAGCGAGTCTCTCGCAGGAGGCGCTCGGGGAGCGCGCCAGCCTTAGCGCTAGCGCAATTGCCTCCCTCGAGCGCGGCCGCCGAAGGGCGCCACGGCCTGCAACGGTGCTCATGCTCGCGGAGGCCCTAGGCCTCACGCCAGCCGAACGCGCCGCACTGGTTGGCGCCACCGGCGCCGCGCGGGCGGTCTCGCAAGTGGACGCTGAAGGGGTGCTTCCGCGCCTGCCCGTGCCACTGACCAGTTTCGTGGGACGCGCTCAGGAGCGGGCCGAAGTGCGGCGCCTACTGGGCTCCGTGCGACTGCTCACGCTGACCGGCGCCGCCGGGGTCGGCAAAACCCGCCTGGCGCAAGAGGTCGCCCGAGACGTCGAGGGCGAGGTGGTGTTCGTGGAGCTCGCCCCGTTGGCAGACGGAGCCCTGGTACCCCACGCCGTTGCTTCCGTCCTTGGCGTGAGCGAGCAGCCACAACAACCACTGCTCCAAACGCTGGCTTCTGCCCTCCAGGCCAGGAGCCTGCTGCTGGTGCTGGACAACTGCGAGCACCTGCTCGCGGCCTGCGCTGAGCTGGCCGGTACCTTGCTCCGGAAATGCCTCCAGTTGTGCGTGCTGGCCACGAGCCGTGAGCCGCTGAGCATCGGTGGCGAGGTGGTTTGGCCCGTGCCGGGGCTCACCCTGCCGGATCAGCAGGCGGCGTCACCTCCTGAGAAGACCGCTGAGTCGGAGGCGGTACGCCTATTTGTGGAGCGGGCGCGCGCCGCGCGGCCCGCGTTCGCGCTCACCGAGCAGAACGCGCGCGCGGTTGCCGAGGTGTGCGTCCAACTGGACGGGATGCCCTTGGCGATCGAGCTGGCGGCGGCGCGGGTGCGGATGCTGGCGCCGGCGCAGATCGCCGACCGGCTGAGCGACCGCTTTCATTTGCTGGCCGGCGGAAACCGCAGCTCGCCGACCCGGCACCAATCCTTGCAGGCAGCAATCGACTGGAGCTTCGACCTGCTGAGCGAGAGCGAGCGACTGCTGCTCGAGCGGCTGGCCGTGTTTGCTGGCGGCTGGACGCTCGAAGCGGCAGAGGCGGTCTGCGCTCTGGAAAGCATCGCGCGCACGGATGTGCTGAACCTGCTCAGTCGGCTGGTGGACAGGTCGCTGGTGGTAGCTGAGCCGGGCACGAGCGGCTCGTTTCGCTACCGTCTGCTAGAGACGATCCGCGAGTACGCCGCGGAGCGCCTGGAACGACGCGGAGTTGGAGAGGTGCTGTCGCGACGCCATCGAGCCTGGTACCTGACCCTCGGTGAGGAGGCGCTCCGGGGCTACTGGCTGCGCGCGGACCTGCTCGGCTGGTGGGAGCGGCTGGCGCCGGAACAGGCGAACTTCAGAGCTGGGCTGCGCTTCTCGCTGGAGCGCGGAGAGCCTCAGCCGGGGCTACGTCTGGCCACTGGACTGTGGGTGCTGTGGGGTTTTCGCGGTCCCTGGGCCGAAGGGACAGAGTGGATCGCGCGTTTGTTAGCGTTGCCGGGTGCGGTCGACTACCCGGCTGCTCGGGCGGATGCACTCACCGTCGCCGGCCAGATGACGTTCGAGCTAGGCGACGTCGACGTCGCCAGAGTCCTGCTACTGGAGGCCATGGACTTGCAGCGCCAGGTCGGAGTTGAACGCGGCCTGGCGATGGCGCTGGACCACGCCGGGCTGGTCGCCAGCGCTCGTGGCGAATTCGCGGCAGCGGACGCCTTTCATCAGGAGGCCGTGGCCATTGACCGTACGGCCGGCAACCGAGGCTACGAGGCCATAAGCCTCGAGGCCTGGTCTGCCGGAGCGTACCTGCAGGGCGAGTACGAGCGTGCGCGCACCCTCGCGGAGGCGAGCCTCGCGATCGTTAACGCATTGGACCGCGGTAGCGGACCACTCAGGGTAGACGCGAACATCACGCTCTACATTTTGGGGCGCGTCGCACTCTGCACCGGTGACTATGCGTCGGCGCGGCAGCATTTCGAGGCGAACCTCGCGCACTGGCGAGGAATCGGCGATGCGCGGTCCCGTCCGGCTGTCGGGGCTTTGGTGGGATTGAGCTGCGTGGCGGTGGTGGAGGGGGACCTGACTCAGGCGCGCGCTCTCCTCGCGGAAGCGCTGGCGCTTAGCCAGCAGCTCGGATCGGGAGCAGCCCTGGCCTACTCGTTGGAGGGCTTCGCAATCCTCGCCGCGGCGGGGAACCGACCGGAACAAGCCGTCCGCCTGGCCGGCGCCGCGACCGCGCTGCGTGCCTCTCTCCATCATCCGATCTCTCCTGGGGAACACGTAGTGCTTGAACGCTGGTTGGCGCCAGCCCGCCGCCTCCTGGGCGAGGACGTGGCAGTGATCGCCTGGAGGGCAGGGCAGGCTACCTCGGCCGAGCAGGCCATCGTCTGCGCCCGCACTCTTGAATACGAGGACTGACGGCACAAGTCACCTCCCTTGGACCGGCGCCGGCATCGGCCTGGCTTCTACACGCCAGATCGTCGAGCAGCACGGTGGAACAATGGAGGTTCACAGCGAGGAGGGAAGCGGCAGCACCTTCACGCTTCGTGTGCCCATTTCTGGAGAGCCATCGCCGAGTGCTGATCGGCCGAGTCCACCAGCGCGGTTCATCCAGAATGCCGAGGAACTGGCCGGCAACCGTGGTTGAGACGCGGCTCGACTGGGACGCCCGTGTCCGTGACCCCGCCAGCGATGCATAGCCCTGGACCGGCCGGTTTGTCGAAAACGCTGATTGACGCACGGGACGACTGCGCACCGCGGAGCGAGAAGAGCCGGTCGAACACGTCGAGCACGTGGTCGATATTCAGCGCGATGCCGCAGACAATCACTGGCGCTGGCTGTTGGGCCAACAGGTCCTGGAGCCGCGATCGATTCCCAAAACTAGCGGTGCGCCTTGAGCCATTGCTCGTCCGGCGCTGCTGGTCCGCCCTGCGCTGATAGCTGGTTGCCGGCGGCGTCTTCCCAGAAGGACAGCTCCGGGTCGTAGTCGGGGTCGAGAGTGACCTGTCCCCGCCCGGCCAGCACCTCGGCGAGCGTCGACTTTCCCGAACCCGGGTTGCCGGTGACCAGGAAGGCAGTCATCGGCTCAGTATCGCAACGCCGCCCGCCTCCACCTCCGTATGCTCGAGGGTGCGATCGATCAGCGCCGCAAGTGCCTCGGTAACGGCATGCTCGAGGCTCATCGCCAGACCTCGCTTCGAGGCGCTCACAAAGACATCGCGCTTCAACTGCGTGCGCACCAGGGCGACTTCCCGCTCGTAATCCGCGCGCTCAGCATCGGGCAATCGGAGGCCGCTATCTTGCCGTTTTACGTGGGCGGCGGCGAGCAGGCGTGCGGCGAGCTCGACGTTCGACGCTGTGCCCGTCGCCGCAAGGAGTTCGCTCGCGACTTCAAGGACGCGCACGATTGGCGCAGGACAGCCCATCCGCTGATACCGCTCCAGGCTCTCACGCGCGTGCGCCCATGCGCGCTCCGGGTACCCCGCGGCAGACTCGAGCATCGCCAGCAGACACAGCCACTTGGGTAGCTCGTTGAGCCCGTCGTGGCGCCCGCGTTCGAGACAGTCCGACAGATACTGCCACGCGGCGGGATGGTCGCCGGCGTGGAGGCAGGCGTAACCCAGCCAGCCCATGGCCTTGGTCTCGCCGACGCGGTCCCCGGCCTGCCGATACAGGGCGCTACTCCGAGCCAGGGCGACCCTGGCCGCCCGGTGTTCGCCTTGCTCGGCCTCGATCACCCCCTGGATGTACAGTGTACCGGCCAGCCGCGCGAGATCGCCGGTGCCGCGCAAGAGAGTTGCGCTCTCGTCGAGGGCGGCACGCGCCGCACTGAGCTCACCGCCTTGATACAGGTTCCGCGCAAGCCAGCAGAGTGCCTCGCCAACCTGGTTGTCATCGCCGACGGCCGCCGCGTGCTCGATGCTTTCCAGGAGCAACGCTCGGACCTGCGAGAACTCCCCCTGGTAGTCGGCCAGGTGCGCCATCGCGAGCAGCGGCCCGGCTATGCCGCGACGGTCCCCGAGCTGACGGTACAGCGCGAGACTCGCCTGGTCCTGCGCCAGTGCGCGGTCGAAGTCACCGCGCGCCGCATACAGCCAGCCAAGCCCAAGCAGCACTCTGGCGTGGGCCGCGCCGGGTCCCGCCGAAGGCAAAGCCGGGCTCCTTCCATCGGCGGCGACTATGGCGCGTTCGAGCCATGCGCAGCCCTCAACGATGAATCCCCGAACCGACCAGAAACGAGCCAGGGCCCCGCCAAGCCGAAGCGCAACTCCAGCTGACCCTGTATCTGTTGGACGGCGGACCAACGACCAGCTCAGCGCCGACCGTAGATTGTCGTGCTCGAGCTCGAGGCGGGCGAGCACGTGCTGCTGTCGAGGGCCACGCAGCTCGGACTCGGCCGACTCAGCGAATGCAAGGCACCAGTTGAGGTGCTGGTCCCGCACTGTGTCAGCTTCGGCCGAAGCTTCCAATTGCTCGACTGCATACTCGCGGATTGTCTCGAGCATGTTGAACCGCGCCTCATCCCCGGCCTGATCCAGACGACGCACCAGGCTATGGTCGACAAGTGCCTGGAGGCGATCGAGGACTTCGTTGGCTTCGAGATCGATCGTGGCGCACACCGCCTCGGCGGCTTCAAGCGTCCAGCTGCCGGCGAATACAGCCAGACGCCGGAAGAGCCGCTGGTCGGCTGCGTCGAGCAAGTTGTAGCTCCAGGTAAGTGTGGCGCGGAGCGTTTGCTGTCGCTCAGGTAGATCAATCGCGCCACCTGTCAATACCGGTAGGCTCCGGTCCAGCCGGCGCAACAATGCCGCGGGTGGCAACAGGGGCACCCGCGCCGCGGCCAGCTCGATGGCCAGCGGCAAACCATCGAGTCGTCGACAGATGCCGGCGACCGCGGCAGCATTGGTCGCGCTCAGCGCAAACTCAGCCGCGTGCGTCCGGGCGCGCTCCACAAACAGCCTCACGGCCGGCCAGGCCAGCAGGTCCTGGTCGGCGGCCACCACCTCAGGTGTGGGAGCGGCCAACGGCGCCACGACGAAGCGCTCCTCGCCACGAATACGTAGTGCCGTACGGCTGGTGACCAGCACCGCCACGTGCGCGCACGAGTGCAGCAGTTCCGCCACTAACGAGGTTGCGCCGAGCAGGTGTTCGAAGTTGTCCAGCAGCAGCAGGAGTTGACGCTCGCGCAAATACTCCAGCAACAGCTCGTGGGCGCTCCGCTGTCCGGACTCGCCCACCTTCAGGCTGCGGGCAATCGTCGCTGGGACCACGGACGGGTCGCGCAGCTGCGCCAGATCGACGAACACCACCCCGTCGGGCTGGGCCGCAGCCTCGGCGGCAGCCAGGGCGAGCGCCAGGCGCGTCTTGCCCACACCGCCCGGCCCCGTCAGGGTCAGCAGCCGTGTTGTTGCCAGGCGCCGAGTCAATTGAGCGAGTTCTTCCTGGCGGCCGAGGAAACTGCTCAATTCGGCGGGCAGGCCGTGCGCGGCCGAGGCCGTTGGTTCTCGCTCGGCCGGGTGACCCGCGCGAGGGGCAGCGCGCGTGGACTCAACATGCGGCAGCTGGAAGGTCGTATTCCCGGTGCGTGCCGGCTCGCCTCGCCGACGCGGAGCCGGCTGGCCGGCTGCCTCGAATGTCGCGTGGTCCTCGCGTGTCAGCCGCAACACCGCGCTCAGGCGGCGCATGGTCTCGCGCTGGGGCTGTCCGAGTCCCCGCTCGAGGTGCTGGACCGCGCGCTCGCTGATTCCCGCCCGCGCGGCGAGGTCAGCCTGCGTCAGGCCGGCGGCAAGCCGATGCTGCCGCAACAGCGTTCCGAACACTGCGACTTCCTGCGCCGCGATCACCGTTTCCCCCGAGCCCGATTGGCAGTCCGACCAAACCTACTTGCCCAAAATACCACAAAACTGTTCTCACATCTGATCTTGTGGATAACTTTGTGGTTCTGGTATTCACTCCGGTCGGCTGCGGTCCTACTGTGGTCAGAACAACCGGTCGGGGGGGTCTACGGTGGAGCGAGCTTTGTCAGGTGTGTGGTGCGCCCACTGCGGCGCGTACGGCGCGCACGACCCATGGGACGCGCATCAGACTGTCCTCGACGTCCGGCTGGCGCCCCATCGAGCGAAACGCCTCCCGACTCCATCATCGCCAGCCGGGGTTGGGCGCCGTTTCAGGCTGACCGCGGATCGCCTATACCGCTCCTTCGCGCGAGTCCTGGCATGGTGATTGTCGCCCCTTCCAGCTGCTAGGCTGGCGACGGCTCGCCGCGTCGCTCGCTCCCGACCCTCATGCGCGCCTGGAGACCTCATCTGCGAGCGTACGCGAGACCTTGAGTTGGCCAACGTCAGCCTGCGCAAGGGCATGCTGGAGACGGTGTGACTGGTACTGGTGCTGTTGCAGCTGCGGTTGCCGCACCGCACCGCACCGCTCACTACAACGCTGTCGCTCGCCGGGCGGGTCGGCTCGCGGAGCCGCCGGGCAGGCACCCGAAGAGGTGAGCTTGAACATGGCGGATGACCTGGTCGTCGTACACGGCCACATACTCTTGGCTGGTGTTGAGGTCCAGGTGACCCAACAGCGTGGCCGCAATATGCACGGGAAGGCCGCCGTTGACGGCGTCGGTGGCGAAGATCCGACGCAAGTCGTGGGGTCGGAAGACAAGCGATTGGCCGTCCACATCGCGGAGCCCCGCATTTCTAGCCGCGCGATCGAGCAGACCGACAACGCTCGATCACCCCATGACGCAATGGCTGCCGTTCTGCCGGCGCTGGAACAGGAACGGCAGCGGTGGGCTGAAGATCTGCTCGTGCGGATCCTATAGCTGTGCGTGCGGAACGGCTTCGGACTCGCCACGGACCCGAGCGACGATCCTGCCCCGCGCATGAGCCAACTCCGGACAGACCGGGATGACGCGCTCGCGATCCATTTTCGAGGGTGCAACCTGGAGCAGCAGGACGACTTCTCCCTCAGGAGGTTGGTACTGTCGGACCGAGAGGTGTGTCAGTTCGAGCAGCTCCTCGCACGTGAGCCCGGTCAGCCGTAGCACTTCAACGATGGCGCAGCACGAAGGCGTCCTCTTCCTATTTGCCATAGTTCAGCGCTCGGGAAAGATGGTTTGTCTGGTGGCTTGACCAGAACCGAGACGCCGCCGATCGTTGTCAGCGCACGTCGATCAAAGGGAAGCTTGCGAAACGCCCTGCCGCCCACGACGTAAGCCTCGCCGTCTAGCGCATGTGTGGCCGTGGAGAACAACTCAGTGGCGGTGCGCAATCGGTCATGCGTCGAGCGCACCAGCGCCGGCAGCGCCGGCAGCGCCGGCGAACGGACGTCCTCGCGATCGTCGCTGTCCTTCTGGTGTCGGGAAAGATCGTCGCCGAATCGGCAACCTTCCTGATCGGGATCATCGTCGGCTCCCTCTTCGCGTTCCTCTTCAAGTGGTTTTCGCTGAAGGAATGAACGGCGGCGGCGTGCAGCTCGAGGACTCGGAGAAGGGCACTGAGATGTGACACGGCCGCGATTGCTGGACCCGACACATACCCACCGGGTTGCAGAGCAAGCGCCTACGCAGCAGGAGTGCATCCGTCGCTGGCCGCTCAGCTGAAGTGGACCATCGCCACACGATGCCTCCAACGTGACGTGGCGAGCGCAGAACCTTCGCGCGATCAAAGACCTATGAACGCGAGATAAAAGTCGGGACGCTGTCCAGTCGAACAGGACCCCCTCGGGGAGTTGACCAGCCACCCCGGAGACGACCCCCAGTTGGAAAGCGCCAGTGATCTGCAAGCCACATCGCCGGCAGGTCCGTGAACGGATCGGTAACTGAAGGCGCGCGCAGGATTTGTACAGTCGCCGTCATCAGCTTGGCTGCGGCCGTGCCTCACGGCGACGCAGGTAGTCTTGATGCGCAGCTTTGAGCTCGTCGTCTAGCAGGTGCAGGTACTTGGCGGTGGTGGTGATGTGCCGATGCCCGAGACGCTTCTGCACAAGGGCAATGTGCCACTTCCCCGTACGAAGCAGATCGGTCGCGTGCGAGTGACGTTGCTTATGCGGCCGGATGTGGACCCCGGTTCGGTGTGCTCCAGTCGGCGAAAGAGGTCGTAGACCGCCGGGTAGGTCAGCGGACGACCGATCTCCCCCTTCCCAGAGGTTGACGAAGACGTAGTCGGTGTCCAGTTCGCCGAGTTCATTGATCACATAGTCGCCGTACAGGCGCATCAGGCCGGCGTCGACGTCGATTCGCAGTGACTCTCCCTCACGGCGCTTCGCGCGTGCTTCGTTGGCGTTGTCGTCGCGTGGTACGACCCGAATCTCGTTGTCCCAGCTTCGGATATCCGAGTGGCGCAGCCCGAGTGCCTGGCCGATGCGCATCCGGTCTCAGTCAGAAGTCGAATCAGGAACCTGCCGCGAAGGTGCTTGCACGCTCCAGCGATGCGCTTCACGTCGTTGTCAGTGAGCGTCCGAGGCTGCGGAGGATGAGTCTTGATCTTGACGATGCGCACGTGGATGGGACCGCCCTTGGCGATGTGATGCAGAAAGGGCTTGTAAGGCCGACCGGGCTCCATCCGCAGTTGGTATTCGATCTGGCCGGCCATCGTTCCGGCCCGAACGTGATAGACGCGGAAGGCTGTCGCCGCGGCGACGATGGCATTGATGGTGGATGACTTGCGTCGTTCGCCAATTGTGCCGATGGCGAGGCCAATTGGTGCGCCCCAGCGGAGCCAGGCGACGAAGTTCACAACGTCCCGCGTCGTCGCGGCGCGCCAATCGACACCAACGCCAGTCAGATACTCCCAGTAGAGCTTCAAATGGTGCGCGTAGGCGCGGATGGTGTTTGGTGATGACCCGGTGACGTCGAGAAAGGTGAGGAACTCGTCAATTGGCCCGATCGGAAGGCAGTCATCGCCCAGCACCAGCCACATCGGTCGGCCCGAGCCAGGCTTGCGCGCCTTCTGCACGCGAATCCTCACACCTGAGGTTGCGAGCGCGTCAGCGTTCACTTGCACCTCATCTGCCACGGCTCTGTGAAGCCTTGCCCGCCTCAGACCGTAAGCAGAACACGCGTTCTACGGTACCGCCGCGTATTGGCGCGCGCAAGCTGTCGCGTTGACGGGATGGCCGTGGCTCACGTGGCACCCCTTAAAACCAGCATGACTTCCGTGAGCCGTACGTGATCCCGCCAGCAGTCCCCCGAACGGGGGGTGCACCAGGCCGATTCAGACGATAGACCAGCGGAGCGCTCGCGGCGCGAAAAAGGACCAAGTGGGGCGTTGACTTAATGATCAGGCTTTCTACGACGGTCTAGGCGAGGACACCGTCAGCTTGCGCGCACTTCACCCACTATTGGACTTCAAGGGCGCAACTGCGAGCACCGTGGTGCGCTTCAATAATGTCATCTTGAAGACTCATAACGCGGCTCACAGTCAGATGAGACCTGATGCGGCGCGGCGCGGATCCCGCCCGGAAGCCGGAGCGAGACGAGACTGTCGTTGTCCACCTGCGCATCGGGTTGTCGCTGCTGCTCGCTGCAAAACATGACACAGGTTGCGATATGATTTGCTCGCACCCTCGCAATGACGAAAGGGGAAGCGAAACGGTGTGCGATGAGCTAATTCAATAGACGTGACTAACATAGCATTTCCAGGAAAGGCACGCTATGAAATTGGGGTTTGTTGATTACTATTTGGATGAGTTCCACGCGAACCACTACCCCGCCTGGATTTCGCAAGCGTCAGACGGCGAGATCCAAGTTGCTTACGCCTACGCCACAATCGATTCGCCTCTGGGCGGCTTGTCCACGGCGAAGTGGTGCGAATCCTTCGGCCTCGAGAGTCTCGGTTCCGTAGAAGAACTCGTGGAAAAGAGCGATGGGATCGTGGTCCTCTCCCCGGACAATCCCGAACAGCACGAACAGCTGTGCCGGCTTCCCTTGCAAAGCGGCAAGCGGGTTTATGTCGATAAGACTTTCGCGGAAACAAAAGAGATAGCGGAGAAAATCTTCGCCGTGGGAGAAGCGCATGGCACACCCTGCTATTCTTCCTCCGCGCTGCGGTTTGCCCAGGAGTACCGGGAACTGGCCGGGACACAGGCGGAAAACATAGTAAGTCGGGGGCCAGGTCCGCTGGACAACTATTGCATCCATCAGATCGAGCCAGTCGTTGCCGTGATGGGGGCGGACATCAAAAGGGCTCAGTTTGCGGGGACGGACAAATGGCCCGCCTATATCTTGGAATATCGAGACGGGCGCAGGGCTCACTTTTCTCACCACGGCTGGGCTTGCCCCTTCGGCATGGCCGTCGATTTTCGGGACGGTTCCTCCAAGGTGCTGACGGTAGAATCCGACTCCTCCAAAAGGTTCATCCAGGAGATGATCGACTTTTTCCGCACGGGTCAGGTGAAGGTTCCCCACGAGGAGACGGTGGCCGTCGTCGCTGTGAGGGAAGCCGTCATTAACGCGTCCCGAAATCCCGGCGCTTGGATTTTGGTTTGAGTCTAAGCTTATTAGTCTAAGCTATTTGCCTAAGCACTGCCCTACGTCGAGGACAAGTCGGAATAATCGTCTTCCACGTAGCTGAGTATCGCTTTCGTGTAGCTCCGCTTACGTGTTGGACGAGGTCGAAACCGCCCCAGTAACAGGCAGTCGAGGCCGACATGCGATCGATCCCATTCAGCCCATTCCACGACCATCCGAAAGCCAGCGAGTGGCGCTGGATGGAGTACAGCGAACCGATCCCGATCATCAATAAGCCAGCCTCACGCTTGTACGCGGCGATCAAGAAGGCGAGCAAGATCGACCAGGGTACGGGCTCCACATTGGACGCGCTCGCCACGCGCGGCCTGGTACAGGTCGGCATACGCGGTCCCGACGGCTATCCGCATTAGCGCATCACTCCCGCGGGCCGCAGGCCGTGCGGTCCTGCACCGGCACAAAAGCGTACAAAGCGCCGCCCGTGGGCACGCTCAAGGAGTGGCATTGGCGCGCGCTGGCGAAAGCCTACGCCGCGCGTGACGAAGGCCTCGAGGGCAGCTATGGCGATTACGCAAATATCGGACGGCCGACCTGGCTCCGCTTACGAGACTACAAGCGAGGTGCGTTGATCGAAGAGCGTGCAAGTGGCTTTGTGGAGCAACCCCGCGACTGGGTCGTCAGGCTCGCGTTATCGGATCCACATCACCGGGGCCGGCTGGGCGCTCTAGGAACGGGAATGGGCGCGCTACCACGAGCTCTATCCTGACGTTGAGGCGATCGAGCCCAGGGCAGCCGCCGCGCCGCCGGCAGGACGCTGAAGAGCGAATGGGTTGGGCGAGCGCTGCGATCGAACAACTTACGAGGGCCGAGACGGTACACGTGCGACCACGCGGTCACTCAATGACTGGACGGGTCAATGATGGAGACCAGGTGACCGTGACGCCTCTCGGCACGCGCGATCCTGACGTCGGCGACGTCGTTCTGGTGCGCTGCCGCGGCCACGAATACCTGCACCTGGTGAAGGCGCGCCAAGGCGATCGCTTCCTTATCGGCAACAACCGCGGCGGTTTCAATGGCTGGGTCGGGCGCCAGGCGATCTTCGGGGTAGCCACTCAAATCGGGCCGAGGCGCGCCAGCTGATGCCTACCTGATCTCTCTAGATAACCCACCAAGAGCTCGACTCAAATGGGTCAAAAATGCAGGAATCGTTGCCGTCCCCCAGGAACCTCAGCCGGCGCCTTGGGCGTCAGTTCGATAGTCGCCCGCACGCCAGCTGAACGGGCTTTCAGGTTAGGCTGGTCTGGACGCAACCGCAGGCGCGCCGCGCCCGTCTACGCGATGCGGTCGCGGCCGAGCGGCCGGCCATGGTGGAGCTGCTCCAGGAGCTGGTGCGCACGCCGAGCTTCGGTGGCACGCGAGCCGAGTCCGAGTTGCAGGAGCGACTCGTTCGCGACTTCGCGGCATCTGGACTCGAAACCGACCTCTGGCCGTCGCCGCTGGCGGAGCTGGAACGGGCGCCAGACTTCTCGTCGAAGTCCGGCTACGGATGGCACATGGAGCGTGGGCTTCAGCCCGGACGGGAGGCGGCTGATCACCGCCGACATATTTCGGCGTAACCCGATCACGCTCCTGCGGCGCACCCGTGTCCTGCTGCCGAGTCGTCGCTGCCCAGCGTAAGAGGAGTTGGTACGCGCGATCCCACCGTCGCTGCCCATCCGGGTCGGCGATTAGCTTGCGTCCCACTCGCCAGCTTCTGCGCACCGGCGCTCCCTCGTGCTGAGTTCGTATTCAGCACTGAGGCGACAACCACCGGACTACTCATCCCGGTAGGCATCGGACTACCGATCCCGGTAGGCCCGGTGCCACCACTTGAGGTCCAGCCTCGCGGGGCGCGACC
>Ga0209166_10002527_pt1 | contig 13819 bp, 13 predicted proteins | sample Coa_R1_3_FD_187151 | JGI IMG/M metagenome (GOLD analysis project Ga0209166, IMG submission 187151) | Surface soil microbial communities from Centralia Pennsylvania, which are recovering from an underground coalmine fire - Coalmine... | ecosystem: Environmental > Terrestrial > Soil >... | reverse complement strand
TGCAACCCCATCCCCAAAATCAACCCCATCCGAACGGCGAGGGCACAACTTTGAAACCGGACATTTCACTTGCTACAAAAACCGGACATTTTAACTTGCTACCGACAGCCGGAAACAGTGGCATTTGCGATTCCGTCATTCTTTCTGTAAGAAACATTCTTAAGCATGGTTTCAAGCGTGAAAAAGGTAGGAAACGCCGCTGTACAAAGCCGGCGGCATCGTATACAAACTCAGGAAGTGGGCGCGTGTCGGGCGTCGCGGGGGACCCTGGCCTTTGTACCTCAAGCCGAAAACTCTGGATGAAGCCGTGAGCGTGCTCGCCGCTACCGGCGGGCAACTCCTGTCCGGCGGGACGGATTTTTATCCCGCATTGGGCGAACGGCTGCCCGTGGGCGACGTCGTGGATATTAGTTCGCTCACGGAAATTCGCGGGATTTCGTTTGAGAACGGCTGGATTCGAATTGGCGGCCTTACCACCTGGACCGATGTGATTCGTACTCCACTGCCTCGAGCTTTTGATGCGCTGAAGGCTGCCGCCCGCGAAGTCGGGTCGGTGCAGATCCAGAATCGCGGAACGGTCGCGGGAAACTTGTGCAATGCATCGCCTGCGGCGGATGGCGTCCCTCCGCTGCTGGCGTTGGATGCGGAGATCGAGTTGACCTCGCACGCTGGAAGGCGCCGCATGCCTCTGGCTCAGTTCATCACGGGAAATCGCCAGACGCTGCGCAAATCCGACGAAATTTTATCCGCTGTGCACGTTCCCCGGGCGATCGAAAATGCTGCATCCGCTTTCCTAAAGTTGGGAGCTCGACGGTATTTGGTGATTTCGATTTCCATGGTCGCGGCCATCGTGCAGGCCGACGCGGCCGGTCGCGTCGCGGCGGTTCGCGTCGTAGTCGGCTCGTGCTCGGCAACGGCACAACGGCTGCATCCTCTGGAAATGGATCTAATGGGACGTCCCTGCGCGGCTGGGCTCGGCAGCGCAGTTCGAATTGAGCACCTGGAGCCGCTCTCTCCAATCGGCGATGTGCGCGCCATAGCGGAGTACCGCCGGGATGCCTCTCTGACGCTGGTGCGCCGGGCTCTGGAAGCCTGCGTGGGGGCTCGCTGAATGGCCACCGTCGAGAGAGTTTCGCAAGCTCTGAGCGAGACAATTCCGTTTTCAGTGAACGGACGCGCCGTCGAGGTGGCGACTTCCGGCGCGCGCAGGCTCTCCCGTGTGTTACGCGAGGATCTTGGCCTCACGGGAACGAAGGTAGGCTGCGACGCCGGAGATTGCGGCGCCTGCACGGTGCTGCTTAATGGCGAGCCGGTCTGCGCATGCCTCGTGCCTGCCGGACAAGTAGCAGGCTGTGAGATCACAACCGTCGAAGGACTGGCGACGCGATCTCCACTGGCCCACCGTTTACAGCAATCATTTCTTCATCACGGTGCTGCCCAGTGCGGCGCTTGCACTCCGGGAATGCTGGTCGCCGCGACTGCGCTGCTCGAGAAGAATTCTTCGCCCAATGAAGCCGAAGTCATGGATTCCATCGGAGGCGTTCTGTGCCGCTGCACGGGATATCGCAAGATCATTCGTGCGGTCATGGAAGTGGGCCAGGTTGCGGCCGACGTTTCACCCGAAGCAGGACAGGCCGTCGGAGCCCGTCTGGTGCGGCTTGATGGCAGCAAAAAAGTGAACGGCACAGAAATATTTGGGGCCGATGAGATTCCACCCGGGGCACTGGGAGTACGCGCAATTCGTTGCCCGCATCACCGGGCGCGTTTTCAATTTGGCGACCTGGAGCATTTCGCGGCCTCTCATTCCGGCGTCGAGCTTGTCCTAACGGCAAAAGATGTTCCCGGCACAGACTGTTACGGCGTAATTCCGCGCTTCGCCGACCAGCCCGTATTTGCGCACCATGAGGCTCGCTATCGAGGCGAAGCAGTCGCTGCCATCGTGGGCGAGCCGGACGCGCTTGAGGCTCTCGATCCGGCGGAGTTCCCCGTCCGCTGGGAGCCCTTGCCCGCCATCCAGACGATCGCAGAGGCACTCGCGGAGCAATCCCCCCGCATTCACGGCCAGCGCGAAGGCAACATCCTGGTGCGCGGGCGCGTGGTTTGCGGAGACGTCGATCGCGCACTGGCCGATGCCGACGTCGTAGTCGAGGGCGATTATGAGACCGGCTTCGTCGAGCATGCCTACATCGAGCCCGAGGCCGGATTTGCTCGCCGGGTTAATGACACCATCGAAGTTCAGGCCTGCACCCAATCTCCCTACATGGATCGCGCCGACATCGCAAAGATTTTAGGATTGGCGCCCGAGCACGTTCGAATCATCCCGACAGCGGTAGGCGGAGGATTCGGCTCAAAGCTCGATCTTTCGGTGCAGCCGTTCGTAGCGCTCGCCGCTTGGAAGCTGGGCCGCCCCGTACGCATGGTGTATTCGCGTACTGAGTCGATCGTCTCGACCACCAAGCGTCATCCTGCGCAAATGCGGTTGCGAGCCGGAGCCACGCGCGACGGAAAACTCACCGCACTCGATTTTGCCGCAGACTTCAATACCGGCGCCTACTCTTCGTGGGGCCCGACGGTTGCCGGGCGTGTGCCGGTTCATGCTTCGGGCCCATATCGAGTCCCCAACTATCGCGCGCTCACTCGCGCCGTGCACACGAACATTGTTCCAGCAGGAGCGTTTCGCGGTTTCGGAGTTCCGCAGGCGGCCATCGCCCAGGAACAGCTTTACGACGATCTCGCCGAAAAACTAGGCATGGACCCTCTGGAATTCCGCATCCTCAACGCTTTGGATGATGCCACGCCAACCGTCACCGGACAGGTTCTGGGCGAGGGCGTGGGAATTCGAGCCTGCCTCGAAGCTTTGCGTCCGAAGTGGAAGGCCGCAGGCATCGCCGCAGAGAAGTTCAATGCGCAGTCGAACGGCCCGCTGCGGCGCGGGGTGGGCGTTGCTGGAATGTGGTACGGCTGCGGAAACACTTCGCTCCCGAATCCCTCGACGGTGCGCATTGGATTGAAGTGCAACGGCCGCATCGCGCTGCATCAGGGCGCCGTCGACATTGGCCAGGGATCGAACACGATCGTGACCCAAATCTGCGCGGACGCGGTTGGCGCACCCGTCACGCACTTCGATCTGATCTCGGGAGATACATCCATCACGCCCGATTGCGGCAAGACTTCTGCCTCGCGGCAGACTTTTGTGACCGGCAAAGCCGCGCACATGGCAGGCAGCAAACTGCGTGCGGAAATTCTGAAGTTGGCCGGCTCGTGCAAGTGCGGAACCCTCGAGTTTAACGACGGCGACATTGCGGTCGTCGAAAACGGAAACCGCAAAGCACTTGACCTGCGCGCACTACCGCTCGACGCCCATGGATACGTCATCACCTGCGAGGCCACCTTCGATCCGCCAATCACGCCACTCGATGAAAATGGGCAGGGGACGCCCTATGCGGTCTACGGATTCGGCGCGCACCTGGCGGAGATCGAAGTCGACATCGAACTCGGCACTGTCCGCGTGCTAAAGATCACGGCCGCGCACGACGTAGGGCGAGCGATTAATCCCACGCTGATCGAAGGCCAGATCGAAGGCGGCGTCGCGCAAGGCCTGGGAATGGCCCTGATGGAAGAATTTTTCCCGGGCAAAGGCGAGAACCTGCACGACTACCTCATCCCTTCGGCGGGAGACGTTCCTCCGGTGGAATCGATTCTGATTGAAGACCCATCCTCGATCGGGCCCTTCGGCGCCAAGGGAATCGGCGAGCAGGCGGTGATTCCGACCGCGCCGGCAATTCTCAATGCAATTCACAATGCGATCGGCGTGCGCATCCACAAAGTCCCCGCCACTCCCGACCGCGTGCGTGCCGCTATTCTGGCCAAGAGCGGAGCCCCGCGTGGCTGACGACGCAATCCGCTGCGATGCCTGTCCCGTACTGTGCTACATAAAGCCGGGTCGGACGGGATCCTGCGACCGCTACGGCAACCAGGACGGCAAGCTGGTGCGTCTCGATCCGCATGTCGTGCTCGAGCGTGCGGTGGAGCGCGGCGACTCCGTGATCCCGTTCCTCGAGCGCAGCCGGGATTGGGACGGAACCCTCGTCAGCCACGGCGACACTTTTGTGACCGCCATTGGCGCGGGCACCACGTATCCCGACTACAAGCCGGCGCCCTTCATCATCTCCTCGCAGGTCGAAGGCGTGGACATGGTCACGGTCGTGACCGAGGGAATTTTCAGCTACTGCGGCGTGAAGGTAAAAATCGATACCGACCGCCACCTGGGAGCCGAATGCAGCACGGTGCGCACTCAGGGCGAAGTCGTCGGGCACGTGACCACCAGCGAATACGGTTCTCAAATGCTGTCGCTCGGCGGCGTACGCCACCTGACCGGTGGCAGCCGCCAGGAGGGGACCGCGACTTGCGATACGCTGCTGAATTTGTGCAACGGCAAAGCAGTGGAACTCGAAATTGACGACGGCGCCGAAGTCGTCGTGCAGGCCCGCAAGGCTCCGATCGTCGACGGCGTGCAGGAAGAGCGCATGCGCGTGGGCTGCGGCTCTGCCACGATCGGGATGTTCGCCCGGCAGTGGTTTGGAAAAGTGGATGAGGTCGTAGTTGTGGACGATCACATCACCGGCGTGCTCTCGGAACATCAGGCGGGCAAACTTCTCGGCGTGCCCGAGACCGGAATCAAGCTGAAGGGAAGGCGCTCCACTCCGGGGCGGTATTTTCAGGTGGCAGAGCCGGGCACGTCGTGGGGCGGAACAAATATTGATGATCCGCTTTCGATTGTGGGGAAATTCAATCCCAGGAAAGCGTGGCCGGGTCTGCGCCTGCTCATGGTGAGCACCACGGGCGAGCAGTACGCATACTTTGAATTGGGAGAAGATTTGCGCCCGCAGGAAAAAGAGCTGCCCGGGAATCTGCGTGAATCTGTGGCGCGGATCAGAGAGAATTGCGAGCCGGCGCTGTGCACCGTACTGTTCATGGGCGGCGCTGGAGGATCATTGCGCGCTGGCGTCACCGAGAATCCGGTCAAGCTGACGCACTCGGTTCGCGACGCTCTGACTCGAGTGACCTGCGGAGGCGCGCCGGTGTACGTGTGGCCGGGCGGCGGAATTACCTTCATGGCCGATGTGTCGCGCATGCCGCAGAACGCGTTCGGATATGTGCCGACTCCGGCGCTCGTAGCCCCCATCGAGTTCACACTGAGGCTGGCGGATTATGCCGCATTGGGCGGATATCTCGATCACGTTCGGCCGCTGAGTTCGCTGGTGTCCGGCGACGACGGCCGGAAACGAGTCAGAGTGCGGCAGGACCATTCTGGGCCGGAGGCGCATAAAGAGAAATGAATTCCCGCGCGCAAATGCGATTGCTGCCCGATGGCCGCCGGCTGCATCTGCACGATGGCCCGATCGATCTGATCGTCGAGGCATTCGGCCAGCGCAGCGAAGTCGAACGGGCGTACCGCGCTGCTTGCGCGCGCTTCGAAACTGTCCTCGATGAGCTTTGCGGCGAGCTTCTTTTCCTGCGGCAGCGTTGTACCCCCGATTCCCTGTGGCCTCGCCGCTCAATAGCACGCCGGATGATGGCTGCTGTTCTGCCTTATGCCGGTCAATGTTTCATCACTCCGATGGCGGCAGTGGCTGGTGCGGTGGCCGAAGAGATGTTGTCAGTAATGGTCGCATCAGCCCAACTTTCGCGGGCTTATGTGAACGATGGTGGAGATATCGCGTTGCATCTGACCGAAGGCGAGAAGTTCGTCGTGGGCATGATCGAGCGTCCCGATCGTCCATCGCTCTTCGGAACCACCACACTTACCTCTGCAATTCCGGTGCGCGGTGTCGCGACCAGCGGTTGGCGCGGGCGCAGCTTTTCCTTAGGCATTGCCGACGCGGTCACGGTGCTCGCCGATCGTGCCGGCGCAGCCGACGCCGCGGCAACCATCATCGCCAACGCTGTCGATCTTCCGGGACATCAGGCGGTGGTGCGAATTCCGGCGTGCGAGATTGCACCCGACAGCGACCTGCTCGACCTGCTGGTCACGCAAGCCGTCGGCGACTTGAATGCGGCGGAAGTCAACGAAGCGCTCGCGGCGGGCGAGCGGACGGCAGTGCGCTTGCTCAAAATCGGCCTGATCCGTGCCGCTGCGCTTCACTTGCGCGGAGAGACACGACTCATCGGAGTGAGCGATGCAAGCATGATTTCGACCGCGGTTCATGAAAGGGGCCTGGTGCATGCCTGAGGTGATCGTGCGAAAGAAGCTCACCTGCATCGAAGAAATTTTCCATGAGGGCGGACCAGTGGCTGCAAAACCTCTGCGGCGCGCCGCGGCGCTTGCCGTCATTCGCAATCCGTTTGCGGGATCGTACGTCGCAAACATCGAGGGATTCATGGACGATCTGAAACCGCTCGGCCTCGAAATGGCGGGAACTTTGGTCGCAGCACTCGGCGGCAACCCGAAAGCTATCGAGGGTTACGGCAAGGGAGCGATCGTGGGCTCGGCGGGAGAGATCGAGCACGGCGCTCTATGGCACGTGCCCGGCGGTTACGCCATGCGCGAGGTGCTCGGTGGGGCCAAAGCCATCGTTGCTTCCACAAAAAAAGTGGGCGGACCGGGTACGCGCCTCGATGTTCCCATCACCCACATCAACGCGTCCTACGTGCGCAGTCATTTCGACGCCATGGAGGTCGGACTCAACGATGCTCCCCGCAGCGACGAGATCGTGCTGGCCTTGGTAATGACCACCGGCGCTCGGGTTCACGCTCGCGTAGGCGGTCTAAAGGCCTCCGAGATCAAGGGCGAAGACGGGCTTCGATGACGACGGAAATCCTAAGGACAAGAGAATGAAAGCGAAGATCCGCAAGATCGCCACCTTTGTGGAAGAAACGCAACGCGAGATGGAGCGCGAGATTTCTCCGGCGACACGAAAAGCCGCAGCTGTCGCCGTGATCGAGAATCCGTGCGCTGGAAAATACGTCGAAGATCTTTCCGAACTGATGGCCATCGGCGAAGAACTTGGCGAACTGCTCACGACGCGGGCCGTGGCAGCGCTCGGAATCGCCGGCCCCTCAGCAGAAAGCTATGGCAAGGCAGCCGCCGTCGGCGAGAACGGCGAAATCGAACACGCGGCAGCCATTTTGCATCCCAAACTCGGAACCCCCGTGCGGCGCGTTTTGGGCAAGGGCGCGGCGTTGATTCCGTCCTCGAAAAAGCGTGGCGGCATGGGCGTAGTCCTGGATATTCCGCTGGGCCATAAAGACGCAGCCTTCGTGCGCAGCCATTTCGATGGCATGGAGGTCCGCATCAACGACGCTCCCCGGCCCAACGAAATTATGGTCGCGGTTGCAGTCACCGACAGCGGCCGTCCGCTGGCGCGTGTCGGCGGGCTGACCAAAGATCAAATCAAAGGAGAAGACGGCTTGCGCTAGGGTGAGGAAGAACCTTCACCACGGTTTTCTCCGCGCTCTCTGCGAGAACTCAGCGTCCTCAGCGGTGAAAGCTTTTGCAGTCGCCTCACGGAGCCCGCATCAGGAACGAAATGTTTCCTACCTTGTAGAGGACCTTTCCCTCCGGCTGCGGAATCGGATCGGCCTTGCCCTCGCGCACAACGTTGAATGCCGCCACCAGCCGAGGCAGGATTGTGGGCGGAGCGGTCGGAAGATTGTGCGCCCCCAGCACATATTTAATCTGCAGCGTAAACCCGCTCAGCCGACGAATCGACGCGGCATAAGCATCCAGATCGGTCTCCGGCCGGAAAAGCCAGATTGGCGCCGGATAATACGTATCCCCCGTAAACAGCAATCCGTTGGCGCGATCGATTAACGAGATCGCGTCCGGGGTGTGCCCCGGCGTCGCGATGACTTCGATCGTACGTCCGCCGAGGTCGAATTTGTCGCCATCGTGCGTGTAAGCCGTGATCTTCCACGGACGAGTTTCATACTTCGCGGGATCGAATCCCTTGGGAAGCGAGCCGCAAATCTGATCCGGTGCGATCTCGGCCTGCGCGGCTTCCCGTGATCCCTTCGCATTCTTCCGCGTGAAATCCGTATCCATCGCGTAGATCGTGTCGAACTCCCAGTTGCTGCCAACATGATCGTTGTGCGTGTGCGAATTCAGGACCACGATCGGCACTTTGGTAAGCTCCGCCGTCACTTTCTGAATGTCGCTGATGCCCATGCCCGTATCGAACAAGATCGCCCTCTTCTCTCCTACGATCAGGTAGCTGATCACCTCTTCCGACTGGTGCGGTTCGTAGATCGCGAAAACGCCGGGCGCAGGCTTGTAGACTTCAAACCACGGATCGGACACGGGCACGCGCTCGAGCAGTTTGTATTCCGGACGTGGCAGCGGTTTGCACCAATCCGGCACCGGTTTTTGCCCGAGCAGCGGCGAGAGCAGCAGAAGTACAGCAATTACTCGCAGATTATGCACGCACGACCTCCGGTACACGCGTCGCCGGAGGCGTATTGCGGCTGCGCTGAATGCTTACCGCGCCATCCGTGATGACCATACCCACTCCTGCCAAGTCTCCTTTTTGAATGCTGTCGAGCAGATTCCTGCCCGCCGATTGTTGCGCCGTATCGAGGAAAACGAAACTGGCTTCCCGGCCAGGCGCAATCAAGCCACAACCCAGGCTTCGCATCTTGGCAGTATTTCCCGTAGCCAGGCAAATCGCAATTTCCGCAGGAATTTCTCCCAGCGACGACAACATCGAGATCATACGAAGAATGCCCAGGGGCTGCACTCCCGATCCCGCCGGCGAATCGGTGCCCAGAATGACACGGTGAAGCTGCTTCAATTCTTTCGCCGTCAGTAGCGCCAGCAGCGCCGCGCGCTCGTTGCCGTTGTGAACGATTTCCAGAGCACGTGGCGAGCGCTCACACAACGCTACAATCTGGTCGTCCGGCAGGGCAGTGTGGCCCCCGTTGACATGCCCGATCACATCGGCGTCTGTTTCTAGAACCATATCCTTGTCTATCAGGCTGGATCCCGGAATGGAGGGGCCGCCGGTGTGGATTGTGCTCTGGATGCCGTATTTCCGCGCCCATGCCACCATGCGCCGTCCTGTCGTCCCGTCTTTCACGCTCCCCAGTCCGACTTCGCCGAGGAATTTCACGCCGGCGCCTGCAAGTTCCTTGAAGTCGTCTTCCACCATGCCTTGCTCCAGTACCGGAGCGCCGGCGTAGATCTTCACGCCTGCGGGGCGAAACGCGTGGAATGCACGCTGCGCGAAAATCGCCATCGCCTTCAGTCCTACGATATCTTTCGGGCGTCCCGGCGTATGAACTTCTCCGGCCGAGATCATGCTCGTGACGCCCCCATGCAGGCAGCTGTCGATCCAGCCCAGTTGATTCTGGCGAGGCGTCCAGTCTCCGCACACCGGGTGAACATGGCTGTCGATTAATCCCGGGGCCAACGCGGTGCTTTTTGCGTCAATTGTTGTGGTCGCACGAGCGGTATCAACATCTTTTTCTTTGCCAAACGCATGAATCGCGCCGTCAATAGCAATCACCGTGTTGGCGTCGAGTATGGGACGATCGAGGTCTCCGCTGAGCAAGAGCCCAATGTTGCGGATTACCAGTTTGGATGGTGTAGCCGATTGTGCCGGAGTGTCGTGGCTCATGAATGATCTCTCTCAGCATTCCGAGATCACAAATCATACGCGACGCTTCTTCGGGCTCAAAGCCGTACGATAGGCAAGGTTGAGCAGGTCGGGCAGCGCCTCGGCTTGTACTCGGGCCAGGCTCACCAGAATGTACCGCTACTCGCGATAATGATCGGTGATGAAATAGGTATCCGGATCGGCCGCCATCATCTCTTCCCGGCGCTCGAACGGCATCGGTAGAACAATTTTGTCCAAATCCTGATGCAGGCGCACGAAGAATTTTCCTTTTGCCTTCAGTGCCGGCGTTCCGTAGGATGTGCTCTCTTCTGCACCCGGAAGCTCAAGGCCGAGGCGGCGTATGGTGTCATAGGTGACGCGCGGTTTCTTCATGGCTGGAATTCTAGTAGCTTAGGGATAACTCTTTAAACGAAGAGCATGCACAATCAACGTACGGCACAACAATTAAAGGATAACCATGGTTTCACGCGATTTCATCTTCTGGGAAGTGGATGTGCAGCGCGACTTCATGCTGCCGGGGGGGAACCTCTACGTCCCCGGCGCGGAGAAGTTGCTGCCTAATATCCGCCGCCTGACCGACGCCGCCCAACAGGGCAAAGTCTTTCTCGTCTCCCACGGATGCTTTCATGCTCCCGACGATCCGGAATTCAAAATCTTCCCCCCGCATTGCGTGAAGGGTACAACTGGAGCCGAACTCGTTCCCGAAGCCTCGGCCGACAAGATCGCGCGCGTGCCCAATGATGCCTCGGCGAAACTGCCCGACGATCTCTCGAAGTTCCAGCAAATCCTGCTGGAGAAACAGACTCTAAACATTTTTGAGAGCCGCCACGCGGACGAATTGGTGAAACGGTTGGGAAGTCAACCTGAGTTCGTGGTCTTCGGCGTGGTGACGGAATACTGCGTCAGCTTTGCCGTCAAAGGATTGATTGAGCGCGGGCGTCGCGTAGCTGTAGTCGAGGATGCAATTGAGACGCTGAAACAGGAAGAGTGCCAAAAAACCATGGCCGACTGGCAGCGCTTAGGCGCCAGGCTCACTACAACCGACCGGGCCCTTGCAGCCCTCAGCTGAAGGGCCTGGATTGAATCTAGTGGCGCTCGTCGCGGTCGCGATCATGATCCCGATCATGGTCGCCGTGGTTATGACGCCAGGTCCAATAGTCTTTCTGGTCGCCCGGCGGAAGCTTGCGGAAATCCCGGTGCGGGTCGTGATTCGTTTCGCGCGCCCACCGTTGGTAGTAGACCTCCTCGCCGCCGTTCCAGTCGTGATAATCGGTATAGTAAGGATCGTAGACACGATAATAATGATGATGCTCGCAGCCAATTCCGGCCAGTGACGAAACGAGTGCCGCCCCTAACAACAGCGAATTCAAACAATGCGACCCGCGGATCATTCTTTCTCCTTCACCTGGAAAACCCTTGCGAACCTGATTAGTTGCTGAACCGTCGGCATCGGTTTCAGAGAATTCGATGCCCCGGTGCGAGGCCCGAATCCGGCTCTCGCGAATAAACTTGCGCTAACGTTTACTTCCGAATACTATTTCCTTTTCTTTCGAAACCTTTTCAACGCGCGGGGCATGTAATACACTACGGAGTCTTCGATGGAAGGAGATGCTACGTTGGGAAACCCGTTGCTCACGCTGCTGGATTTGCCGGAGCAGGAGAAGGCCGCGCGCGGACTGGAGCATACCCCCCGGGAGATCTGGCAGCAGCCTGACACCTGGGGCGTGACCTACAAGCTTTGCGCCGCCAGCCAGCGCGAGTTGCAGGATTCCGTGCGCCGCGCCGGCATCGGCCGCGGCAACACCTCTTCTCCAACCGTGTATCTGGTGGGGGCGGGAACCTCGGACTACAGTGGCCGCGCCCTGGCTCCGTTGTTGCGGGACCGCTGGGGCTGCGATGTATGGCCCATTCCCAGCACCACGCTGCTTACCGAATTCGAGGAGTTTCACCGTCCCGGCAGGGAATACTTCTGGATATCGTTTTCCCGTTCGGGGGAGAGTCCCGAGGGTGTGGCGCTTCTGGAGCGCGCGCTCGAACGATCTCCGCACGTTCGGCATCTGGTGATCACCTGCAATCGGCAGGGACCGATGGCGCAGCTTTGCGAGCGTCATCAGGACCGGGCTTTTGCCCTGGTGCTCGACGATGCAGTCAACGACCGCGGTTTGGCGATGACCAGCTCGTTCAGCAATATGGTCCTCGCTGGGCAATGCGTGGCCCATCTGGACGATCTCGCGCAGTTCGGCGAGGTAGTGGCGCGCATGTCGGAAACCGGCAGGCAGTTCCTTCCCGTGGCGGCTGAGGCTGCCGCCGAGATCACCACACTGGGCTGCACGCGGGCCTGTTTTGTGGGTTCCGGAGTGCTCCGGGCTGTGGCCGACGAGTGCGCGTTGAAGGTTGTCGAACTGAGCGCGGGCAAGGTCACCACTCTCGCGGAAACACCGCTCGGCCTGCGTCACGGGCCGATGTCGAGCGTGGACGGACAGACTGTCTTCGTGGCATTTCTGTCCAACGAGTCGAGGCGGCGCAATTATGAGCTCGACCTGCTGCGCGAGATCGATCGGAAACGGCTGGGAAGAGTGCGGCTCGTCGTTACGGCAGCCGATGGCGGAGACGTCTCGCAGCTTGCCGATTACCGCTTGCCGCTGGCTGTGTCACCGGATTTCTCGGACTATTGTCGTCCGGTGCTCGATGTCATCGTAGGACAGCTCATCGGACTGTTCGCGTCGATGCGATGTGGCCTCAAGCCGGATCAGCCGAGTCCTGGGGGAACCATTACTCGCGTCGTGCAACCCATCAAGCTGTATTCGTAAAAAAATCCAAAGTTAGAATTTCATACTGCTGGCTGTGCGGTGGCTGCATGTACGGGCTCGTACGGGCAGAATGGGTCCGTGCCCAAGGCGTCTCCGGTGTAGGCGAAGGCACGCGCTCGCGATCCGCCGCAGATGTGGCTGTATTCGCAGGCGCCGCATTTTCCGTGGAACTGGTCGGGTGCGTGCAGTCCGCGAAAGATTTCGGAATTTCGATAGACGTCTACCAGCGAGTCGGCGCGCACGTTGCCGCAGCGCAGCGGCAGGAATCCTGAAGGATAAATTTCGCCGAGGTTCGACACGAAGACGATGCCGTGGCCGTCGCGAATCTGGAATCCCTTATAAACCGAGCTTGATCTCATTTCCGGCGTGGACGTTTTCGCTGTGCGCATGATCTCGATGGCGATGCGCCGGTACGACGGCGCTTCGGTGGTCTTCACCATGAACGGCGAGTGTTGCGAGAGATCGAACACCCAGCGCATGATCTGCTCGCCGCGTTCGGGGGAGACTTCGTTGAGCGCCTTGCCGCGTCCCACCGAGATCAGCATGAACAGGCTCCAGCGCATGACGGGAAATTCTTTCGACAGCAGTTCGTAGATCGCAGGCAGATCGTCAGCGGTCTCTTCCGCGACCAGCGTGTTCACCTGGATGGGCAGGCCGAGGCGTCCGCAATGGCGGGCGGCCTCCATGGTGCGCTCAAACGTGCCGGGCACGGCGCGGATGGCGTCGTGCTTCTCGGCGCAGGAACCGTCGAGGCTCAGGCCCAGGCTCTGGATGCCGTGCTGCTTCAGCTTCGTGATGGCGTCGTTGGTCAACTCCGGCGTGGCGCTCGGGGTGATCGAAACCTCCAGCCCGATGTTGTTGGCATGGTCGATCAGTTCGTAGATATCGCGGCGGCTCAGGGGATCGCCTCCGGTGAGAATCAAGTGGGGAAGCGGATCGCCAAACTGCACGAGCTGATTGATGAATTTCTTACCCTGTTCGGTCGTCAGTTCAAGCGGATTCGCGGTCGGCATCGCCTCGGCGCGGCAATGCTTGCAGGCCAAGCCGCAAGCCTGGGTCATCTCCCAGTAGACCAGCATTGGATTCCTGGAAAAATCGTGGGCCAGATGGCCCATCTTTGGAGTAGTCGCTGCGGCTACCATGACGTTTCCCCTCCCACAACCAGCTATGAAAGCCCCACGAGCAAGTTTCAGGGTACTTTTCGGGCGGGAAAAAGGCTGTGATTTGGATCACAGTGAACAGTGATGGAGCAGGGGGCAGGGGCTAGGTGTGGTGTATCAACAGGTTGTTCCGGTCGAGACCGGATCGGCTGATGGGTGGAGCGTGGTTCAGACTAGCATGGGGGCGATGCCAGTTGTACTGATGGAGCCAGGGGAGTAGGTGAGAACAGCGTTG
>Ga0209166_10002526_pt1 | contig 13823 bp, 13 predicted proteins | sample Coa_R1_3_FD_187151 | JGI IMG/M metagenome (GOLD analysis project Ga0209166, IMG submission 187151) | Surface soil microbial communities from Centralia Pennsylvania, which are recovering from an underground coalmine fire - Coalmine... | ecosystem: Environmental > Terrestrial > Soil >... | reverse complement strand
CGCGCTGGGCTCGGTGAACGGAAAGAACGACGGGCGGAAATGCGTTTTCACGCTGGATCCGAACAGCGCCTTCATGGCGTGATCGAGCGTGCCCTTCAAATCGCCGAAGGTGATGTTGGTGTCGACCGCGAGACCTTCGATCTGATGAAACATGGGCGAGTGGCTGGCGTCGGGCGGATCGTTGCGGTGCACGGTGCCGGGAATCACGATGCGGATGGGCGGCCGCATCTTTTCCATAGTGCGAATCTGCACTGGAGACGTGTGCGTGCGCAGCAGCAGACGTTCGCGCTGCGGCTTGGATTGCTGACCGGCGATGAAGAGCGTGTCCTGAGTGTCGCGCGCCGGATGGTTCGGCGGGAAATTCAGCGATTCGAAGTTGTAGTAGTCGGTTTCGACGACGGGGCCTTCGGCGACGGAATAGCCAAGCTTCTGGAAAACGGAAACGATCTCGTGCGACGTCTTGATGACGGGATGCTCGGCGCCGATGGGTCGGCGCTCGCCGGGCAGAGTGATGTCCACGCGGTCCGTTGCGGCCGGGGCCGAGCCAGCGGCGGTCACATGCGCGGCTTCGACCAATTCCGTGATGCGTGCTTTCAGTTCGTTGACGCGGATTCCGGCTTCACGCTTGGCAGTTTTGGGGGCGCCTTTCAGCCAGAGGTCGTTGATCTGGGTAAGGATGCCATTTTTGCGGGCCATCCAGCGGTCGCGGAAGGATTTCAGCTCGGCGTCGTTGCGGACCTCGGCGGATTCCGCGGTGCACGCGGCAATGCAATCGGCGGCAGCTTTTTCGAGAGCCGGCTCGGAATAGTCCGTCAGTTTGGGAACGGTGTAGGCCACTCTTATTCTCTCCAGCCGTGGAAACAATTCCCTGCGAGAACAGCGACGACGTTTAGATAATAGGGATCCTTCGACTGCGCAAACCGACTCGCTTCGCGAATCGGTTTGCTCCGCTCAGGATGACAGTTGAAGGAGAGACTGGTTACGCAGTACCGATTGCGCCCTTGGCCTGGGTCGCGAGGCTCGAAAACCCCGACGGGTCGTTGACCGCCAGATCGGCCAGAATCTTGCGGTCCAGTTCGACGCCCGCCTTTTTCAGGCCGTGGATGAACTGGTTGTAGCTCATCCCGTTGAGCTTGGCGGCGGCGCCGATGCGCACGATCCAGAGCGAGCGGTACTGCCGCTTGCGCTGCTTGCGTCCGGCATAGGCGAACTTCAGGCCGCGCTCGACGGACTCTTTGGCCGAGCGGTAGAGCTTGGATTTAGTGAGGAAATATCCGCTTGCGCGGTCTAAGATTTTTTTGCGTTTCTGGCGGCGTTTGGTTCCGCGTTTTACACGAGGCATGGACTTCTCCTTTTTTATTTCAAGTTATGGCGGCTGGAGGTAAGGATTGATCGCTGACCTCTTCACACGCCTGAATTGCGCGATTGAGCGATCGGGTGATTGTGCGATTGAACTTCGTTATGGCTTGCAATCACGCAATGACTCGATGGCAAAATCGCTCAATGTTCTCACTGGTAGGGAATCATCCGCAGTACCTTGCGGCGATCGCCCTCGCTCACCAGGGCGGATTTGCCCAGTTTGCGTTTGTTTTTCTTGTCTTTCGACGTCAGGATGTGACGCAGTTTCGCGTGTCCCCGCTTCACTTTTCCTGTCGCCGTTTTTTTGAAGCGCTTGGCGGCGCCTTTGTGCGTTTTCAGTTTCGGCATAATAACCTCAGCAGTTAGCAATGAGCGATGAGCAATGAGCAGTTAAAGAAAAGCGCAGGCATTCTCGCAACCGCTAAATGCCAATGGCTAACGGCTAATTGCTGGTTTCTATGACGCGGGCTTAGCGACCTGCGGCGTTGGGACGCTGGGGCTCGGCGCACTGTGCGCCGCTGCCTTCTGCCTCTCGCGCTCGCGTTCCTTGTCCGACTTCTTAGGCGCCAGGATCGCGTGCAGCGTGTTGCCTTCCTGCCGCGGCCGGAACTCGACAATACTCATCGGCTCCACGTCCTTGATGAGCCGCTCCAGAATCTGGCGTCCCAGTCCGGTGCGAGTCATCTCTCGTCCGCGGAAAAAGATGGTCGCCTTGACCTTGTCGCCCTCGTCCAGGAAGCGCAGCACATGATTCTTCTTGGTCTCGTAATCGTGGTCGTCCACATTGATGCGGAACTTGACCTCTTTTACGGTGATCGTCTTCTGGTGCTTCTTGGCTTCGCGCTCTTTCTTTTCCTGCTGGTAGAGATACTTCCCGTAATCCATGATCTTGCAAACGGGAGGCTGCGCGGCGGGCGAAATCTCAACCAAGTCTAGATTTTTTTCGCGGGCTTTTTTGAGCGCTTCGAAGGGGGGCATGATGCCAAGCAACTGTCCTTCGTCGTCAATCACGCGTATTTCGCGGGCCCGAATACGATCGTTGATGCGGATAAAACGTTTATCGATACTGTCCTCCGCGCTCTAAGCGACTGAGAATAAAGAATTATAACATGATGGTGGGGAAGTTTCGCCAACCCCCTTGGATGGGCGAGAATAGAAATCGGAGAACCGAGAAGATCTGTGGAGTGCGTTCATGTGCCGAAACATAAAAATTCTATTTAACTTCAAACCGCCCGCCACCGACGACGAGGTCCGTGCGGCAGCCCTGCAATTCGTTCGAAAGATCACGGGATTCAACAAGCCGTCGAAGGCCAATGAGGCGTCGTTTCTGGCCGCGGTTGAGGAAGTCACGATGGTTTCAAGGCGTCTTCTCTACTCGATGGAAACCACGGCGCCGCCCAAGAATCGGGAAGAAGAGGCAGCCAAGGCCCGGGCGCGCTCGGCGCAGAGGTTTGGCACCTAGGGCCGTCATCTTCCCGCCAGAAGCTTTCATTCACAATTTGGATCGTTCGGTGGTAGATTAGCTGCCCGGAGGACGGGGTGCCATTGTCGCTGGAGACGCGGGAAGTGGGGCGGGTGACGATCGTCCGCTGCAAGGGACGACTGGTCGCGGGCGGCGAAGTGGAAGCCCTGCGCGAGCACATTGCGTGGCTGTTGCGCGACCGCCGCGCCATTGTGCTCCATCTCGGCGAAGTGGTGTTCATTGACAGCAGCGGACTGGGGACGATGGTGGGCACACTGACCAGCACGCGCCGGGCGCGTGGCGACTTGAAGCTGTGCGACGTTCCCGAGCATGTGCGCAAAGTTCTGCAGCTCTCCCATCTGACCCAGTTGTTTGACGCGCACGAGTCGGAAGATAACGCAGTCGCGGCGTTCTATCGCGCGCCCGTGCAGTCCGAAAAACCGCTGGCGAAGGGCAAGAGCGTGCTGTGCATCGATCGCAATGCCGACGTGGTCACCTACATTCGCGAACTGCTGCGGCGCGCGGGCTACGACGTGCATACCAGCAACAATTTGCGGGATGGGCTGATCCTGATGCGGGCAACGCGTTTTGATGTCGTGCTGGTTGGGGCCGGCGTGAGCGCCTCACCGGCAACGGAGAAGGGCTTTCGAGATACGTGCGCGGCCTTGACCGTGATTCAGTTGGGGAACGATTTCTCGACGCAGGAAGCGGGTCAGGCGGCGGCGAACCTGCTGGAACAAATTGCAGCGTGCGTGCAGGCTGGTCCACAGATTTAAGATACATTCCATTTGGCACGGGGGCGGGACGTCCCCGCGACAGCCGGCGGGACGCCGGCGCTACACTATTCGAGCTACATATTCACTCCTATGAATCGATCTCGAACGCAACGAAGTACGCGGATTTGTGTCGTTATTTTTCTCACGTTCGCGGCGAGTGTTCTTGCCGGTTTCGGGCAGCAGGCAGCCACTGACAGCGGTCCTGTCGTAGAGCAGGGGAAGTTCACCTTGCATAAGTTTGAGCAGGCGATTGGAGAAGAGACTTACGAAATCCGGCGCGATGGCGATTCGCTGACGGCGAAGATCGATTTCAAGTTCACCGATCGCGGACAGCCGGTTCCACTCTCGACGACTTTTCGCTGTGCGCAGGACTTGACTCCGCAGGGTTTCGAGATCAAAGGGAAGACGGCCCGGCCGATTTCGATCGACGAGGCTCTGACGATCGAAGATGGCAAAGTCCATTTTCGATCGCGCGAGAAAGAAAGCGAACTGGCGCTGCCCTCGGGCCCGTTCTTCACCATTGCCGGCTACGCTCCGACCACGATGCAGATGCTGATGGTGCGCTACTGGGCGGGGCACGGGTCGCCGGCGCAGTTAGCCACGCTGCCGGGAGGCTCGGTGAAGATCGAGCCGCGCGGAAAGGACGCGATTCATACCGGCTCAAAAGACGAAACGCTGGACCGCTACACTGTCGAGGGGTTGATTTGGGGACGCGAGACGCTGTGGTTTGACGCGCAGCACAACCTGGTGGCTGCGGTGACGACCGACGCCGAATTCGATCACTTCGAGGCCATTCGGGACGGTTACGAGAGTGCGCTGGGAGATTTCGTCGGCAAAGCCGGCTCGGATGGGATGAGCGCGCTGGCGGAGATTTCCAAGGGCATTCCGGGGAGCCACGACTCGACGCTGGCGATTGTCGGCGCGACGTTGATTGACGGAACGGGCGCAGCGCCAGTCGCGGATTCGGCGGTGGTTGTCGAGAAGGGGCGCATCGTCGCCGCAGGACCGCGCTCAAAAGTGAAAATTCCCCGCCAAGCCAACGTGATTGACGCCAGCGGCAAGACCATCCTGCCCGGGCTCTGGGACATGCACGCGCACTTCGAGCAGGTGGAGTGGGGGCCTATTTATCTGGCGGCGGGCGTCACCACGGTGCGGGATTGCGGCAACGAATTTGAGTTCATCACCGCCGTGCGCGATGCGATTGCGCAGGGTCGCGGCTTAGGGCCGCGGCTGTTGCTGGCAGGGATTGTGGACGGTACAAGTCCGCACGCGATTGGTGTGCAGCGAGTGGATACGCGTGAACAGGCGCGGATGTGGACCGACCGCTATCACCAGGCAGGCTTCCAGCAGATGAAGATTTACAGTTCGGTGAAGCTGGAAGAAGTGAAGGCGGTGGCGGACGAAGCGCACCGGCTGGGAATGACCGTCACCGGCCATGTGCCGAATGGGTTGAATGCGTATCAGGTGATCGAAGCGGGACAGGATCAAATCAATCACATCGGCTACGTTGCCGACATTATGCGGGCGCCGCTGCCGGAGAGCGCAAGTTCCCAGGACCGTTTTCGAGCCACTGCGGACATCGATCTCAATTCCGCCGACGCTCACAAGGCGCTGGCGTTTCTGAAAGAGCATCACACGGTGATCGATCCGACGATTGCGCTCTTCGAATTTTTCACGGCAACGACGGCCAAGCCGCCAGCCAGCTTCGAGCCCGGAGTCAATAAGATCGCCCCGGAACTCGCCGAGCAACTGACCGACGTGGGTCCGCCGTCGGAGCGGTCCGCGATCGTCGAAAAGGTGTTCGAAAAAGAAGTGGCCATCGTCGGAGCGCTTCATCGTGCGGGGATTCCGGTAGTCGCCGGCACTGATCAGACGGTCCCCGGATATAGCTTGCACCGCGAAATCGAGCTGTATGTGCAGGCCGGGTTCACACCGATGGAGGCGATTCAGGCGGCATCAATTGTGCCCGCGCGAGTGGTGGGAATGGACAAAGAACTGGGGACCGTGGAGAAGGGGAAACGCGGCGATCTGATTGTGATCAGCGGTAATCCGCTAGAGGACATTCATAACACGCGCAATGTGGAGTACGTAGTTACTGGCGGGACGATGTACCACACGGCGGAGTTGTGGCAAAGCGTCGGATTTAAACCGTAGGCGGGAAACAAGTCAAGATGGAAGAGATTGCAGCGCGCGTGCAGGCTGGTCCACAAAATTAAGGTAGATTCCATTTGGCACGGGGCGGGACCTGCCCTACGCTCATGGCGCCCGTTTCACGTCTTTCTTGAGGCCGAAGGCGTGCAGGATGTCCAGGGCGAATTCGCTCGCGAAGTTGTAGCCGCTGCCGATTCCTGCCTGGGACAACATACCGTATGCACCGCCTGCCCATATGTTGTGGTGCCCGGGCAACCAGGTGTTGTAGAGCACGCCGGCGGCGAAAGCCCCGGCATACGTCGGGAATTGTGGCCGGAGTTCAAGCTCCGTTCGGTTATAGGCTAGAAAGTTTCTTGATATGGCGTGGCGGGTGCGAGGCCAGAACCCATCGCAACGGCAAAAGTCGTACCGAGGCTCAAGCCTGAGCAGGGCATTCCCGCCAGCGACCACGCTGTTCTGAACTACAAACTGTCCGTACCGCGCTGTGTAACGCCTGCCGTAGCCCGGAAAGCCGCCGCCCCAATCGTGGGGTTCGCCACGCGCCTGGTCAATCCCGGCTGAGAACGCCCTGGCCGCGTACGATCCGGCGGTGAGGAACGTTTGCCGCATATAAATCTGACCGCGTTGCGCATTCGATAAAGGCCTGAGCTGCTCCTGCACCGGAATGTAGGGGCCAATAAGCCACTCAATCGGGAGCCGATCGAGCCTTGCGGTCCTCGATGGCGCATTTTCTTGCTTGGTGGGGTTGTCTGGATTTTTTTCATCGGGATTGGGCGCGCCCTGCTGTGCTGCTGCAGGGAACACCGTTACGCCGAATCCGAGACACAATGCGAAAGCTACACGCGCGCAGGCCTGAGCATGGCTGCGGATTCTTATACGTGTTGGTGCGAGGATCATGAGTTGAATGGTAAAAACCATACTCCCTTTTGAACTTCTTAGGTGAAGTTGGCGGGCTACTCCAAGCTACACTGGGCGTTGTGCTAGTCTGCCTGCTATGCCGGATCGCCGTTCTACCAAATCCAGAAAAACGGCCTCGAAGAAGGTTCGTGTGAAGAAGTCAGCCACGCGGCGCGCGCCGGTTCCGCATAGAGTCGATGGTGCAAGCAGCCATCTCCCTGCACCGGGAAAGCATTTTCTCAGCGACCGGGTTGGGCACTTTACCGAGTCCGTGATTCGCGAGATGACGCGGCAGGCGATGCTCTACGGAGCGGTCAATCTGGCGCAGGGATTTCCCGACTTCCCTGCTCCCGCCGACATCAAGCAGGCGGCGCAGCAGGCCGTGGCGGCGGATGTGAACCAGTACGCGATTACCTGGGGCGCGAAGAGCCTGCGCAACGCGATTGCGCGGCAGATGGGCGTGTGGCAGGGGATCACCGTCGATCCGGAAAAAGAAGTTACCGTGTGCTGCGGGTCCACCGAGGCGATGATTTCCACGCTGCTGGCAGTGTGCAATGCGGGCGATGAGGTCGTCATCTTCGAACCCTTCTACGAGAATTACGGGCCGGACTCGGTGCTCAGCGGGGCGAAGCCGAGGTTTGTGAAGCTGCGTCCGCCGTCGCAGGAGGGCGGCGAGTGGACATTCGACGAGAAGGAACTGCGTAGAGCGTTCGACAAGCACACCAAGGCCATCATCCTCAACACGCCGAATAACCCGACGGGCAAGGTGTTTACGCGGGCGGAACTGGAATTGATTCGCGATCTGTGCGTGGAGTTCGATGTGCTGGCGATTACGGATGAGATTTACGAGCACATCCTGTACGACGGGACTGAGCACATTTCGATGGTGTCGCTGGACGGGATGCGGGAGCGGACGGTCACCATCAACGGGATGTCGAAGACTTACAGCGTCACGGGATGGCGCGTGGGTTGGGCGGTGGCGCCGGAGAAGATTACGAATGCGATCCGGAAGGTCCACGATTTTCTGACGGTGGGGGCGCCGGCGCCGCTGCAGGAAGCCGGAGCGGCCGCGCTGAGCCTGCCCGCCGAGTATTACAAGAAGCTGGCCGAGGGATACCGGGTGCGCCGCGATCATCTGATGCCTGCGCTGGCCGCGGCGGGGTTCAAGTGCTTCCTCCCCCGCGGCGCGTATTACGTGATGACCGATATTTCCGCGTTCGGATTTAGCGACGATGTTTCGTTTGCGAAATATCTGGTGCAGGAGATTGGGGTAGCGGCGGTTCCGGGGTCGAGCTTCTATCGCGATCCACGGGACGGGGCGCGGCAGGTGCGGTTTGCGTTCTGCAAGAAGCCGGAAACGCTGGATGAGGCGAGCCGGCGGTTGGCGAAATTAGCGCGATAGCCGATCCGCATTCGCGTCAGTGAGTCCGGGCGTCGATCACCCCACACGCGATGCGATCTCCCGAATTGCCCGATGGATCGGTCTTGTAATCGTCCGCTTTGGCGTGGATCACGATGGCCACCCCTCCATCGTTCAGAAGCGATCGCGGGCCTTCTTTCAGCGTAACGTCTGGGTCCTCGACATTCGCCTTGGCCTTCCCATTCGCGCCGACTGTGAAATTCTTCATATCGCCGGCATGATGTCCCTCGGGATTTTCGAAGCCGTGCTTCTTGCTTTCAGGATTGAAATGCCCGCCGGCTGCCTTGAAGTCTGAGCCCTCGCAGTTGGGAACCTGGTGAAAGTGAATGGCATGCTCTCCCGGCGTCAGATCATGAAGGTGGAGTTCCAGGACCACGCCCGGACCCTCATCTTTTACCGTGATCTGGCCGACGCTCTTGCCCACGGCGTTTCTCATGGACACGACCTGGACATCATTCTTGACCTTCTTGGCTGAGCTTTGGAACGGAGCAAGGATTAGCAGAAGGAAGAAAACGGCGGCGCTATAGGAAATGTTTTTCATGCGGGTCTCCTGCGACGGGAGGATTATAACCAATGCCTTGGTGAGCGTTTGGGGTGCTGATGCGGAATCCCTATCTCTGGTAAATCGGGCGTTTCCAGCAGGGCCTGCCGGGGTTAGTTTCGCGGACTTTTCGCAGACTCTGGAGCTTTTGTCCACAAAGATGTGGAGTATACTGCGAAGAAGTTCTGAATCTTTTCCAGGAATGTGTCCTTATGGCTTCGAATGCAGTTGAGCACGTGGCAGATCAGGTTCCGGCAGACGATTTTCAGGCGCTGGAAGAGAAAGTTTATCGCACCATAGAGATGTACAAGGCCGCGCGGCAGGCGCAGGCGACGGCGGAGCGCGACGTGCAGCGGTTGCGCCAGCAGATGGAAGACCGCGAAGAAGAATTGGTACGGCTGCGCCGCGAGACGGTGCAGCTGAAGAAAGAGCGGGAAGACATTCGCGGCCGGGTCGAGAAGATGCTTGCCCAGATTGAGTCTCTGGCCGAGGCAAGCTAAGCCGGAAACGGCGGCAAGCTACAGAGAGGTAGCAGGCTACTTCTCTACGATCATCACGGAGACCAGGGATGGCGACAGCGACCAAAGATCAGGTAGTAAGAGACCCGCAGAACGCCAGCGTGCGGGTAGAAATTTTCGACCAGGCGTATAACTTGCGCGGGTCGGACCCGGAATACATTCTCAAGCTCGCAGAATATGTCGACGCCAAGATGCGGGCGGTCGCCGAAGCCACGAACACCATCGATACGGTGCGGCTGGCAGTGCTGGCGGCGTTGAATATTGCCGACGAATATCACCTGCTCAAGAAAAGGCAGGACGGCGGGGCAACTGACTACCAGAAGCGCGCGCATCTATTAGCAGATGCGCTGGACGAAATCCTGCAGGAACAACGCAAGGCGGGATAGCCTGCGGCGGCTTTTCTGTTCGATTTTTCTCGCGCTGCTAAGCAGTGGCGCGCTCTCCCAGGAAACAACTCTTCGTTCCCAATCCAATGTGGTGCTGATCCCGGCGCTGGTCAGAGACGCGCAGGGCGGGGTCGTCTATGGACTCGAGGCAAAGAACTTCGTTGTCGAAGATAACGGCGTGGAACAGGCGGTGCGCCTCGACGAAACGCCTGAGGGACAACCGGTCTCCCTGGTGATTGCGATTCAGAAAGGCCGGAGAGCTTCGTACGAATTCCCGCGCATGCAGGGATTGAAGACGATGATCGATCCGTTGTTTGCGACGGGGACGGCGCGGGCCGCGGTGGTGGAGTTCGACAGCCAGGTTACATTGACGAGAAACTTTACCAGCGACGAGAGCCTCGTTGATGCCGATCTGACCAACCTGCAGCCAGGAGACGAGGGGGCGAGGATTCTGGATGCGATCCAATATGCGGTGAACTTGCTGGACAAGGAGCCGCAGGAACGGCTTCGGGTTGTGCTGCTGATCAGCGAGACGCGCGATCACGGCAGCCATGTAAAGATCGACGACGCGGTGGCGGCCATTGGGCGCTGTAATGCGGTGATGTATGCGCTGGCGTTTTCTCCGGCACTCTCGAACATTCTCGACACCGGACGGGGAGTGAATAAGAATGAAATGCACGATGGAATCAATTTCCTCGATCTGGGATACCGGATGGCGCAGGCCATGCGCAAGAACGTCCCCAGTACGATGGCGGCGATGACCGGCGGCGAGTACGAACTTTTCGCGACGCGCAAGAAGTTCGATGTGCGCATGAACGATTTCACCAATCATCTGCACAGCCGCTACCTGCTTAGTTTCGCGCCCAAGAGCCCGCGCCCCGGCTTGCACCAGATCACGGTGCGGGTGAAGGACGCGGGAGACAGCACGGTGCAGGCAAGAACGAGCTACTGGGCGGAAGACACGAAATAACTAATCGTGTCCGGGAGCCAGCGGCGTGGGCGTAGCGGCATCGAGGACCTCGCGCACTTTCGCCACCAGGGCGGAGAGCGAAAAGGGCTTGGGAAGAAACCAGAGTCCTTCCTCGAGCACGCCGTAGTGAACGATGGCGTTGCTGGTGTAGCCGGAGATGTAGAGGACGCGGACTTTCGGGCAAACTTTCAGAATCTTCTCGGCCAGCTCGCGGCCGTTGATGCGAGGCATCACGACGTCCGTCACCAGCAGGCGAATGTCGCTATGATTCGCCCTGCAGATGTCGAGTCCTTCTTCCGGCGTGGCTGCGACCAGCATGTTATATCCGCAGTGAGCAAGCACGGAGGAGCTGAGCTGGCGAAGCTGGGGATCGTCTTCGACCAACAGGATGGTCTCCGAGCCGCGCTGCACGGGGCTGGCGCGTTTTTCGTCGGCCGCACTTTCGGCTGGTTGATCCACCCGGGGTAAATAGATTTTGAAGGTGGTCCCGCGATCGGGCTCGCTGTACACCCAAATGTATCCGCCGCTCTGCTTGACGATTCCATAGACCATGGAAAGGCCAAGTCCAGTGCCTTTGCCCACTTCCTTAGTCGTGTAGAACGGTTCGAAGATGCGGGACTGGGTTTCGGACGACATGCCGCATCCGGTGTCGCTGACCGCCAGCATGATGTAACTTCCCGGCTGCACCGGCTGATGATCGGTAGCGTAGGTTTGATCCAAAGTTGCGTTGGCGGTCTCGAGTGTGATCTTGCCGCCGCGAGGCATGGCGTCGCGCGAATTCAGGGCAAGATTCATGATGACTTGCTCGATCTGGCCGGGGTCGGCTTTAACGGAGCCAAGATCCTTGGCAGGCACGGTGAAGACTTCGATGTCCTCTCCAATGAGCCGCCGCAATAACGAATCGAGATTCAGCAGCACGTCATTGAGATTGAGGACCCGTGGCGTCAGCACGGTCTTGCGGCTGAAGGCGAGCAATTGGCGGGTGATTCCGGCGGCACGCTCGGCGGCGGATTTGATCTGAGCGGTGCTCTCGGCCATGCGGCTGCCAGCAGGGACGTTGTCGGCGAGAAGCTGCGTATATCCGAGGATGACGGTAAGGAGGTTGTTGAAGTCGTGAGCGACGCCTCCGGCGAGACGGCCGACGGCCTCCATCTTCTGCGACTGGCGCAGCCGTTCTTCCAAAGCCACGCGTTCGGTCACATCCTGTACCAGGGAAGCGACCCCGAACACACGTCCTGATTCGTCAACCAGCGGGGTGTTGTACCACTCGCAGGAGATGAGGCGGCCATCTTTGGTGATGTTGTCGTTTTGGCCGAACCTTGCGCGGGATGCATCGCGTCCTTCGGCAGGATGGATCAGATCGTGCCAGACGCGATCGACCTGCTCACGGTACATGGCAGGGACAATCAAGCTGCCATGCTGGCCCAACGCCTCCTGGCGAGTGTAGCCGAAGATTCGTTCGGCGGAGGGATTCCAGGCGGTCACGCGGAAATCGAGATTCCACTCCACCACCGCCAGAGGAGTGTGATCGAAATGAAAGCGCAGTTTCTGTTGCGACTGGCGGATCTCTTCTTCCGCCTGTTTTCTGGCGGTAATGTCGCGGCAGATTCCAAGCAAGCCGGCGATTTCCCCTTGGGCGTCGCGATAAGGGCCTTTGGTAGCGAGATAGAGGCGGTTGATGCCGTCGGCGCCGGCAGCGCGCTCTTCGTAGGTCTGGGTCGATCCCGATGCCAACACTTTGCGGTCGAGTTCCATGACGCCGGGAGCGGTGTCGGGGCTGAGCAGTTCGGAGTCATCCTTGCCCAGGACCTCCTCCACGCTGCGCCCAATCAAGGCCGCCCCTGCGGAGTTGATCATGAGGTAACGCCCGTTGAGATCCTTTACGAAGACTGCGTCGGTGGTGCCCTCGGTGATGCCGCGGAGCAGGGCGAGGTTCTTCTTCAATTCGCCCGAGCTGATCAGGAGCTGGTTCTGAACCACGAACATGCGGCCGGTAGCGGCGGCGAACGATACAACGACCAGCACAGCGGCCCACCAGAATTGCTCCCGGGCGATGGATAGGGCCATCGGGAAAACGATGGCGGGGATCAGCGCGGGAGAAAACTGAGCCAGCCGTTGCAGAGTGCCGGAACGCGACTCGAGCGGGACTTGCTCTTCGCGATCACTCCATGTGCCGGCGATTACGATGAGCAGGCAGTAGCTGAGAGTCCACGTAATGTCGGGCCATTCTCCCTGCTGGTAATGGCCGGAAGCCTGATAGTAGAGGGTGCCGTTAAGAACAGAGGAATAGAGGACCAGGAAGCCGCCCATGCGGAGGAAATAGCGTCTTTCGGTTCCATTGTCGCTGAGCAGACCGCGGACGACGAAACTCACCGCGACCAAGCCATAGAAAAAGATCCCGGCGTGCAGCGCGCGAACCTGCATGGCATGGCCGGCAGACTGCCAGCGAGAAGGAACGTAGATTTCCGATAACTCGACCGCCAGCACCAGGGTGCAGACCTGGGCAAAATCCCACAGGCGCAACCATCCGTGTCCGCCTGAATCGCGGGAACTGAGGAAGAGCGTCAGGACGATAGGAACGATCCAGAAGAAGACGAGAACATCGCTGGGCCAGAGCGTGCCCAGAGCCGCGTGGAGATAATCGTAGTATTCGGTGTAGAGACCCTGGCCAACGGCGGCCAACAGTGAGGAGAAGGCAACGAGCCGCCATACTCGCTTACCGAAGGGGCCGGCTTGGCGGGATGCCAGCCAGGAGATCACGATGGCTACGACTGGGGCTGCGGTATCGATCCAGTCGCCCCAAACCGAAGCTAGCTGGCTGCCGTAGCGAAACACCAAAATTCCCACGTGCAGGAGCACGAGGGCTGCCGCCGCCGCCAACGCGGTGGTGCGATATCTTGACATCTTCGACACATCTCCAGCGCTTCGCCGACCCGCCGGCAAAAACGCTTGGGCCCGGATGTTAGCAACAAAGTATACACGGAGAGGCGCGCAACAGAATCAAGTACTTGGGCGGCTACGTGGGATTTTTACAAATGCTGGGGAACGTGATTTCGCAAGGATTTCATGCGGGTGCGGCATTACTTCAGTTGCAAGCCGCCTGCCAACTTTTTCGACTCTTCCACTTGCCAAGCGGAGAGAATTTCCCTAGCATCCAGACTGAAAGCCGGCCTGCCGGGTTGGTGATGGCGGGTAACCGATATTTGAACCAATGCAGAATGAACGGGAGCTCGACTCGAACTAGGATCCGGTGAGCGACGCTGCGCCATGCGCAGATGCCTAAAGGGTCTCGGCGGGCGCCCAACGTCTACCGACGGGTTCATTCTCGGCCCCGTCACACGGC
>Ga0209166_10002525_pt1 | contig 13826 bp, 8 predicted proteins | sample Coa_R1_3_FD_187151 | JGI IMG/M metagenome (GOLD analysis project Ga0209166, IMG submission 187151) | Surface soil microbial communities from Centralia Pennsylvania, which are recovering from an underground coalmine fire - Coalmine... | ecosystem: Environmental > Terrestrial > Soil > Unclassified... | reverse complement strand
AGTCGAAACCCGCCGAGGCGTTGCCCGAGTTGAAGAAGGCTGCCGCGCTCAAGCCGGACTGGCCTGAATTGCAGATTGAATTAGGAATCGCCAGTCAGCATGCGGGAGACATCGACGCCGCGGTCGCAGCCTTTCAGCAAGCCATCAAGCTGCGCCCCGATGACGCCGAGGCTCACAACGATCTCGGTCTGGCCCTGGTGCAACGCGGCGACGCGCAAGGCGCCATTCCAGAGTTCCAAAAGGCCGCGGACCTGCATCCCGACGACGGAACCATGCGCGGAAATCTCGCCATTGCCTACATCCAGCTGGCGAATTTCGATGCCGCTGTCACCGAGCTTAACGCGGGGCTGAAGCTCGCTCCTGAGAATGCATCGCTGCATTACAACCTTGGGTTGGTCTACAAGCTGAAAGATCAGCTCGACAAGGCGGTTCCGGAATTTGAAACCGCAATCCGCTTACAGCCGGATTTGGCGGACGCTCACTACACCCTGGGCATTCTCTACTGGCAGCGCGGTGAGTTCGACAAAGCCACCGCCGAACTACTGAAGGCTCTCCAGTCCAAGCCTGACTATGCGGAAGCGCACTACACCCTCGGCACCGTGTACAAGCAACAGGGAAGATTACCGGAGGCCGCCGACGAGTTGAAGCAGGCGATCCGGTTGCAGCCGGATTTCGCGGGCGCACACACCACCTTAGCCGGCGTGCTGCGCCAGTTGGGAGATACGCAAGGCGCTGCCGAAGAGGCCAAGGCCGGCGCCAGGATTGTGGCCTCCACCAACAATCTGCAGGCCGCCAAAGTCGCGACGAATTCGGGAAGACGATTATTGGCCGCTGGAGATCTGGATGGAGCGATCTCCCAGTTCCGGTCCGCGATCAACTCGGAACCGAAGTACGCTGCGGCGCATTATCAGTTGGGGTTAGCGTTGCAGCAGAGCGGCCAGAAAGACGAAGCCGGCCAGGAGTTTCAAAAAGCGAAGGACTTGGATGCGCACGCGGGTGTAGCGCCGCAACCGTAGCGCCGCCGTCCCGGCGGCTGTCCGTCGGGCGTCCTCGCCCGACGACCGGACGCATTCGCGCTGGAGTCGATTTTTATCTGATCTGCCTCGACGCTTTAATTCCCCCGGTTGCGTACCGAGATCAAATCCGTCATCACCGGCACTCCGTGAGCGATCTTGACGTGCAGGAGTGCTTCGAATGGTTTAAGATCACTCGGCTTCGCGACTCTGAGCCGCTTCAGCAACTCCTTGATTGAATCCTCCCCGCAAACATATTCCACTGCGGCCTGTGTGCCGAAGGTCGAATTCCCAGCCAAAATCAAAATGGAGCGCTCCGGATCCAGACCGGGCAGCAGGCTGACCACGGCATAGTCCTCGGTGGTGGGCTGGTTCGCCGGCGTGGCGAGGAACATCTGTGGCTCGCCCGCCGCGGGATGCACGTTTCTCACAGCAAGATCACCTTTGCGCGGCCCAAAGTCGACTCGCTGAAACACAAATTCACGCGTGCCCGGAATATCGAGCAACGTCAGGTTCTCGGAAGGAGATCCCACAAAAATGAGATCGTTGTTCTTGGCATCATCCAGCGAAAACAAGGCTCCGCGCTTCACTCGTAAAGGCCGGTTGAGCAGGTAAAACACCCGGTCAAGTTGGTGAATTGCCAGCACTTCACCGACTCCTGTGTAGTGATCCAGGATAAAGGAGCGAGTGTCGGTGGTCGGGTTGAAATATCGCATTCCGGTCTCAGGGCGTCCCACAAAGCTGCCATTGCTGAAGATCACCAATGGCTGCTGCGGGCCGGTCACAAAGCGATTCCAGAAAAGTTGATAGGCAGCCGGAACAATTTGTGCCGTCGTAGACTGTACCCGGGTTCGCTGCGAAATCAGCACTGCGCTCGTAATCAGGGATGCCAGCAACAGTACCGATAACACGACCACCGCAGTAGCCCATCCGCGAGCCCGTGCAGGCACTTCCTTCTTTCGTTCCGGTGTGGGAATGACTTGCGCCGGCACACCCGGAAGCGTCGCCTTCGAGGCCCGCAGGTGGAAGCTGATGGCGTACGAGCCCTTGGGAATTTCCACCAGGATGGGATCGTCAAGTCCTTCCTGCGCGTAGTACTCCGCGAGCTTCACCCTCAGGCGCCCGGCTTGAACACGAACCGTGGAGTCGCTCTGCGGATCGAATCCAGCCGGACGGCCTAATACCTCCGTCGCGATCTGGTATTCCTTCAGCGCAATTCCGGGATGATCCAGAGAATGCTCCGCGAGATAACGAAGCAATTTGCAGAGCGACTCGGAGCTATGCAGGCTATGACTTTTGGTAAGTCTCTCTATTTGCTGGAAGCACTGCTCTCGTCCAAGCGAAATTGCGTGTGTGACAGCCATATAACCGGGAAGTAACGGCAGACCCTATCTTGCTGTGATACTGGGAGTTCGTTTCGGTAACAGTATCAAACTTGATGAAACTTATTCCAGCTAATTCTTTTGTATTACGACTGCACACCATCCGACCAAGTCTCCCTCTGCATTTCTGGGGCACAACGCGTTTCTGGGGAATCGAGGAGGAAGTTCATGAAAAGATCTGCTTGGATCGCAGTGGTAGCGATCAGCCTGCTGTGCAGCCTATGGGTGCCGACCGCCATGGGACAAGCTGTCTACGGAAGCATCTTGGGTACTGTGACCGATCCGACGGGTGCGGCTGTGAACGGGGCCAAAGTCACCGTCACCAGCCAAACCAAGAATGTGTCGACGGAAACCACAACCAACGACAGCGGCAACTACTCTGTGACACACCTGATCCCCGACATATATAGCATCAAGATCGCGGGGACGGGTTTTAAGACTTTGCAGTTCAAGGATATATCGGTGTCGGCGGACACCGGCGCGCGCGTGGACGGCCAATTCCAGGTCGGCTCGGCCAGCGAGCAGGTCGAAGTCACCGCTGAAGCTCCGCAACTCAAGACCGACCGTGCCGACGTGTCCATTGAGTTCAACGAGAAATACGTAGCGGACCTGCCGGTGCTGAACCGGAACTTCACCTCTTTTGAATTGATGTCCCCAGGAACACAAAAGCTGGTAGGTTGGAGCCATGCCGCGACGGAGAACCCCCAAGGTGGCCAGCAGATTTTCGTCAATGGCCAGCACTTCAGCGGCACTGCATTCGAGTTGGATGGCACCGACAACCAGGATCCAATCCTTGGAATCATCGTCGTGAATCCGAACCTCGACGCGATCACTGAGACCAAGGTCGCGCTGCAAAATTACGATGCCGAGTTTGGCAAGGCTGTGGCCGGTGTAGTGACCGTGCAGACCAAGTCCGGTACGAACGATGTTCACGGAAGCGGCTTCTGGTTCCGTCGTACGGACGCGCTAGCAGCTCGGGATCCGTTTACCCAGTACCCAGGCGGTGGTACGATCCCGCATGCCCGCTGGCAGCAATTCGGTGCTGCGATCGGTGGACCGATCATCAAGAACAAGCTGTTTTTCTTCGGAGACTACCAGGCTACGCGGCAGAGCGCGGGCATCACCAATCAATACACCATTCCGACAGCAACGGCGCTCAGCACCTGCTCCGCGGCGAGCGGATTCTGCGATCTCAGCGATTACGCCTCGAGAATCGGCAACGGCACTGCAGGAGACCCCACCAACTACCTCTTTGATCCTGCCACAGGCGATCCGGCTACTGGTATTGGACGCTTGGCCTTCTGCGGCGCTGGAGCCGAGCAACTCAATCCCACGCCGGCCAATTGCCCGACACCGTTCCTGATTCCGGTTGGAAGAATTTCCCCTCAGGCGCAGAGCATTTTGAAATTGATGCCAACGCCGATTCCCGGTGCGCTGCTGAACAACTACATCGCCAGCGGCTCCGGCCCCTATAACCAGAACAGCTTCGACACGCGCGAAGACTGGTCGGTGAGCCCCACGCTGAACGTGTTTGGCCGATTCAGCTTAGATTACTTCAGCCTGTCAGGTAAGGGTGGACTCGGCGCCTTGGGCGGAGCCGGATTCGGCCCTGGCGGACTGGCCGGCAGTTCCATCGTTCACAACATCAGCATGGCCACCGGCTTCACCAAGACGGTGAGTTCCACTTTGCTGACCGACTTTCGGTTCGGATATTTCAAGTACAATCCACAGGCCAATAAACCGGACGGCGGGACCCCCATGACGTCGCTGTTCAATATCCCTGGCATGAACAATCCAGCCCAAGCCCAGGCCACCGCCGGACTAGCCTCGTTCTTCTTTGATGGGACATTGTCCGGGTTCGGCGATGGTTTGAACGTCGCGCGCTGCAACTGCCCCTTGACCGAGAACGAGCACCAGTATCAGTTCGTCAACAATTGGTCGAAGATCATGGGCAACCATACCTTCAAGTTCGGCGGCGACCTGCGTTTTGCGCACAACCTGCGCGTACCCAGCGACGCAAATCGAACTGGCCAGTTGAATTTCAACCACTTAGGCACCGCGGGCGTGGTCGGAAATTCACAGTTCGGCGGATTGGACCTGGCGACCTTCCTGCTCGGCGACGTCAGTCACCTCGATCGTTACGTCAGCACCAGCTTGACGGCGGCGGAGAGTCAGAAGCGGCTGTTCTTCTACGGGCAAGACACCTGGCGCGTCACCCCGAAGCTGACCCTGAGCTTGGGCCTGCGATGGGAACTCTACACGCCGGAAGCGGTTAACGGAAAGGACCAGGGCGGCTTCGCCAACATCGTTGGAGACGGAACCAATGGCGGTGGCGTAGTCCGAGTTGCCGGAGAAGGCGGATTCGGGCTAAACGGCAACATCAAGAACAAGCTTGATGCCTTCGCTCCTCGCCTTGGGATCGCGTACGAGGTCAATGCCAAGACCGTGCTGCGCATGGGTTACGGGCGCAGCTTCGATATCGGTGTGTTCGGCTCAAACTTTGGGCACACGGTGACCCAGAACCTGCCGGTGCTGGTGAATCAGTCCATCAGTGCCAGCAACGTGACCAACGGCGCAACCGACAACGTGGCTCCAGTCTTCACTTTGGCTTCAGGACCACCGGCCTATCAGTTCCCCACACAATTCGTGAGCGGACAGTTGCCGCTGGAAGGCCCGGCCAACAACGTCAGCCCGAAGATTCGCCCTCTCAAGCAGGTATTGCCCACGGTCGACGCATGGAACGTCACCCTGCAGAGACAGCTGAACGCTAATACCAGCATCGATCTCGCCTACATCGGGAACAAGGGCACGCACGTGTTCCAAGGTGACGGACCGGGTTACAACATCAACCCGATCTCGATGACGGGCTATGGGACAGCGCTAACCCAGTCGGAACGTCGTCCCTTCTACAATCACTTTGCGACGCCCTGCACCGATGTTACGTGCAGCGCGCCAACCGTCGTCTGCTGCTCGAACGATTTGGGCAACTATCTGGGCAACGATGCCAATAGCATATACAACGCCTTCCAGGTCAAAGTGGAACGACGGTTCGGGAAGGGGCTGCAGTTCCTTTCCCACTACACCTTCGCTCATGCGTATAAGTACGATGGCAACTACTACGCCATCAGCCATCCGATCGCGTGGGGCCCGGATGACCAAACCCGAACTCACGTTTGGGTGAATAACGTCGTCTATGACCTGCCATTTGGGCGCGGTAAGTCGTTTGCCGGAAATTCCGGCCGGGCGATGGACGCCATTGTCGGAGGCTGGGAAATCTCCAGCACCATCAATTGGAGCGGCGGCTTGCCATGGACGCCAAGCTTCGGCGAGTGCAGCGCGGAAGAGGACGTGGGAGTATGCCGCCCCAACAGGGGCAGCGGCTCGTTCCACACGGGAGCAGGAAAGTTCGATCCTGTGAACCACATCGTCCCGTTCTTCACTCCAGTTGCGAACATCACGACTTCCGGCGGCGGTCCGTTCGCCGATCCTGGAGTCGGACACTTGGGCAACATCGGCTTTGACAGCTTCCGCGGTCCGCGGTCGTTTACCGCCGATGCTTCCTTGTTCAAGAATTTCTCCATCACCGAACGGGTGAAGGCGCAATTCCGCATGGACGCATTCAACCTCTTCAACCACCCGGTCCTCGGCTTCAACGGGAACCAGGGCGGCAGCGGTCAGTGTATCGACTGCTCCGGCAACGGCAACATCACCGACATCGAAGCCGACGCTTCCCCCGGATCTACTACCGGCATGCGCCAGCTCGAGTTCGCATTGCGGTTGTCGTTCTAAAAGGACCGGGTGAGTCAGCCCAGCAGAGGGATTCCTTCGGGAGTCCCTCTTTTTAGTGAAGGAACCGGAAACGTTTACGCGTGGCGCATCTTCTCGGATTCTCACGGTCAGCTACTGCAAGCATAATCCGGCTCGATCTGTGCCAATCCCGACGCCATACGTCAAATAAGCAGCCATGAAGAAGAGAGTGGTAGGGCTCGGCGAAGTCTTGTGGGATGTTTTCCCCGGGCGGGCGTGTCTCGGAGGCGCTCCGGCAAACTTCGCCTACATCACGACCTTGATGGGCGACCAGGGCATCGTGGCCAGCCGCGTCGGCGAAGATTCGCGCGGCATCGAAGCTCTCCGCAAGATGGAGGAGTTGGGGCTCAACATCGATTCCGTCCAGACTGATCGCGAGCACGGCACCGGTGTCGTGAACGTCTCCGTCGATGGGCAAGGCCAGCCGCACTATGACATCAAACACCCGGTCGCCTGGGACCGTCTTCAATGGACCGACGATTGGCGGGATCTTGCCCAAGGCGCCGACGCAGTCTGCTTCGGGTCGCTGGCTCAGCGCTCCGAACAAAGTCGGGCCACAATACGGAAATTCCTGGGCGCGACCCTTCCCGGCACGTTGAAAGTTTTTGATGTGAATCTGCGCCAGTCGTACTACTCGCAGGAGGTTCTCGCGAAATCGATGCGCCTGGCCGATATCGTCAAGCTCAACGACGACGAACTCCCAAAGATCATGGCGCTAAACCAGATTCCGCATCGCGACGCGTTGACCTCGGCGCAGCGCCTGATTCGCGAGTACGACTTGAAAGTAGTCTGCCTGACGCGCGGCGGCAAAGGAAGCCTGCTGGTGCGCGAGAAAGACTGGAGCGAGCATCCCGGATTCCGCGTCCAAGTCGCCGACACCGTCGGATCAGGCGATGCTTTCACCGCGGGATTAGTCCACGAATATCTCCACGGCGCCTCCCTCGACCTGATGAACGAAGTCGCAAATCTCGTTGGAGCCTGGGTCGCCAGCGAAGTGGGTGCAATGCCCACACCCAAGCGCGGCGCACTCGAGAATTCGTTAGCCGAAATCCGTTAACAGGAAGTCCCTGTGTTCCCCTGTGGTGAGCATTGGCTTCGTCCGCTCAATCCTTGTATAGTTGCGAATGGTTGTGTTTCCTTTCGAAAGTGTGAATGTCTGTCGAGGCCCTTATGACGCGTGATCTTCGATTTTTCTCCATCGCTCTGTTAGCTGTTGCCGTTGTTCTTAGCTGCTCGAAGCCTGCGCCCGCGCCGCAACAACCTGCTGCATCGCAGCCGTCGAACATCAAGGTCGACGTCCGCGATGGCGGCCCCGTCGTGATAAGAACCAGCACAGCCGAGTTCCAGATCCTGCCCAACGGTTTTCTGCAGGCCACTCTGATTAAGGATGGAAAGCGTTTAACGCTCGATGAACCGCCGGTCGGTTCCACTGGCGGAAGCGATTCCCTGGTACAGCAGGGCAAGGAACTGGATTTCATCCCGGACTTCAGCAAGGCCCAAGTGCTTGAAGCTAGCGGCAAACTTGGTCGCGGAAAGCGTGTGGAGATCCCCGCGCATCCGCTAGCGGCGTCAGGAGTGCCAATCGAGCGCACTCTAACCATCGAGGCCTACGACGACTTTCCCGATCTCGCGCTCGTCAGCGCTTCCTACAAGAACGTCGGCAACGCCGACTTCCAGCTCGACCAGGTCTGGATGCAGGAGCATCGCTTCAACGCCAAGCAGGTCGACGACAAAGCGCAGCCCTACGACATGTGGTCGTTCCAGGGATCGAGTTACGACTGGGGTGAAAACGATGTCGCGAAGCTGACGCGAACCTCATCGCAGCCGAACCTCATGGGCGAGATGGTCAAAGGCGGCTACGGAGGCGGCATTCCGGTCGTCGCGTTCTGGACAGCGTCGATGGGAGAAGCCATCGGCCACGTCGAAACGCTGCCGTGGACTCTGTCCATGCCGGTGAAGGTGGAGAAAGACGGAAGCGTGACCGCGCAGATCGAGATCCCCGTGAAGACTGCACTCAAGCCGGGCGACAGCTATTCGACGCCGCGCAGTTTCGTCGCTGTCTACTCCGGAGATTTCTACGAGCCGCTGCGCATGTGGTCGAGCCTGCTGCAGAAAGAAGGATGGAACATTCCCAAGCCCTCGAACGAAGCTTACAACGTGGCTTGGTGCGGTTGGGGATACGAGTTCAACGTCACGCCCAAGCAGATGCTGGGCACGGTCCCCAAGCTCAAGGAGATGGGCATCAAGTGGGCCACGCTCGATGATCGCTGGTTCGATACCTACGGAGACTGGAATCCGCGCACAGATACATTCCCCGGCGACTCGATCAAGCAGATGGTGGATGACTTCCACAAGGAGGGCATGCTGGCGCAGATCTGGTGGTTGCCGATCGGCGTCGAAGACGGGCAAGGCAAGTACGAGTCGCACAAATACGGGATGTCGAAGGTCGTGCAGGAGCATCCTGACTGGTTGATCCTCGACAAGAATGGCAAGCACGCGCGCATCGTGCGCGACCTGGCGGCGCTCGATCCGTCGTTGCCCGAGGTGCAGGCCTTTTATAAGCAGCTCACGGAGAAGTTCATCCGCGACTGGGGATTTGACGGATCGAAGCTCGACAACATCTACAGCGTGCCCGCGTGCTACAACCCGGCGCATCATCACAAGTCGCCGCAGGATTCGGTCAACGCGATGGGCGAAGTCTACAAGGCCATCTTCCAAACCACGCGCGCGCTCAAGCCGGAGAGTGTGACGCAGGCGTGTCCGTGCGGGACTCCGCCGTCGCTGGCGTGGCTGCCGTTTATCGATCAGGCGGTGACTGCCGATCCGGTCGGAGGTTCGCAGGTGCGGCGTCGCATCAAGATGTACAAAGCGCTGCTCGGTCCGCAGTCGGCGGTTTACGGAGATCACGTCGAGCTCTCGGAGATGACTCCGATCGGTCACGGCAACTGGAGCGAGCACGGCAGCGACTTCGCATCAACCGTTGGAACAGGCGGAGTTGTAGGGACGAAGTTTGTGTGGCCTGATCCCGGTCCGCATTTCAAGCCGGTCGCGCTGACCAGCGAGAAAGAGGAGCACTGGAAGAAATGGATCGGCTTGTATAACCAGAAGATGCTGTCGAAGGGAGAGTTTCTCAATCTCTACGTCTACGGATACGACGTGCCTGAAGCCTACGCGATCGCGAAAGACGGCAAGATGTATTACGCGTTCTTCACCGAGAAGCCATTCGCCGGCGAAGTCGAGCTGCGCGGCCTCAAGCCAGGAACGTATAACGTCGTGAATTATCCGGACGGCAAAGATCTAGGCACAGTGCAAGCCGCGGAAGGGAAGTCTCCGCGACTGAAGGCGGACTTCAAAGACCATCTGCTGCTGGAAGTAAGCGGGAAGTAATCTCCACAAACATTGTCATCCCGACCGAAGCAGATCACCGCGCACATTGTCATCCCGACCGAAGCAGATCATCGCGATCAGCGGTGATCTGCGCAGTGGAGGGACCTTGTGTTTGTAATCGTGTTTGTCATCCTGAGCGGCGGCGAAGCCGGCGCGAGGGACCGTACGAACGCGTGGAATCTTTCCCGCAAGTCGGAAGGAAAATAATTTCGGTTGGACGATATCCGCGCATTCCCATTTTGGGACAGATGTTATAGATCAGTAACCCCCTCCCCCCTCCCCCCGGTCTCTTGGAATCTTCGACTTAGCGTGAAAATCCAAAATAATCTATGGGGCTCAGTAACTTAGGGGCAAAATCCAGATTACAAAGATCTTAGCTTCACCGGACAATCCGGAGGCCACGCTTGCGCGTGCACCCATCATGGCTGAAATCGGCTGGGCCGCGCAAGGTCAGATGTCACAACCGGGCTGTGGATTTCTCGGATCACAAAAAAAAGGGGTGCAGTCCACCGTCCCTCCTCGAATTTACTTACAATCTTCCTGTGCTCGGCTGCTTTCCTCCGATCCCTGGTTGCGTGAGCGCACCAAGTTTACTCGGCAGATGGGAGCCGACACGGTTATCTAATCAGCCCTATCAAGCCTGGCTGGGCTTGACTTAGGCCCGTCCCGCGACACACAATCCAGCATTAAAGCGAAAGAGCAATCCCACGACCACCACTACGTACCTATCTGGTATCAGCGAAGGTTCATGGTTCCCGGCCAGGATGACTACTTCTTACTGGACCTTACCCCCAAGATAACTGAGCACAATGGAAGGGTGCACAAGCACAAACAGCTATTCCCGTCTGTGCCGCAGAGGTGCTTCAAGAAAGACGACTTATACACGTTGTCCTTCGACGGCGGGACTACCGATGCGATCGAGCGGACCTTTTTCGGCGGAATCGACGGAAGAGGGCAGTACGCGATTCCCAGATTGTCGTCGTTCACGGGCATTACTAAGGGCGGTCTGGATTGGTTCTGGGACTTCGGCATGTTCATGGGAGCGCAGCGCTTCAGGACGCCGAGGGGTCTCGATGAGATAAAGGTAAGGGCCGGGCGCGACGACGAAAGCGAGAACTGGGCCGTCTATCTTACGACCCTTGGAGCCGGGGCTCGAAGGACTCCACCCCGGTCATTCGCCGGGGCTGGCCAAAACGAAATAGTGGCGGCTGTAACTGCGATGTCGGGATTCTACATGACGATGTGGACGGAGGGCTCCTGGGAAGTCGTGCACGCGAGGCAAAGCCCGACTAAGTTCATCGTCACGGACAACCCCGTCACGTTCTACTGCAAGTCGATGTTCCCAAGCGATTGGGACTACCCGAATGACTGCGCTCTGGAGCAGATCGGGACACGCACCATCTTCCCCCTGGGTCTCGACTCGTGCCTAATCCTGACGCATGTCCAGCAGGGGCGAAACCCTTGGTCCACTCCGACGGAATGGAGGATAAACCCTCGACACTTCGCATACACGATGATGCACATCGGGCATGTTCAGTTCGGACGTGAACTGGAGGAGGACGAAGTCCTGCGCATCAACTACATCTTGAAGAAGCGGGCCACAAGGTACATTGCAGCAGCTAACAAAGACTGGCTCTTCCCGGAGCAGCGCGTATCCACCCGAGACTGGCACCTCCTTGACTACGACTGGTTCTTGCTGCCCCATTTGTGGAAGACTCAGTTCACGACGGGGTTGATGGCAGGGGACGGCAAGGGCCGAAGGTTCGCGGTGGATGAATACGGCAGGCCTCCCTGGCACCCGCAATACCAAGACAAGCTGCAGCGCGAGATTGACTGGATGACATCAGAGGCCGCGAAGCGGGAATGGGCCAAGAAGCGCGTCGGCAAGTCCCAGGCAAAGGTAGACAAGTACGAGCGTGGCGAAGTCGCGGAGGATATGATGCGCGAGTATTTGGAGGACGAAGGTCTCTTGCCCAAGCAAGATCAGGGGGGTGAGAGGAGACCCTGAAATGGACCTGGACGGCGAGATACGCAGGGCGCAAGACCTCGGGCAGAAGCTTGAAGATTTGGTCGTGAATGCTGGGAAGATCACGATCAAGACCAGGGGAAGCCCCCTGCTCATCGGCTTCTGGTCTCTGATCTTCGACTACCAGAAAGGCTTGACGAACCTGCTGCTGTGGAAGTTTTACGCCGCTGCCTTTGCGTTGTGGCGCCCAATCGTGGAGGCTACGCTGCGGTCGCACCTTGCCCTCATGCTTCCCGACGGCGACATCGAGAGACTGTGGAACGACGACTACCGCGTGAACTTCAAGACCTTGCCAGCGCTGATAGACGAGAAATTTGGGCTGAACAAGACGTTCCAGAATTTCCTCCCCGAGCCCGTCAGGGACGCGCTGCACAGCTACACGCACTCGGGCATCGTGCCCCTGAGGAGACGCTTCGACGGCACCGACGTCGCGGCGAACTACCCGGATGCCGAGATCCTCGCACTGGTAAACACCACGGCAAGCGGCGTATTCATGGTCACCTCCCTGGTCACTCGGCACTTCGGGTTCGACAAGCAGTGGGAGGACGCGCAGAGGCTCTACGGGGAGTGGGGCGAGAAGAAGAAGGGAGAGGTCAGGCCTCCGGAAGGAGTCTAATCCCCCTTGTGGAGCTGTTCCTCTAATAATGCCCTTCCCCCGGCAGTTTGACTGCCAAGTTGGAAACGCGGCAAAAGAGCTAGAGAGGGCGGGCCTCCCGTCCAAAGTTCACTATTTGAGAAGCCGGACACCTTCCCGAGAATGTAAAATGGGTCAGTCCTGTCGGTCCCTGAATTTGTCCGAATTCTGAACAAGTATTATTTTTTTTGCTGAATCCACGAACACCTCGTAAGAGTGCGGCTGGATCAAGTGAGGCCGTCGGTGCTCTTGAAAGACATAAAAAACCCGATACTCTACTCCACGATGAGCCTTGCTGCCTACAATATCAATGTCCGATATTATGGAGAGCGACACTACATGTGGTGCACCCCTTATTTCGGTTCGGACTTTAAGTCCCCGCACTACACGGTACCACCGTCCTCTTCGCCATTTGAGATTTATAAGCAACTTCAGAATGAGATACTCGGGTCAGATCAACATGAATATAAGATCAACCTAAATCGACTCGGCATCAAAAAGGGTGCTCAAGCGATGGTAAAGCGGGGCGTTATAACAAAGCGTCAGGGTAATGAAATTATACTGATCGCCGAAAGCGCAGATAAGATTCAGTTTCGTCCCCTCTTGTGCGTAATCTCCCGGCTCGAAGCGGTTCCGTACTACAAGGTTGTCAGGATCGGCAAGAAAGCAAATCCTCTTTCGTATGAGTTCATTTTGGCTGATCTTCCCCAATCCGCCTTTGACGTTGTGAGCATAGGATCACTGCTGCATGGTTGATATTCTTAAGCTAATTCGTGGCCACTCAAACGAAAATGCACGCGCTGCTCTGTACTATGCCGCTCGCTCCGTAAAACAGGCAACTCTTCTTGAGCAGAGCGAGAAAGATATCTTTGATGATGACGTTTGGAGTGCTCCCTCCAAAGCGGTGCGAAAATTAACATGGGATCTGATTTCAGCGATTGAGGCAGACGCTGGAAAGCCGACCGCAAGGATTTCGGACGACAGGGCAGTGCAGATCTTGAATCAGTTAACGCTTGCGGACAAAGCGCTTGAAACAAAATTCACATCCGGTGAAAAGGAGGCTGCAAGAAGAGCTATTGGTTCAATGACGGAGCCCGTCGTGCGAAAACAATTTAAGCAAGCAACTGTGAGAAGAAAGCACAGTTCGCAGTAACACCACACCATATTTCTTATTCGAAGAAGTAATGAACACTCCGTTTGTCCCCGAGTTTCCCACAACGATAGTGCGCATCAGTGGCCGATTGTGTGCCGGGTGCCCCATGCTTTTGATCTCGCCGGACGCCACCACAACTCTGGGTGCCCCGCTCCCTTCGACTACGCTCAGGGCAGGCTTTCGCGGGGTTTGCGAAGGGCGGGTACCTGACCGTCGACAGCGAATGCTTTTGACCTGCAAATCCTACGCTATCTTTTTTCGGAAGGAAATCTTACCCCAACCTTCATTCACCTTCACGAGCCCGGGTTCACCGAGTAGATAGAATCGGTAACTGCTCCAGCGCCATTGTTCCGGAGACTTCACTAGTCCGCGCTTCACCGGGTTACGATGCATGTAACGCAACTTCTCGAAACGCTTCTTCGTG
>Ga0209166_10002524_pt1 | contig 13829 bp, 11 predicted proteins | sample Coa_R1_3_FD_187151 | JGI IMG/M metagenome (GOLD analysis project Ga0209166, IMG submission 187151) | Surface soil microbial communities from Centralia Pennsylvania, which are recovering from an underground coalmine fire - Coalmine... | ecosystem: Environmental > Terrestrial > Soil >... | reverse complement strand
AGCAAGCGGGGCGATCTTGATTGCGCTCTCCAGCCGCGAAACCGGCAATGGACCGCGCGCGAGTGTGCATGGTGATGCGCTGGTTCTGCTCTCCATGTGCGCAGCCGTGGCGATGATTCTGTGCAGCAAGCGGCTGATCGCTTCCCACGGCGCCCTGCCGGTCACTGCGACCTCCGTCATTCTCGGAACCATGCTCTTGCTGGCCTGGGTGGAATTGACCGAGCCGGTGCGCTTTCATTTTTCCGGACGCGCCTGGGGAGCAGCGATTGCCCAGGGCGTACTGGCGACGGCGGCGGCGTATCTGTTCTGGAATTGGGGACTGGCCCACATGCCGGCGTCAAAGGCAGGCGTGTTTCTCAACCTGGAGCCAGTGGTCGGAGCCATTCTCGGGGTAACTATCCTGCACGAGCGTTTGGGGCAGATGGCGATTCTGGGCGGGCTCTTTATCATTGGAGCGGCAGTGTACTTCAGCTTGCGGCCTCATCAAGCCTAAGAAAGATAACCACAGAGTACACAGAGAGAGTCGCGCCTCTGTGGGACTCTGTGCCCTCTGTGGTTTCCGTGTTTCACCACTTAAAACAGCGTGCTCTGCCGTCGCTGGGGCTTGATTCCGAAATGCTCATAGGCCAACTGTGTGGCGACGCGCCCCCGCTGCGTGCGGTCTAAGAATCCGATCTGCATCAGGAAGGGCTCGTAGATCTCTTCGATTGCGTCAGGTTCCTCCGCCAGCACGGCGGCCAACGTATTCACGCCGACGGGGCCACCCTGGTATTTCTCGATGATCGTCAGCAGCAAGCGCCGATCGACTTCATCAAAGCCATACTGATCGACTTCCAGCATCTCCAGCGCGGCCTTGGCGGTGGGCTCGTCGATCTTGCCCGCGCCGCGGACCTGAGCGTAGTCGCGCACCCGGCGCAGCAGACGGTTGGCGATTCTGGGCGTGCCCCGCGAGCGGCCGGCAATTTCTTTCGCGCCGGCATCGTCAATCGAAACCCCGAGAATTTCCGCCGATCGCTCCACGATAACCCGCAAATCTGCCGGGGTGTAGAACTCCAGCCGCAACACAATACCGAACCGCGAGCGCAATGGAGCAGAAATCAGCCCGGCCCGCGTGGTCGCCCCCACGAAGGTGAACGGCTTCACCTCCAGCGTGTGGGTCCGCGCCGACGGCCCTTGCCCGATGATGATGTCGAGCCTGTAATCTTCCAGCGCAGAATAGAGCAACTCTTCCAAAACCGGCTGCAGGCGATGAATTTCATCAATAAACAGCACCTGCTTGTCCTGCAGGTTGGTGATGATCGCAGTTAAATCACCCTTGATCTGCAGCAGAGGCGCGGCGGTTGGCTGAAAATGCACGCCCAGTTCGTTGGCAATGATGTTGGCCAGAGTCGTCTTGCCCAGTCCGGGAGGGCCGTAGAGCAGCACGTGATCCATGGCCTCGCCGCGCGAGCGGGCAGCCTCGATCGCCACAGCCAGATTTTCTTTTACCTTTTTCTGTCCGATGAACTCGGCCAGACGCTGCGGCCGCAGCTTCAGCTCGAAGGTCGAATCATCTCCGACCGGAGCCCCGGAAACCAGCCGCTCGCGATCGTCCGGGTTGAGGTTGTTCCTGGCGGTAGCCACTGCTCCGGATAGTAGAACGAAATGCGAAACGGCGCAATGGAACTTGCGAAGCCGCGACCAGTCCGCGATTTCCACAGATCGCCATTCTCGAATTCACGGAATCTTCATCGCCCCGTTACTGCCCTGTAACAAATCCCGGCTAGCGTCTCCAAAAGACAAAACTGGAATTCGATAGAACCAGGATTCTTGACGGACGCCCGGAGTCGCATTTCGGGCAGCAAAGCAATTCCTAATCTGCGAAACCTTTCAGGAGATCACTATGAAGAAAACTGCTCTGGCATTAGTCCTGTTCATTGCACTGGCAAGCACAACTTTTGCGCAGGAAGGCGCCGTGCCTGCGGGTATCCCTCGTCTTGACCACGTATTTGTCATCATGATGGAGAACCACGGTTATAGCCAGATTTTGAACAATCCAAACGCGGCGTTCATCAACTCTTATGCAAACTCGGCTAATCTCGCCACCAACTATTTCGCCGTCGCCCATCCCAGCCTGACCAACTATCTGGAAACCGTAGGGGGATCGAATTTCGGAGTTCTGAGCGACAATGCTCCGGACTGGCACAATTTGAACTGCGCGACGAATCTGTCGACCGGGATTCCCAACACCGACAATCCCTCCAGCCCAGCCATCTGCCCGATCGCTGGGTCAGGGACGGACGCGGCGACTCCGCTGTTGGATTGCACGAATGAAGTAACCGGACCGCCGTGCGAGATCGAGATTGATAATGTGCACCAGTATGCGGCGGTATCGACGACCCTGGGCATCACCATCGCCGATCAGTTGGCGGCCGCGAATAAGACATGGAAAACCTATCAGGAAAATCTGCCCAGCCTGGTTGGCCCCGATTTGGTGGATTACAGCGATGGGAACTTTACCAACAACTCTACTTTCCCGCCATGCCCGCTCTGCAATCCCGCGCTGACCACCAGCGACATCGTGCAACTGTATGCCTCGAAGCACAACCCGTTCGTGTATTTCCAGAACGTGCAACAGGGCTCCAACCCGAAGGTCAGCTATTTGCAGATGACCGCCTTCGACGGAGCCGGTGGCTTGTGGAGCGATCTGGCCGGCGGCAAGATCCCGCATTTTTCCTACATTGTTCCCAACCAGTGCAACGATCAGCATGGGCGCGGCAACGGAACGGCATTTTGCAACTACGACCCCGCCGATAACGGGACGCAAGACGGGCTGAACCCCGCTCTTATCATCATGGGCGACCAGGCGGTGCAGAAGATCGTGACTGCCATTCACAGTTCACCAGCCTGGAAAGAAGGCCGGAGCGCGATCATTACGATCTGGGATGAGAACGATTATTCGGTGCAGCCCGTCACGAACCAGGTGGTTGCGATCGTCGACACGAACTACGGAGTTCATGGGACCACCAGCAATCAGTTCTATAACCACTTCTCGCTGCTGCGCTCCATCGAGGGCGGACTCAAACTGCCTTGCCTGAATCACGCTTGCGATGCAGGTACGCTCGCCATGACCGATTTGTTTGCCGAGAGAGAGCACGTCAAACGCTAGTTCTGAATCCGAATCCAACAAGAAGGCCGCCCCGGTGGGGCGGCCCTTTTGTTTGCGTGCCTATCTCTTATCAGTCGTCGTCGCGATGCGGTTTGGTGCGGTGCACCTGCGAGTGCGCTCCGGGCACCGGATGATCATTCGCCGAACTGAATTGTGGCTCATCCGGCGATGCTAAGGGAATCCCGACTGCGTTTGTGTCCATTGGTTCATTCAGCGTGGAGCCCACCGGCGCGGTTGCTGTGGCAAACACGCCGTGCGCTTTTTGCGCCGGGAATGAAACCGTCATGTAGTCTCCCACCATCAGTCCTGACGTGGTGGAAGGCAGCCAGTTCGGGTTGATGCCTTTGGCTAGTGTGTGCGGCGCGGTCCAGGTAGTACCACCGCTGGTCGACTCGATGAAACCGACCCCAAGACTGCAGGAACTCGAGCATGCAGCCTTGGGAAAGAAGTTGTAGGTGAGGGCGAGATGCGCCTTGCTGCCTGTGGTTCCCCTCAGGATGGCGAAGCCCGGGGTGAAGTGATCCACAGTACTGGTGACTGGATCGATGGGAATGCGCGCCGGCGACGTCCAGCTTACGCCATCCGTCGACGTGGTCATGATTATGTCGTTTTCGGCGCAGTTGGCACGGAACCGGCAATCTGCCCAGACCACATAGACCTTGCCGGCAGCATCCATCTGGGCGGCGATCAGCGGTAAGGCGCGCATACCGCCAGCGACCGCGTGCTCGTCAATGGGTGTCACCGTGGCCGGAGTGGACCAGGTTGACCCTCCATTGGTGGACTTGAAGGCCAACACGCTTGATAGAAACGCATCATCAATGACGACGATCACGGTTCCGTTGGGCTGCACCATCGGCAACCCGCCGTTGCCGATCGCGTTACCTCCGGTAGTTTTCTTCGGGCTCCACGTTTTTCCGCCATCGGTGGACGTGCTCATTTCGATCAGATCCACCTGGCTGAAATCGTCCCATTCGACATAGCAGTTGCCGAAGAAGGGACTGGTGGGCGTATTGTCGCAGCCGATCCACGGCTTGTCGTAAAAACCTCCGGACTCGACGATCGAGACGGTGGACGGATTGTTCCAGGTGATCCCATCCGTCGAACTGCTGACTAAAACGGCGGCCCCGTGCGCTCCTCCGGAGTTCGACAGCGCGAGTGTCTCCACCAGCCAGAGCTTGAACTTCCCGTTGTACGTGACCGACGTGTCGCTGGCACGGTCATAGGATCCGGTGCCCTCAATGTTCGTGATGCCCGGCAGGTTGCCGTGCGTCCAGGTTGTCCCTCCGTCCGTCGAAGTGGCGAATCCGATGTCGGAAGAGCCGCCGTCGGTGAAGCGTCCCATCTGAAACACGGACACGATAGTTTTGCCCACGGCAAAGCTGGCGGGTTCGACCTCGGTCTCGTGCTGGCTACTGGTGTTGGTGAACGTGTCGTTGCTGATTTGGGTGAGCGGAACCTGGGCAGTGGCGGAGATGGCAATGAATAACAGTACCAATCCGAGAGTTGCGGAACATTTAGAATTTACGCTGGGCAAAGGGAGTCCTCCGTGATCTAAATTTCGAAACGCCAAGCACCCAAAGTGGAACCGCAGCCGGTAACACCGCAGGAGGCCCGAATACTCCGACTGGCGTGGGTTTCGTCAGGGTCAGGAAACCCAAGCGGGGTTGGCGGGTACTATAGTCCCGCCGCAGCGGAGCGGTCAACGCGCAAGAATTTGCACACTGGTGTGGGGACACTCAATTCAAAGCGTAGGATCTTTCTGGCCCAACTCGACCGGACGGGCTTACTTCGGATACCAATCCAGCAAGCGTACTTCGATGCCGCTTCCCTCCAGTGCTCTTTGAAATACGCTTAGATCTGAGCCGCGATAGTGATAAGGAATCACGATCTTGGGATGAAAGGCTTTGACCGCGTCCGCCGCTTCTTCCGGCGGCATGGTGTAGGGCAGATTCATGCACACGAAGGCCACGTCGATATTTTTGAGCGCGCGCATTTCGGGGATGCCTTCGGTATCGCCGGAGAAGTAGAAGCGCTTGCCGCCGTAGGTTAAGACGTAGCCGTTGCCGCGTCCTTTGTCGTGAAACAGCTTGCCGGGCGCGGGACCGCGCTTGATGTTGTAGGCCGGGATCGCCTCGATGGTCCAACTCTGCCACGTTTTGGTCTCACCGTTGGCGATGGGCTTGGCAGTCGTTACGGTTTGCGCGACTGCGGGAGAAGAGATGATCTCCGTGTCCGCCTTGCTGATTTCTTTGATGGAGTCCGGGTCCATGTGATCGCCGTGGATGTCGGTGATCAGGATGAGGTCGGCCTTGGGCAAACCCGCAAATTTCGCAGGTTTGGCGGGATCGAGATAGATGACTTTGCCTCCCGCCTCAATCAACGTGCTGGCATGGTTCAGGGGAGTGATTTTGACCGGGCCGGCGGAGTTGGGAAAGGTTTGGGTCTGATCAGCGGCAAGGACAAAAGCACTCATAATCAATGAAACAGTGACCGAAGCAAGAGTCAGGACGATGGCTTTCATTGTGACCTCGCGTTAACTGAATGTAAGCGGCGCGTTCAGATACTATACGCGAAGGATTTTCAGCTTGAACGTGACACATCGATGTGTCACAATATGAGCATGCCCTCGGTAAACATTCGCCAGCTTCGGGACACGCGGAGGCTAAAGGCCTGGCTGCGCGCCGGGAAGACGGTCGAATTGCGCGAGCGCGACAAGCTGATTGCCCGTATCGTTCCCGAAAGGGAAGAAAAGCCGCAAGTCAAGTGGCCAGATTTCGCAGCCCGTGCGAAAAAGATTTTTGGCGACCGCATTCTCCCGGGCGCCGATATCGTCATCGAGGAACGAGGCCGCTATTGACCGTATATGCAGATACCAGCTTTCTGGTATCGCTTTACGTTTCTGACAAACATTCGGCCGATGCGCGTTCGAGGGTCAGCACGGCCCCGGACCTATGGTTCACTCCCCTTCACCGAGCAGAGTGGAGTCATGCGATCGCGCAGCACCTCTTCCGCGGGGTTATGACAGTTCCAGAAAGTGACGAAGTTTATGATCAACTAGCGAAGGACAGAGTTGCTGGTGTGTGGAAAGACGCCTTTCTTCCCGACAATGCTTACGATATCTGTTCGGAATTAGCACGCGTTTATGGTCCCAAACTCGGGGTGAGGACGATAGATAGCTTGCACGTAGCCTGCGCGCTGGAACTGAAGGCAGAGAGATTTTGGACGTACGATGAGCGGCAAGCCAAGCTCGCAAGGGCTCAGGGCCTGAAGAGCCTGTGAGGCCTCAACGTTACTCTTCTTCTTCCTTCACCTCTCCGCGCTCCGCCTTCGCCTTTTCGATAATCTTCTCCTGCAACTGCCCCGGCACGACGTCGTAGTGATGCATTTCCATATTGAAGCTGCCGCGGCCCTGGGTCATTGAGGTCAATTCGACGCCGTAGGTCAGCATTTCGGACATGGGCACTTCAGCTTTCACGACGGTGTTGCCGCCCTTGTTGTCCATGCCTTGAATGCGTCCCCTGCGGCTGTTCAGGTCACCCATGATCGATCCCGCGAAGTCATCGGGCACGGTAATCTCAACCGCCATGATGGGTTCGAGGATCGTGGGCTTGGCCGTCTCCATTGCCTTCTTGAAAGCAATGCGTCCGGCCATCTGGAATGACAGGTCGTTGGAGTCGACATCGTGATACGAGCCGTCGTAGAGCACAACCCTGAAATCGACGACGGGAAATCCCGCCAGATACCCGCGCGCGGCGGCGTCCTTGATTCCCTTTTCCACCGCCGGAATGTAGTTCTTCGGAATCGCGCCCCCGAAAATGTCGTTGACGAATTCGAATTCTCCGCCGCGCGGCAACGGCTCCATCTTGATCTTGCAATCGCCATACTGGCCATGCCCGCCCGTCTGCTTCTTGTGACGGCCCTGCACGTCAGCGCGCCCGCGAATCGTTTCGCGGTACGGCACCTTCGGCGCTTTTAAATTCACCTGCGTGTTGTAGCGCTTCTTCAGCTTCGCAACCGTGACCTCGATGTGCTGCTGGCCGGTGCCAGCAATCAGGAATTCCTTGGTCTGGGGATCGCGGAAGAAGCGCAGCATGGCGTCTTCTTCCATGAGCTTGTGCAACCCGGGCCCCAGCTTGTCTTCATCGGCGCGGGTTTTGGGCTCGATGGCAAACGTGATGGCCGGCTCAGGCAGCTTCACTCGCGGATATTGAATGGGCGCGGACTTGTCGCCGAGCGTGTCGCCCGTCAGCGTGTCCTTCAACTTCGCGACCGCGCCAATGTCGCCCGCGTGGAGTTCAGTCAGCGGAATCGCCGTCTTGCCCTGCATGGTTGAGATGTGCGCGAACTTTTCCACCGCGCCGCGGCTGAAGTTCTGCAGTGTCGCGTCATTCTTCAGCACGCCGGAGAAAACTTTGAAGTACGAAATCCGTCCCGCAAACGCATCCGACACGGTCTTGAATACGTAGAGCGAAACCGGCTCCGCGTCGGTCTCGTGGCGCTTGGGAGCATCGCCGTTCCCGCCGCTCGCCTCGCCCTGCACCCATTCGTGCTCCGACGGCGCGGGCGTGTAGTCGACGATGAAGTCCATGACGCGGTCGGCGCCAATGTTTCCCAGCCCCGAACTGAAGATCACCGGGAAGATCCGGTCTTCGCGGATCGCATTGTGCAGCGCGGGAACCAGGTCTTCCTCACCGAGCGTCCCGGCTTCGAAGAACTTTTCCATCAGCTTGTCGTCGCCCTCGGCGACGAGTTCCACCAGCCGCTCGTGGGCTTCCTGCGCCCGATCTTTCAGATTGGCGGGAATGTCGGTCTCTTTCCCCTTGCCGTCGCCCCCCAACTCGTAGTTGTAAGCCTTCATCCGGACCAGGTCGATCACGCCAGAAAGGTTCTTCTCCGCGCCGATGGGCAGCTCGATCGGAATCACATCCCGGCCAAACGCCCCTGTCAAAGATTCCAGCACGCGCTCGGCATTAGCCCGGTCACGGTCCATGCGGTTCACCACGATCAGCCGCGGGGTCTTGTATTCCTCGCAGTAATTCCACACCCGCTGGGTGACGACTTCCACGCCAGCTACACCGTCGACGACGACAATCGCGGCGTCTACGACGGGCAGCACCATCTTGGCTTCGTGCACGAACATGTTGAAGCCGGGCGTGTCGAGCACATTGATCTTCGTCTTGCCCCACTCCACCACGGCCAGGCCGGTCGAGATCGACATCTTGCGGGCAATTTCTTCGTCGTCGTAGTCGGTGGTGGCCGTGCCGTCGTCCACGTGCCCCAGCCGCTGCGTAGCGCCGGCGGTGTAGAGCATGGCCGAGACCAGCGAGGTCTTGCCCGCGTGTCCGTGGCCGACCAGCGCGACATTCCTGATGTTTTCTCCGGAATAGACTTTCAAGTTGGGCTCCTTCAGGCAGGCGTGGAAAAGAAACGGCCCATGAAGAGAATGAGGACAGTAACTCGCGGCCAGTCCAACGGATTCCGTCAACCAGCCTGCCAAAACCTAGGATGCTAACACGTGGGCGGCGGACGCCTCAACCGGCGCGCTCCGGCCACGCCCCGCTCCGGCCCTTCTTTTGGTATCATTTTTTCGCGCCATGTTGGGGCCTTACAGCAGTGAGGAGTGGGTTGCGCGCTACGCGCGCAGCCATCAGCACCCGGTCAATCGGCTTTGCCATACCTTCGGCATCCCCACGATTCTGGTTTCGCTCCCCTTTTTCCTCGCCGGATTTTTTTACCACCGCCTCTGGATTGTGGCGGGGATCCTTTTCATCGCAGGCTGGATCCTGCAATTCGTGGGACACGCATTTGAGGGCAAGCCCCCGGAATTTTTCCATGACTGGCGATTCCTGTTCGTCGGCGTCCGCTGGTGGTGGGCCAAGATCAACGGCAAGGCCTGATCTGAAACTTCACCTTTTGAAGTCTGACCGGCATCGAACCTTTGTGGTTGGGTCCCCCGCAATGAAAAATCCTGACGTGTAGAGGGAGTCTGGCCATGTTCCCCCAACTCTCGCGCTTCACCGATTTGGGCCTGCTGCTGTTGCGGTTGATGGTCGGCCTGGTCTTCGTCACCAGCGGTTACAGCCACGTCAAAGATCCCGCAGAGCGATCCAAAAGCATTGGCATGTCAAAGGGATTCACCGTCTTTCTCGGGATCGCCGAGGTCGCAGGCGGGCTGGGTGTGGCCGCCGGAGTTCTCACGCAACTCGCCGCCTTCGGGCTGATTCTGATCATGCTGGGCGCCATTCAGAAAAAAATCTTTGCCTGGCACATCGGCTTCTGGGGCGAGAAGGGATCCGGATGGCACTATGACCTGATGTTTGTTCTGATGAACCTGGTGATCGCTTTCACCGACGGTGGCAACTACGTGCTGAGGAAGTGATGCTGGTTTTTGCGTTAATACATCACAGAGGCACGTAGTCACAGAGAGGAACAATGGAAGTAATGATTGTCTCCGTGGCTCGGTGCCTCCGTGGTAGAGAGCTCTGGAAGAAAGGCGCTTAGTTGCGAGGTTTCGCTATCGTGTTCTATGCTGGCTTCACTTGGGTTCTGACTACAAGGAAAGTATGCATCGCCTGATCGCCCGACTCCTGTTGCTGTTTTCGTTCGCAGGAACTTTTGTTCCGCTTGCGCTGCAGGCGACCGCTGCGCCACCGCATGCCTGCTGCTTGCGGAAGGCGATGCACCGTTGTCACGAGGCCGCAGCGGCGGACCGGCATGAACCCATTGCTGCCGTGCCCGGATGCTGCCATCACAATTGCTTGCGGGCGGTGAAGACGTCCCAGTGCGCCCATCCGGAGCCGTCGGTCGCATCGGCGTTCGAGCCAGTCCGCCAGAATTACGAATCGAATCTTCAACTTTGCGTTCCCGCTTCAGAGACCTTCTCTACGCAATCGACGCGTGCTCCTCCGCGCCCCGCAATCGCCTGAGCTAATCATTGAAAAAAATCAGGAAGGGAAGGGCACCCCTTTAGCACTGAGGTTCCCCCGTTCCTGCTTCATCGCAAACTATGCGCTCGATTCGCATTCCTCTGTTTGCTGTACTAGCGCTCGCCGTCGCCGCCTCCGCCGCGGTGGTCGGCTCGGTGCGCGGTGTCATCCACGATCCGCAGCATCGCCCAGTGCCGAACGCAATGGTGATGATCAAAGCGAAAGCTTCCGACTGGTCGGCCACAGCCAACTCCGACGCTAATGGAAATTTCATTTTCACAGCGGTTCCTCTGGGAGAATACATCGTCACGGTCGCCGCTGTCGGATTCGATCAGGCACAGCAGAATGTCATGGTTACATCCGGCTCGGAGCCCGTCCTGCATCTAGCGCTCAATGTTGCGGGAGCGAAAGAAACCATCAATGTATCCGCGACCTCAGAGGCCGCGCCCACCGATTCGTCAACTCCGACCACCGTGGTGGATCGGCTTGAAATTGCCAAAACGCCGGGCGCTGATCGCACCAACAGCCTCGCCATGATCACGAATTACGTTCCGGGAGCGTACGTCACCCACGACCAGCTCCATATTCGCGGCGGACACCAGACCAGCTGGCTGATCGACGGTGTACCCGTGCCAAATACCAACATCGCCTCAAATCTCGGCCCGCAAGTGGATCCCAAAGACATCGACTACCTCGAAGTCAGCCGCGGAGGCTATGGCGCAGAATTCGGCGATCGGACTTACGGAGTGTTTAATGTTGTGCCCCGCACCGGATTCGAGCGCAACCGCCAGGCCGAACTTGTTCTCAGCGCCGGAAATTTTTATCAGACCAACGACCAGTTCAGCCTGGGCAGTCACACCGAGCGCTTTGCCTACTACGCCAGCGTCAATGGCAATCGCAGCAACCTGGGAATTGAAACGCCGATCCCCGAGATCGTGCACGACGCGGCTAACGGCTACGGTGGATTCGGCTCGCTCATCTTTAATGCCGATCCCTCCGACCAGCTTCGCCTGGTCACTTCGCTGCGCCGTGACTTTTACCAGATCCCTTACGATCCCTTTCCTTACGACATCGAAAATGGGTTGATGAATGGCCAGCTCACCGGCCAATACCCCAGCCTCAACCTGCGCGATACCGACCGCGAAAGTGATGCGGTCGTAAATTTTTCCTGGGTGCACACTTTCAATTCGCAAATGCTGCTCACGGTTTCGCCCTTTTACCACTACAACCGCGCCAACTACGACAGCGCGTTGAGCGATCCCGTGGTCACGACCCAACATCGCGGCTCGACCTATGGCGGCGGCCAGGTGAGTTTCAACGCCAACCAGAGGAAGAATGATTTGCAGGTGGGCCTGTACACGTTCTATCAGCAAAACAACGAACTGCTGGGCGCAGTCTTCAACGACGGCAGTAATGCTCCGTTTACCGAGTCCCAATCACCGACCGGCAGCCTGGCCGCGTTTTTCCTGGATGAGAAGTTCAAGCCGCTTTCCTGGCTGACGCTTTCCGCCGGTCTGCGCCCGACGCATTTCTCCGGGGGCGTGACTGAAAATTCCATCAGCCCGCGCTTCGGCCTCGCGCTGAATGTCCCCAAGCTGAACTGGACCTTCCGCGCCTCCTACGGCCACTACTATCAGGCTCCATCGCTGGTCACCGCGTCAGGACCGTTGCTCCAGTTTGCCAACAACAACAATCTCGGATTTATTGCGCTGCACGGGGAGCGCGACGAAGAAGAGCAGTTCGGCGTGAACATTCCCTGGCGCGGATGGATCCTCGATGCCGACTTCTTCCGCACCAATGCCACGAATTTTTTCGATCACAACAATATTGGAGAGTCGAACCTGTTTTTCCCGCTGACCATTCAGGGCGCGCACATCCGCGGCTGGGAACTCACACTGCGCTCGCCCCGCATTGCGCATCGCGCCCAGGTTCACCTTTCCTACTCGAACCAGGTGGCCTGGGCCGGCGGATTCATCAACGGTGGCCTCACCGACTTTTCTTTCCTTCCCTGGGGACCGCTCGATCACGACCAGCGCAACACGCTCACCGTCGGCGGAGATTTCACGTTACCGCACCGCGCCTACGCATCCGCCAACGTCTATTACGGATCAGGATTCAGCAATGCTTTTCCGGGACAGCCCTATCCCGGAAATTATCTCCCGCAGCACACGACCTTAGATCTCACTGTGGGGAAAGATTTCGGCGAGCGCTTCTCGGCGTCGCTGAACGCGCTCAACGTTGCCAATCGCCGCTACGAAATTGATAACAGCGTCACCTTCGGCGGCTTCCATTGGAATAATCCCAGAGAGATCTTTGTAGAGTTTCGCTATCGATTCCACTACTAAAGGGTGGGCCGCCGGAAAAAACATGCGGGGACGACGGCCCGACAGCCAGGCGGCTTAATCGTTCCAGGCGCCGAGGAGGCGGCGGACGTCGATGAGTTGTGCGATGTGGTAGGCGTTGTGGTCGGCCACCAGCAAGGCTTCGCGAAGAATTGTCTGGCCGTCGCCCCAGGGGATTTTGGCGAACAGATCGGTCTGGGGATTGGCGACCAAGTCGAGCAGCGCTTTCTGATCGGCGCGGAATTTCTGGATGCTTTTCGTCCAGGCTGTGGCGCTGGGCGGCGCGGGATTTTTGGGCCAGTAGCCTTCGGGCCATTTGGGAGAGACGTGCTTGGCGTTGCGGCTGAATTCGACGATGTCCCATTGGGCGATGCGGAGGTGCTCGAGCAGCATCCAGGGAGAATGCGGAAAGTTTGAGGGCTTCTTGCCGCGCAGGTTAGGAGGAAGACTGCGGACAGCGTCGTCGAATTTGGCGTGAGCTCCGCCGCCGCGGACGAGGTAGAGAAGATTCTGGCGCAGGTGCTGGTCGCGGGTGTCGGGCATGGGGGCCTCCGAAGAAGCGGATGGCTTTAGTGTAGCGCGTGCGGCGGAGGGCGAGGACGCCCTCCGGACAGCCGGCGGGACGCCGGCGCTACTTGAAAGCGGGACGGACGAATGCGTCCGTCCCTACGTGAGCTTTATTGTTGGCGGACTGTGTAGGTAGCGGGCATTGGGGCTACGGCTCCCGTTGTGTTGCCGATAGCGTCACCAGAGAGGACTAGCTCCACGCGGCGGTTTTGCTGGCGGCCTTCGGGCGTGTCGTTGGTGGCGATCGGTTCGGTCTTGCCGAAGCCATGCGCTTCAACCGAGGCGGACGGAATTCCCTGCTGCACGAAATAGTCGCGTACGGATTGGGCGCGGCGTTCGGACAGCGTCTGGTTGTACTCGTCGCCGCCCACGCTGTCAGTGTGTCCTTCGACAGCGAGATGCAGGCTGGGATAGGCGAGGATGATGCCGGAAACTTTGGCCAGACGCTCGCGCGCGGCGGGCAGAAGCTCGAAGCTGCCGCTGCGGAACAGAACGTCGGACATGTTGGCGATCAGGCCGCGGGCGGAGTCGCGCGTGGCAAGAATCGAGTTGAGCTGCTGCAGGAGCCGGGCGCGGAGTTCGGTTTTTTCCTGTTCTGCCTGCTGGCGAAGATTTTCGGATTGCGCGGCGGCAGCTTTCGCCTTGTCAGTCTCAACGGCGAGAGCTTGCTGCTGGGCGATGGCATCGGCCTTGGCTTTTTCGGCCTCTTCCCTCTGGCGTGCGGCCTCTTGCGCGGCGGCTTGCGCTTCCTGCTTCATGCGCTCGGCTTCCGCCTTGGCTTGTTCAGCGGCGGCGCGATCTTTTTCGGCCTGAATGCGAGCCTGGTCGGCTTGCGCCCGGGCGGCT
>Ga0209166_10002522_pt1 | contig 13830 bp, 9 predicted proteins | sample Coa_R1_3_FD_187151 | JGI IMG/M metagenome (GOLD analysis project Ga0209166, IMG submission 187151) | Surface soil microbial communities from Centralia Pennsylvania, which are recovering from an underground coalmine fire - Coalmine... | ecosystem: Environmental > Terrestrial > Soil > Unclassified... | reverse complement strand
CGTGCGGGTACACCACAAGCTTGACCGGGACGTTCCGATCCTTGAGCGCGTGCCACCACTCCACCGACTGCTCCATGGGAACTTCGCCGTCGCTGTCGCCGACCAGAATCAGCGTGGGAGTCTTCACGTTCTTCACGAAGTGCATCGGGTCGCTCTTGGCATACACGGCAGGATCGTCATAGACCGACGCACCAAAGAAGGGAATCATCCACTCGTCGATGTCGTTCACGCCGTAGTAACTCAGCCAGTCGGAAAGCCCCGCCCCAGCGACGGCCGCGGCGAAGCGATGAGTCTGGGTCTCGGCCCACATGGTCATGTAGCCGCCATAGCTGTGTCCGCGGATGCCGAGGCGCTTAGGATCGACCGGATACTGTTTTAAGATCGCGTCGATGCCGGTCATGATGTCGCGAAAATCGCCGCCGCCGAAATCTTTGATGTTCGCCCGCGTGAACGCCTCGCCCTGGCCATAGCTGCCGCGCGGATTGGGACAAAGCGAAAAGTATCCCATGGCGGACGCAGCTCCCATAATTCGCGGGTCCCAGCTGTTCCGGCACGCGGCCGACGGTCCGCCATGCACGTTGACCACCAGCGGATATTTCTTGCTCGCGTCGTAATCTTTGGGGAGCATCAGCCATCCCTGCAATTGCAAGTTGCCGTTGGTCCAATGGAAGTTCCGCATCTCACCCCATGCGGCGTTGACGCCACTGTTCAATGACGTGATCTGCTTCCATCGCCCGATCGGACCCGCCCATGCTTCAGGTGGCGCTGCTGCAGACTGCCGAATCATTGCGGTAACCGATCCGTCGTGCGAAAACGAAAGCGAGCCGATCGTCTCGTCCCCACGCCACAGCGTCTTGATCGTCCCACCCGCAGCGCTGACCGTGGCCAGGCCAGATTGCCCATCGCTGTTTGCTTCGAAAGTGATTTGGTCGGCCGCGGTCCATTGCAGGCCAGCAGGGGAGGATTTGATCCCGGGAGTGATGTTCTGCGCCTTGCCTCCGGCCATCGGAACGACAAAAATGTCGCCTCCTGTCGAGCCCTCGTCACTCATCAGGCCTTCGATAAAGGCTACGCTCTTGCCATCGGGAGAGACTCGCGGCTCTGCAATTTGGAACTTAGGCGCGTGAATGTCTTGCATCGTTCCCGTCGCAGCGTCGACATGATAAAGATGTGCCACGTACCAGTTGGCATCGCCTTCGCCGTGCGCAGCGATGGCTGCCCACGCCTGCCCGTCGGGAGTCCAGTCGTACTCGTAGACGTACATATCCGCGGGCGTTACCTGAGCGAGCGTATTCGTCGAGAGATCGATGGTCGCCAGACGCTGTTCGTAGATCTTTGAGTCGATTTCTCCGGCAAGGGGCTGCATCGGCTGCAGAGGACCAGCGATCCGAGGCATGCCTTCGATGAAGAGAAGCGCGAGCTTTGAGCCGTCCGGAGAGAAACTGGGCAAATCGACATATCCCTTCAAGTCGCCGTGTTTGACGGGAGCGCTGCCATCGGCCGCCGCGGTCCAAACCTGCGCCGCCGGAACGTTCCCCTCCAGATCGGCGATAAACACGATCTGTTTGGAATCGGCGGACCATGCGACCGAGCGCTGCGCCAGCTTGCCCTCAACGGCGATCGAGTGTTCTGGACCGCCGCCCAATGGAGCAATGGTAATTTGGCCTCCAACGATATACGCGACTTGAGTACCGTCGGGCGAGATGGCAGTCTCCTGAATACTCTTCGCACGCGGCATCGAATCGATGACGGCAGCGCCGCGAGAGGCCGCAGTTTGAGCAGAAGTTGCCGTCGGTAACACCAGGCAGGCAATCGCAAAAAGAAGGCGAGACGGTTTTCCACGCAGGTTCATGGCTGAGGAGTATACAAGCTTGCGGGGAAATATCCGAAGAGAGGCACTCGCTGTGTCGCAGAAGAGAACTGAAGCCCGAAGGCCGACAGGCTGCGGTTCTCTCGGCGTTCTCCGAGAGCGCTGAGAAAAACTGAGTACTGAGTACCGCGTACTGAGTACTGACTTCAAAATCCCATAATGTTGTACCCGCAGTCCACGTAAATGACTTCGCCGGTGATGCCGCTGCTGGCGTTGGACGCGAGGAATACTCCCGTAGACCCGACTTCGCCCACTTCGACATTTCGTCCCAGAGGAGCACGTTCCGCGTGGGACTTGAGCATATCTCCGAGGCCGGATATACCGCGTGCAGCAAGGGTCTTGATTGGCCCGGCAGAAATCGCATTGACGCGAATTTTCTTCTTCCCGAGATCCTGGGCGAGATAGCGGACCGTGCATTCGAGCGCGGCTTTTGCAACCGCCATGACGTTGTAATGCGGCACGACTTTTTCCGCGCCGTAGTACGTCATGGTGATGATCGAGCCGCCATCTTCCATCAGAGGCGCAGCCGCGCGCGACACAGCGATCAGCGAATAAACGCTGACGTCATGCGCGATTCGAAAGCCCTCGCGCGAGGTGTTGACGAACTCGCCCTTCAGTTCCTCGGCAGGAGCATAGGCGACCGAGTGCACCAGCGTGTGCAGCTTGCCATGTTTGTCCTTGAGCGTGGCGAAAAGGCGGTCGATGTCCTCGTCCTTGGAAACGTCGCACATGTAGCCTTCGGCGCCGGGAAGGGACTCGATCAAGTCCTTCGCTTCCTGCTCGAGTCGTTCATTCTGATAAGTAATCGCAAGCTTCATGCCGGAGGCGTGCAATCCCTGCGCGATCGACCATGCAATCGAGCGCTTGTTCGCGACTCCGAAGACTACGGCATTACGGCCCTGCAGGTCAGAGGACATGTCGGCTCCTTAGGAATTGGAAAGGATAACAGTGTCAGGCAGCTCTTTACCACGAGTGGCAGTGCTCTCGGGCGAGGTCCACTCAATCCGCTGCGATTTCTTCCACGGCCGCAGTTCGCACGGGCCAGCTCGAAGCGATGAATGACAGCGCATATACGCAGCCCAGGATCGCAAAAGCCACAACCAGGCTGAGCTTATGCGCGACTGCACCTACCACAATCGCCAGGACCAGTTGCAGAAAAGTCCCGGCAAAGTAGAAGCTGTTTTGCACACGCCCCATCAGGTGCTTCGGGACCATTTCCATCAGGCTGGTATTCATGGCGATACCGCCCACGCCCCGTGCAGAGCCCATCAGGAAGTAAGTGACGATCGCCAGCAGCAGGAATCCCGAAATCGGGGCGAACGCGACGCAGACCGCGAGGATCGCCATCGAGAAGGCCACCGCGCGCCGACCTCCTATGCGAGCGATGATCTGCGGCGCGTACAGAGCGCTGACGAAAGCTCCCGTGCCCCATCCGGCATTGAACCAGCCGTAGCCCTTGGCTCCCGCATGAAACACGCGGTCGCTCAGCGATGGAGTCACGACCACCCCTGTGACCATGGCGCCAAGGAATAAAGCCCAACTGCCGCCAAGTAGAACGACGGCGCGATGATCGCGCAAAAAGTGCAATCCTTCGCGCATTTCACGCCAGAAACGCTCGAGTTGGCTCTCGGCGGCAACAATGTCGGCGCGCAGTTCTTCCGGACGCAGCACGATGTGCCTTCCTTTGCGCACGGCAAAGTAGCAGAGGAACGAGACCACATAAGTCGAAACATCCAGCGTCAGCACCCCGCCGAGGCCGATGTGATCATAAATAAATCCGACAATGGCTCCGGCGATCAGAAATCCGCCCTGCACGCCCGCCAGCAGGAAAGTATTCGACTGCACGAACTGGCCTTCCGGCGTGAGTTCCTGAACCAGTGCCGTGATCGTCGGCCAGAACATCCAGAACCCGGCGGCGACGAGCGTATTCATCAAGTAGAGCTGCCAGACTTGCACTCGATGCCGGAACGCGAGAATCGCGACCCCTACGATGATGAGTGCGCGGATCGCATCCAGCCACATGACCAGTTTGCGGCGGTCCTCGCGATCGATGACCACGCCGGTGAAGGGAAGCATGAGCATGGCGGGAACGGTCTGCAGGACGGCGAACGTGCCCAGCGCCACCTCGGAATGCGTGGCCTGCAGGATGTACCAGGCGACGGCGGCCGAGTTCATTCCGCTGCCCACCATAGAAATCAGGTTGGCGGCAAAAACAAAACGCAGCGGACGCTGGCCGAGAATTTCACGCATCGTTCTACTTTAGCAGGAAGAAATAAGGCAGGATGCCATAGGGATTTTACGGATTCGGCAGTCCGCCCCGTGATTTCGACCCTTGCAAACAGCCCCATTTCGGCGCTAGGATTCGCCTGCTGCTCGAAACATCGAGTCATCTCTTGTGTACGCGGAGGCCCCTATGGCAAGCCGTCTTGCAAGTCTGATGCTGTTTCCTGTTTTCTTCCTCGCGCTCCTCATTTCCCAAGCTGCCGCACAGGCGGACCACATTGTGCTCGCCGCCGGGACGGATGAGGACCATGATCTGCAAGCCATTACAGCCGAGCAGGACGCTGCCAAGAAGCTGACGATGTATGAACAGTTCGTGCAGAAGTTCGCATCCAATCCGCAAGCGGTGGCGTATGGAAACTGGCAGCTTGCGCAGGCCTATCAGGCGAACGGCGACCTGCAGAAGGCGCTGGAATATGGCGATAAAGCCGTAGCCGCTTCTCCCCACAATCTCGATATTCTGGTTTCCCAAGCGAGCCTGGCCCAGCAGATCAAGAACAGCCTCAAGATTGAAGAGTACGCATCCAGCGGCGGCGCCGTTTGCCATTCGATTGCCAAGCAACCGAAGCCGGAAGGCATGAGCGATGATGACTTCGCTCAGAAGATTGGGCAGGAGAAAGCGACCGAGCAGAACAACTGTGATTTCCTCGAGAGCAGCGGATTCAGCGCCATCACAACCGAGAGCGATCCCAAGAACCGCATGGCGGAAATCGAGAAGTTTTCCGCGGGCTTTCCAGATTCGAAGTTCAGTGCGCAGGTTTCGAACTATGCGATGTACACGCTCGGGCCGGGCCAGTTGAATGACTCGGCGCGGCTGGTATCGTTCGGGGAAAAGACGTTGGCCGCTGATCCCAACTCTCTCCCCGCTTTATTGCTGCTCGCAAACTACTATGGGGATGAGGGCAAGCCCGGTAGTTCTGCGAAAGCGATTTCGTACGCGCAGAAAGCCATTGAAGTTGCGAAGCCCGATGCTCCGGACGCGGACAAGTCCCGCAAGCTCTCTGCCGGTACAGCACACAACACCATCGGGTGGGCGTATCTGAAGCAGGAGAAAACTGCAACGTCGATTCCTGAGCTCAGGACTGCCGCGGGTTTGCTAAAGGGGCAGGACGATCAGCAATACGCGCGTGCCCTCTACGGCCTGGGTTTCGCGTACGGCAAATTGAATAAGCTCACCGAAGCGCGCGAAGTACTGACCGAGGCGGTGAAAATCCCGGGCCCGCTGCAAGCGATGTCACAGGATTTGTTGACCAAGGTGAACAGCGCACGCGCCAAAGGGAATTAACTGCGAGATGTCTATTTAGGCGGCTTCAACAGGTCTTCGGAAAGCAGTTCAGCTTTCCACGCCAGGGTGCGTGCCCGATCCAAGTCCCCGTTCTCCGCAGCATCGCGCGACTGCTTCACAAAGGCCCGGCTCTGTGCCAACGTGTCCTGCTGGCTGGAACTGAGCTGTTGTCCCGAAATCTTTTTGAGATTTGCTTCCGTAACTCCGAGCAACTGATTCACTACTACCCGCTGCTGAGCTGACTGATCTGTCGTCGGTCCACCCGCCAGTTGAATACTCGGTTCTGTGGTTCCACCATGACGGACAACCCTCTTGGTTGGCGGGCAGTCGACCGGCGCTGTGCCAGAATTCTGAGTCGAAGTGCCGGTTGTCGACGGATCGTTAGGAGAAGCAGGATTCGAAGTCGTGGCCGCAGATGCTGACGTCGAGGGAGCCACGCCACAGTTCGATGCTGCGGGCTTCTTATTGCGCGCCCGATGCTTCGTCGTTGATGGCTTTCGCGAGCCTGGGGTTTGCGCCGGAGCAGCCTGTGGATTCGCCGTTGGCGGAGGCGATGGCTGCAGAGAAATGCTCGGCTGATCCTGCGTTCCTGAAGGGGCTTGGCTACTTTGAGCAGGCGTGGACTGGCCGTCCGATTGGCCCTGGGCTACCGAAGGAAGGGCAATCGCGCATGAAATTGCGAGGAAAAGTACGGCCAGAGTCATACGAGCATCTCGAGCTATTTGCACTGCTTTTATCTTAACGCTTTGTGCTGAGGGCGATGATCAATTCTGCACAGAAAAATCGAGCATTAATCGCCACGTTGGGATGCCGCTGTGTCGGTTGCATAATCGGAGCTTGCCTCCATTGCCGCGACTGCCGGAATCTGGAAGCGGAAGATCGTTCCGGTTTTTTCCGCGGATTCAAAATCGACGGTGCCATAGTGCCATTGAAGCACTTGATAAGTCTGTGCCAGGCCAATGCCGCTGCCCTCTTTTTTAGTCGTAAAGTAGAGTTCGAAAATCTTGTCGTGCATCTCTTTGGGAATTCCCGCTCCCTGATCCTCGACTTCGGCGACGATCACATTATTTTCCCGACGAGCCGAAATCGTGAGCACCCCTCCGAGCGGCATCGCCTGCACTCCATTGATCACCACGTTCAAAATGGCCTGCTTCATCAAGTCGACATCGACCTTCACGAGCAGCGATGACTCCGGAATGTGACGGTCAATGGTAACGCCGTGTTGCTCCGCATCGGGAGCGGCAAGTTGCGCCACTTCATCCAACAAACGTCGCAGATCGATCTCCTCCAGGTGCAAATCGCGGGGGCGAGTGAAATCCACGAGAGTCTGAACCACACGGTCGAGTCGGCGGATTTCGCTGTCGATGATGTCCATGTGACGCCGCGTGTCAGGTTCCTGGTGGGCCAACTTGTTCCTCAAGAGCTGCAGATGGAGCACGATAGCGTTGATGGGGTTCTTCACTTCATGTGCAACTCCACGAGTTAAGCGCCCACTCGCCGAAAGACGGCGTGACATCTCAATCTCGTCTCCAAGCCGCCGCACCGACTCTGTATCGCGCATGATTACAAGCGCGCCGATCTGCGAATTTTTCTCTTCGACGAAGTCCAGCGAAACCTGAATTCGTCGGCCTCCGGCAGCTTCAAATTCGCGCTGGGAGATGGGCCGGCGCCGCTCAAAGGCTTCGAGCAAGGCAAATCCTAATAACGATTGACGGTCAAAAACCTCTTGAACCGTTCGTCCAAGTAGTTCGCCGCGCGGACGTCCCAGGAACGATTCCACCGGCGCGCTGACCAGAACGACGCGCGAGTCGCGGGCGAACAACATCAGACCGTCCTGCAGCTTCGACATCAGTTGATCGACATTGTCTTTGAGCGCGGAGAAAATTTCTTTGCTGTCCCGGATTTGCCGCCCGAGGTTGGCGATCTTCAGCGTGACCAGTCCATATTCGTCGTGCTCAGACTCGTCGCTGGAAAGAGAATCGGCATCGCCGGCCGTGACGCTGTCGAGGTTGCGGCTGAGTTCTTTCAGTGGCCCCAGCGCAATATTGGAGATGACGGCAGCCAGCAGCAACGATGCAAAAATCAAGGCCACCGAAATATAAAGCGCCCGGATCAGGCGCGACTGCACTTCGCTCTTGAGAAACACCGTCTGCACGCCGATGCGAATGGTTCCGAAGGGCGCTCCGTTCAATTCCAGTGGGTACGTCACGTCGTATACCGCGGCCGGGCTGAATACCAGCCGAATCTGCTCGCGGAAGCGGGCTCTCACAATCTCCTGAAAGTCTGGCCGCGGCTTGACGAGCTTTCCCACCATGCTCTCGTTGGTGTGCAGCAGAGCCCTGCCATTGGTGTCCACGATGGAGACATCGTAGATATACCGCCAGTCGCCGGGATCAGACTGCAGGAGATTGTTGAGATCCGGATCGGTTTCGACGTAATCCGCCAAAGCGCGCCGTACGGCTTCAGGGTTGTTGGTGTCCACCGATGTGCTGCCGAAGTCGGGGACGGTATTTCCCACCGCGTAGGCCAGCTGGTGAGTCAGGCTGACCGCCGTTTCAAAAGCATTGGCAATGCGGAGACGCAATATCTGCGAAATGTACAAGTAGGAGAATGCCGACACCATCGCCGTCACCATAAAAGTGATAACCAGGACGATGATGGTTTTGCGTCGCATATAAGCCAACGAAGCGCCAGGAACGGCGTCTAGCTGCTGGGTACTTCTTCCTTGCCGGCGACAGCTTCGGCCGCAGCGCTGCCGTACTCCTTCAACTTATTGTGAAGAGTCTTCAAGCTGATCCCCAGGATCTCAGCCGCCCGCGTCTTGTTGTTGCTCGTCGCCTCCAGCGTTTTCAGGATCAGCATCTTCTCTGCTTCCTCGACGGTCGTACCCACGCCAAGGCGAACTGCGTCGGGATCGCTGGCGGCGGCCCGCAGGGGCGCCTGCCCGAATCCCGGCGGCAGATGCTTGGTTTCGATCATCCCGGTGTCGCAGACGATGACTGCCCGCTCGATGGTATTGCGGAGCTCGCGCACGTTCCCAGGCCAGGAATAGGCGGTGAATTGGTTGAGCACGGCTTCACTGACAGCGGTGACTTTACGTCCGTGCTTCCCGCTCATTTCCGCGAGCAGGAGCTGCACGAGAGCGGGAATGTCTTCCTTGTGTTCACGTAGAAGCGGCATATGAATGTTGAACACGTTAAGGCGGTAGTAGAGATCGCTTCGCAATTCGCCGCGTGCAACAGCTTCATCGGGACTTTTGTTCGTCGCTGCCAGAACCCGAACGTCCACTGCGGTCTCCACCTTGCTGCCCAGGCGGCGAAGCTTTCGGTCTTCGAGGACGCGCAGCAGCTTGGCTTGGGTTCCGACCGGCATTTCACCGATTTCATCCAGCAACAGCGTCCCGCCCTCCGCCAGTTCGAAGCATCCGGTGCGGCGCTCCAAGGCTCCGGTGAATGCCCCCTTCTCGTGGCCAAAAATTTCGCTCTCCATCAGAGTTTCCGGAATGGCGGCGCAGTTAATGGCCACGAAAGGACGATCCTTTCGCGGACTCAATTCATGAATGGTGCGTGCCACCAGTTCTTTCCCGGTTCCGCTCGCTCCGGTAATGAGTACAGATGCGGTGCTGGGCGAGACCATTTCGATGAGCCGGAAGATTTCTTGCATTTTGCGCGAAGCCCCGCTCAGGCGTCCCAACGATCCGGTGTCGCGTAGGCGGCGCCGAGTAGCTTCCAGCTCGGCGCGCGTGCCGAGCAGCGCGGAAGCGTTGCCCAGGATGGTCCGCAAGCGGTTGGTGTCGATCGGCTTGGTGATGTAATCGTAAGCGCCCATCCGCATGGCCTGTACGGCGCTGTCGATGGTGCCTTGCGCGGTGACCAGAATTACGGCAATGGTTTGAGCTTGTTCAGCCAACTCGCCGAGCAATTCGATTCCGCCCATGCGGGGCATTTTGAGATCGGTAATGACAATCGAGGGCGACCACTGCGCCGCTTTCTCCAATGCTTCAACGCCATCCCGGGCGGTCTCGACGCGAAAGCCCCAGGAATTGACCAACTCCGCTAACCCGGAGCGCTCATTCTCTTCATCTTCGACGATCAATATTCTTTCATGGCTCATTTGGCTCTGCTCTCAGACCTCGTACGGCGTACATCCATTTACGGACGGCTTCCTCAACATGGATTCCACGATACGCGGCCCGGTTCCTGCACGGCAAGGTCCGACACGTTCAAACCCTGAGCCGAATGAAACGCGAAAGCCGAATGTCAATTTGAGACGAATATGCCGCCGTTGGTTGCCAAGTCTGGCAATAGTAAGAGCATACGCTTTCACTTTAAGCTGCTCTGAGATAGAATCTTGCGTTCCCAGCAGCTTCTCATCTCCCAGGGACTTGTCATTTACAGCTTCCTATGGACGCTCGGCTGCACAGGCATCCGGCGCAGGATCTCAATCAGGAGGATTCTATGTCCATTCACAGGGCACCATGCGTGCTGCGTATTTTGCTGATTTGCTTCATCGCAGTTGTAGCGACAACCTTGGCTTCATCAGTCGCGTTAGCACAGAGTGATACAAACCCGAAATGGGACCTTTTCCTCGGGTACCAGTACTTGCATCCGGGCGGTTCGGTTCCCGCACCCTTTGGCGATCCCAACAACCCGACACCCTACAAGCTCCCCGATATGACCACAGGGTTCGGAGTAGCGGGCACATACAATTTCGACCCGCATTGGGGGGGCGAGCTCGATTTCGGGCACAACTGGGATGGCCATAATCACGAGACGACTATCTCTGCAGGTCCGCGGTTTATGTGGCGCACCGAGGACCTCAACTTCTTCGTCCACGCCTTGGGCAGTTACAACCTTTTGTCGGTCAGAGACCTCGATACCGGCAACAATGGCATCGGCGCGATTCTTGGCGGAGGCATGGACCTGCCCATCACCAAGAAGTTCCTGATCCGGCTGTTCGAAGCCGATTATGTTTGGGCCCGGCACAATTATGCCAACTTCGCGTCTCCGAGCTTTCCGGACCTGCGGCGTCCCGGCCTTTCGGGTGCTCGATTGCGCACCGGTATCGTGATCAATTTCGGTGGCGCAGCAGCGGTTCCTCCGAGCGCATCCTGCTCCGTCCAGCCCACGGAAGTTATGGTGGGTGAGCCGATCAATGCCACGGTCACTCCTAGCAACTTCAATCCCAAGCATACGGTTACGTATAGCTGGAGCGGCAACGGCGGCCAAGTCACCGGCAAAGAGACCGCGGCCAGCATCGATACGACCAACGCGGCTCCGGGCAGCTACACCGTCACAGCCCATGTGACCGACCCGAAGGCGAAAAAGAACAACGAAGCGAGTTGCTCGGCGAACTACACGATCAAGCCGCTTCCTCCGAAGAATCCTCCGACCATGTCCTTGTCGGCGAATCCCACCAGTCTTGTTCCGGGTGGCATTGTGAACCTCTCGGCGAACTGCAGCAGTCCGGATAACGTGCCTGTTTCCGTAGCCAACTGGACCTCCACCACCGGAACCGTTTCCGGCAGCGGAACGTCTGCGACGCTGAACACCAGCGGAATGACTCCGGGACCAGTTACTGTGACGGCAACCTGTACCGACTCGCGTGGTCTGACGGCACAAGGATCTACGCAGGTCACGGTTCAGACGCCACCCCCACCGGCGGTAGACCGGGCTCTCGAAGCGCGCTTGGCGCTACACAGCGTCTACTTCCCAACCGCACAACCGACGGCGAAGGACCCGCAAGGTGGCCTGATCCCGAGTCAGCAGAAGACGCTGATGACCATGGCCAGCGACTTCAAGAAATACCTTGCCGCTAAGCCAGACGCCCACCTCGTTCTTGAAGGCCACGCCGACCAGCGCGGTTCGGCCGCCTTCAACCAGGCGCTTTCAGAACGGCGCGTGGCTCGCGTGAAGAGTTACCTGGTCGAGCAGGGAGTTCCTGAAGCCAATATCGAAACCAAGGCTTTTGGAGCGCAGCACAACCTGACCACCGATGAGGTGAAGCAGTCGATCGACCAGAACACCGAGCTGACCACGGAAGAGCGCAAGCGTGCCGTGGCAAGAATCAACGTCATCAAGCTGGCCAGCAATCGCCGGGTGGATATCACGCTCAACTCAGCCGGCCAGACACAAACGTCGGTTCGTCAATTCCCATTCAACGCCGCCGATGCGCTGAGTCTGATCGGCGGACGGGAAAGCGAGAAGAAACCCGCTAAAGCCGCTCCGAAAAAGAAGGCGGTGAAGAAGCAGTAAGGCCGCTGAACGAGTTGCATTCACGCGGAGGACGACTCGTCCTCCGCGTTTTCTTTTGTAGCCAAAAGGTCACGACCAATGCGGAAAATCTACACGCACGCCACCAAAGTGCTATGCCCAAGTTGTTGATTTCATGAGACCGTAACTGGTATTCGGGTTGCCACTCCTTGGGGGGACGGGACAGCCTCAAAATGGTTCTGATGCGACAAGTGCGAGGATGCCGGGGTCTAGCCATCCTGATCTTACCGACTCTCTTTTGGGCCCAAGGATGTTCGCGCCCCTTAGCCCTGCCCGCTGATGGGAGTGTTCCACCCGTCGATCGCACTTCTTCCGCTCTTGCCGATGGTTCTAAGCCCGACGATGCTCGTCCTGAAGAATCCACCAATGCCAGTCAGAGTGGCGCACAAAGCAACCTTCCTTTTAAGGATCGCGAAAATCTACCTGCCGGAACAATGATCAGTGTTCGCCTCAGCAATGCCATTGCGGTCGGCGATCCTGGCGCAAGCGACGCTTTTGAAGCGGTCGTCTCGCAGCCCGTCGTAATCGGCGTCAACACGCTGATTCCGAGTGGATCGACTGTCGCAGGACACGTCGAGTCCGCCCGCATCTCACGGGTCAAGCCGGATCGAGGCTACGTCCGTCTAACTTTGGCGAGCATTCACGTCAGGGGCGCCGATGTACCGGTCCAGACCTCCAGTCTATTCGCACGGCAGTCTCGTTCCAGTGACGGTTCCTTGGGTGCGATCCGTATCGAAAAGGGTCGAGATTTGACATTCCGCCTCAGCCATCCTCTCTACATTGCGACGTCCTACGCACAAGCCGGGCACTAACTTTCCCAGAAAACCTACCGATTTTCCTGAATTCTGAAAAAAGCGCCCATTTCTAAGAAGAAACTGAGTTTTCCACAGAAAGATTTCCCGTTTTAGTGACATCTGCCCTTACGCCGCACAATCGGAAATCTCTATAGTGGGCCGAAATCGTAGCCGAAGCGGCAACGATGACGAGAAATGATTCCCATTTTGGGAAACGCGGCTACAGCGCAGTCACGATGCATGCGCAGAAAGTTTGCATATGAGTACTGCTGAACTTACCTGGACCCCCGGAGACACAAGAATCGACGTTCACTCCTACTTTGAGAATGCCCCGCTCGGCTGGGCCCAATGCGACGACCATGGCCATGTCACGGCGCTGAATCCGGTGCTCGAAGAAAAACTTGGCATCCGTGCGGAGGCTCGATTTTCACTGAACCTGAGCGATCTGATCCATTCACAGCAAGAAGGCGAAGCCGAACGGCTGCTTTCCGATTTGCTGACGGGCAAACGCGATAAATTCCAGGTTGACTCTGCAAGCGCGCCTATGAACGGCCAGTCCATGCGCTGGACCGTGTGGCGGGTTCCAAAGGTGAACACCGACTCCGAATGTGTTCTCGCGGTTGCTGAAGATCTCCCGATCATTTCTGAAGCCGAGCAGCGCCTGCGCCAGGCCGAGCGATTAGAGACCGTGGGACGGCTCGCGGGAGGTCTCGCTCATGACTTCAACAATCTGCTGACCGGCGTACTGCTTTACTGCGATCTGTTGATGGCTAGCATTGAACCGGGCCATCGGGCGCGGAAATACGCCGAAGAAATCCGCAAAGCAGGAATGCAAGCCTCCGCGCTGGTGCGGCAGTTGCTCTCCATCGCTCGGCCGTCAAATTCTCAGCCGAAACTCCTTTCCCTGAACGAGATCGCCGAAGGCATGCGCAATCTGCTGGTTCGTCTGGTCGGCGAGACCGTCGACCTTAATTTCAGCCTCGACGCCAATCTGGGCCTGGTCAAGATGGATCCCACGCAAGCGCAGCAGATTCTGCTCAATCTGGTTCTCAACGCGCGCGACGCGATGCCGCGCGGAGGCCAGATCACGGTGGAGACCCGCAATTGCCGCATCGAGGTTCTTACCGACTTTAGACTTGCCTCCGGTCGAGCCGCTCCTTTGCCCTGCGCGCTTTTTGTGGTTACAGATAACGGCAATGGCATGGATGCGGAAACCCGTGCACATTTGTTCGAGCCCTTCTTTACAACCAAAGGCAGCAAAGGTACGGGGCTCGGTCTGGCCACCGTGCACGACATCGTCTCCAGTAACGGGGGCCTGATTCACGTCGA
>Ga0209166_10002521_pt1 | contig 13830 bp, 16 predicted proteins | sample Coa_R1_3_FD_187151 | JGI IMG/M metagenome (GOLD analysis project Ga0209166, IMG submission 187151) | Surface soil microbial communities from Centralia Pennsylvania, which are recovering from an underground coalmine fire - Coalmine... | ecosystem: Environmental > Terrestrial > Soil >... | reverse complement strand
TCCGGGCCGCCGTTCGGGAACACCATGGCCCAGGGCACGTCGGTCGGTCGGCCCCAGAGCTCGCCGTTGACGAAATTCGCCAGGCGCCCGAAGAACAGGCCCAGAGGCACGGCGCTCGCCACGATGTCCGAGAAGGCGAACAGCGGGATCTTCCGACTGCGGCAGAACAGGATCATGGCGATGGTCACGCCGGCGCAGCCGCCGTGGAACGACATGCCGCCGTGCCACAGGCGAAGGATCTCCAGCGGGTCGCTGCTGTAGAGGTCGAACTGGTAGAACAGGACGTAGCCGGTCCGGCCGCCGAGCACGACGCCGAGCGTCGCCCAGGTCAGGAAATCGTCGACGTCGAGGGTCTTGACCAGCGCCGGCGCCTGCTTGGCCAGATGGAGGCAATAGCGCCAGCCGAGCAGCAGGCCCACGATATAGGCGAGCGCGTACCAGCGGATGCCGAACGCGCCGATATGGATCGCGAACGGGTCGAACTGGGGATAGGGGATGACGCCGATCATCGGTAGCGATCCGGCTGGGTCAGGTAGCGCTGGACATAGGCCGTGACCCCGTCCTCGAGCGAGGTCGCCGCGACCGGGCAGCCGGCGGCACGCAGGCGATCCATCCTGGCCTCGGTGAAATACTGGTAATTCGCCCGGATATTGTCGGGCGTATCGACGAAGTGGATGTCCGGCGTCTTGCCGACTGCGGCGAACACAGCGTTGGCCAGGTCGAGGAAACTGCGCGCCTTGCCCGTGCCGGCGTTGAACAGGCCCGAAACCCTGGGCGTGTCATAGAGCCACAGCATGATGCCGACCACGTCGTCGACCGAGACGAAATCGCGCAGCTGGCCGCCGTCCGCATAGTCCGGATGATGGGAGCGGAACAGGGTCGCCCGGCCGCCGCGCAGGATATGGTCGGCGATCTGGACGACGACGCTCTGCTGGCCGGCCTTGTGATATTCGTTCGGGCCGTAGACGTTGAAGAACTTGAGCCCTGCCCATTGCGGTGGGGTTGGATAGCCGCGCTCGATCTGCCGCGCGACCCAGCGGTCGAACAGATGCTTCGTCCAGCCATAGGCGTTGAGCGGCTGCAGCTTGGCGAGCGCCGAGCTTGACCAGTCATCCTCGAACCCGGCCTTGCCGTCACCATAGGTGGCGGCCGACGAGGCATAGATCAGCCGGACACGGCTCTCGGCACACCAGCCCCAGAGCCGCTGCGACAGGGTGAGGTTGGTGCGCACGATCAGGTCGGCGTCGGGCTCGGTGGTCGACGAGATGGCGCCCATGTGGAACACGGTCTCGATATCGCCGCGCCGATCCTCCAGAAAATCGAGCAGCTCCTCCGGCGGCACGATCGCCAGCAGCTCGCGCTTGCCGAGGTTGCGCCACTTGTCACCGGTCCCGAGCCGATCGGCCACGATCAGGCTCTCGCCGCCGCGCGCTTCGAGAGCCGCGACCAGGTTCGAGCCGATGAAGCCCGCGCCGCCCGTAATGACGATCATGTCAGCCGTTTCTCCGCACTTGAAGGCGACGCACGCGGCAAGGCGGCGCGCCCGAGCGGATTTATGGCGGAAGGCCGGGCCGGCGGCAAGCGCGGCCCCTTGGCGCCCCGGCAGGCGCCCGGCAATCACTTGATTTGGGAGGCTCGCGGATCAGATGCGCCCCGATCGGCGTTTGCCTCGGGCACGAAATATGCTAGCGCATGCGGGACGAGGCGATTTTTCAGGCAGGAAGGGGCTGACGCACCATGCAAACCGACAATCGCCTGCTCGACGATCTTTCGCGGGTCGCGACCGGCGCCTTCTCGGCGCTGACCGGAGTCCGCGAAGAGGTCGAGAGCCGAATGCGCGAGCAGTTCGAGAAGGTCCTGGCGCGCATGGACATGGTGACGCGCGAGGAATTCGACGCGGTTCAGGCGATGGCATCCCGGGCACGGGCCGAGCAGGAAGCGCTCGCCCTTCGGATTGCGGCCTTGGAGTCGCAGCTCGCGGAACTGACCGCAACAGCGGCAGACAAGGCTCCGGGCGGCGCGAAAGCGGCTGCGACTCGGGCAAAGAAGGCGCCGGACGCGTCGTAACCCTGGGCGGGAGGGTGCGGCGCTTGCGCGCCCCGAAAGCCTTTGGCACCCTACCTTATGTTGGGGTTGGCTTTCGGATCGATACATCATCTCGGGGCCGCGGCCGCTGCATGACCTGCGGATGCCTGGCCCCCGCTCCCCTGAAGGAGGGCAGCTATGACCGCGCTTTCCACTGAAACCGAAATCGTCGCGACCAATCCGATCGATCTGGTCGAAGAGATCGTGCTCGCCAACGAATGGCCGCATGATCGCTCGAGCGACGAGGAAATGGTGGTCGAAATCTCTGGCCGCTGGTGCGACTACCGCCTGCTGTTCGTGTGGCAGGAGGAGATCAGCGCCCTGCATTTCTCCTGCAGCTTCGACATGAAGGTGCCCAAGGCGCGCAAGCCGCCGGTCTACGAGCTGCTGGCGACCGTGAACGAGAAGATGTGGCTCGGCCATTTCGACATCTGTTCCGACACCGGCCTGCCGATGTTCCGCCACGCCGTGCTGCTGCGCGGCGCGATGGGGGCCTCGGTCGAGCAGATCGAGGACCTGGTCGACATGGCGCTGACCGAGTGCGAGCGGTTCTACCCAGCGTTCCAATTCGTGATCTGGGGCGGCAAGACGGCCGAAGAGGCGGTCATCTCGGCCATGATCGAACCGGTCGGCGAGGCCTGACCGGTCGATGACGACGACGAAGACGGAGGTCCTGCTCATCGGCTGCGGCAAGATGGGCGGCGCATTGCTGGCCGGATGGCTGAAGGGGGAGGCGATCGCGCGAGCCGTGGTCGTCGATCCCGGCCCGGGGCCGGAGGCCTTTGCCGGCGAGGCGCGGGTGTTGGCGCTGAAATCCGGCCTCGACCTGCCGGAGGGCTTCGCGCCGGACGTCGTGGTCATCGCGGTCAAGCCGCAGATGATGGCCGACGCGGCGCCGGTCTATCGCGAGGTCGTCGGTCGCGGCGCGGTCGTGCTGTCGATCGCGGCCGGCAAGACCATCGGATATTTCGAGACGCTCTACGGGGCCGCGACACCGGTGGTGCGCGCCATGCCCAACACACCGGCGGCGATCGGGCGTGGCATTTCCGTCGCGGTACCGAACGGCCGTGTGACGGCGGCGCAGCGCGCATTGTGCGACCGCTTGCTGCAAGCGGGCGGTGCCGTCGAGTGGGCCGATGACGAGCGGCTGATCGACGTGGTGACCGCCACCTCGGGCGGCGGGCCGGCCTATGTCTTCCTGCTGATCGAGGCGCTGGCGGCGGCGGGCGCTGCCGCGGGGCTGCCGGCGGATCTCGCCATGAAGCTTGCGCGCACCACGGTCTCGGGGGCGGGCGAACTGGCCCGGCAGTCGCCGGAGACGGCCGAGCAGCTGCGCAAGAACGTCACCAGCCCGAACGGCACGACCCAGGCGGCGCTCGCCGTGCTGATGGCCGAGGGCGGCGTACCCGACCTGATGGTCCAGGCGATCGCGGCGGCGACCCGCCGCTCGCGGGAACTGGCGGATTGACCAGCCTCGACCATCCCGGCATCGATCGGGTGGCGAAGGCGCTGCAGGCCGCCGGCCATCCGGGGCGGATCCGCATGCTGCCCGACGCCTGCCGCACTGCCGCCGAGGCAGCGGCCGCGATCGGCTGCGCCGTCGAGCAGATCGCCAAGTCGATCATCTTCCGCGTCGGTTCCGGCCGGGCGGTGCTGGTCGTGACCAGCGGCGGCAATCGAGTGGTTGAGCAGAAGATCGTCGCGGCGCTCGACGGAGAGGCGCTGGGCAAGGCCGATGCCGCTTTCGTGCGTGAGATGACCGGCTTCGCCATCGGCGGGGTGGCGCCGGTCGGTCATCTCCAGCCGCCGATCGTGTTCATCGATCGGGATCTCAGCCGCCATGACGAGATCTGGGCGGCCGCCGGCCACCCCCATGCCGTTTTCCCGCTGGCGTTCGACGATCTCGTGCGCCTGACGGGCGGCGCGGTGATTGCGGTGTCTTGACCCACCCAATCCCGCGCGATGGATCTGGCCATGCCGCTCGCGTGTTGCCATATGATACGGTGGTCGTCGCGACGCGGTAGGGAGGCATCCGGATCATGGCGCGCAAGTCCAGCAGCTCGAAGGGCGGTTCCGCCAAGACGGCGAATCCTCCGCAGGATCTCGACGGCACCATCATCAATGCGGCCCTGGCGCTTGCGGCCGACCGTCCGTGGAGCGGGCTGGCTCTCGCCGACATCGCGACCGCGGCCGGGATTGGCCTCATCGATCTCTATCGCACCTTCCGGTCGAAGGCGGCGATTCTCGGCGCATTCAGCCGCCGCATCGATGCGGCGACGATCGAGCTGCCGGCGGATGCCGACGCGACCGCGCGCGATCGTCTGTTCGAGGTGCTGATGCGCCGGTTCGATCTACTGGCGCCCTACAAGCCCGGTTTGCGCGGGCTGGCGCGCGAGGCGTGCCGCGCCCGCCTCGACGTGCTGCCGCTCGCATGCCATCTGCCGCGGTCGCTCCGCTGGATGCTCGAAGCCTCGGGTGTCTCGACGAGCGGGCTCAAGGGCAGGGTGCGCGTCAAGCTGCTCGGGCTGGCCTATCTTTCGACCGTCCGCGTCTGGCTCGAGGACGACAGCGAGGATCTGGCTAAGACCATGGCCGCGCTGGATCGGGCGCTCCGGCGGGCGGAACCGTTCATGCGCCTGCCCGGTGCGCCGGCCGGCCCATCCGCCGGCGAGGCTGCGGCCTGACTCTGCTTCGTTCGTCGATCCAACGGTGTTTTGCGTCGATTTTGTTGCAGTGCAGCAAAATAGCTTGACGAGACGAGTGGCACAGTAGATCGTCCGGCTAACAGTTGCGCCGCTTTCGTCTCATGCAACCGGTTTACTGTGGAGGATAACGTCTATGGCCAAGCTTCCGAACCCCTTCGATACGGATGTCACCAAGCTCATGGCGGAATTCAAGCTGCCGGGCGTCGACATGGAGACCGTACTCGCCACGCAGCGCAAGAACATCGAAGCGCTGACCAAGGCGAACCAATTGGCGATCGAAGGCCTGCAGACGGTTGCCCGCCGCCAGGCCGAAATCCTGCGCGCCGGCTTCGAGGAGGCCTCGACGCTCGCCCGCGAGCTGTTCCAGAACCAGTCGGCCGAGGACCGCGTCAGCAAGCAGACCGAGGCGGCCAAGCAGGCGCTCGAGAAGGCTTTCGGCAATGCCCGCGAACTGTCGGAGATCGTCGGCAAGGCGCAGCAGGAAGCCTTCGAGGTCATCAACAAGCGCATGACCGAGGGCCTCGACGAGGTTCGCGACATGGTGAAGAAGCACGGCAAGTAATCACAGCCGTCGCGTCGTTGGAGCGGGCCGGTCCGGATGGACCGGCCTTTTTTCTTTGCTATGCTCGCTCTCCAACTTATTGAATAGAGACGGATTCACGTTTCAGATGGTCATCTGAAACGATCCGGCTCTAAGCGACCAGCAACGGATGAGCGATGACCATAAGTTTCGATGATTTCATGCGCGTCGACATCCGCGTCGGCACCATCGTCGCGGCCGAACCGTTTCCCGAGGCGCGCAAGCCGGCGATCAAGCTGACCGTCGATTTCGGGCCGGAGCTTGGCCTCAAGCGCTCGTCGGCCCAGATCACGGTCCATTACCAGGTCGAGAGCCTGGTTGGGCGTCAGGTCGCGGCGGTGGTCAATTTCCCACCCCGCCAGATCGGCAAATTCATGTCCGAGGTGCTGGTGCTGGGCTTTCCGGACGAGGCCGGCGCGGTCGTGCTGGTGACGCCGAGCCTACCCGTACCGAATGGCGGGCGTCTGTTCTGAGGATGATGGCGTGCATCGGCCTGGAGCACTCGCTTTTTGCGTGATCGATTGCCGGCCCCTGCGCTAAAGTCCGGCCGAACGACCGGGGAGGGTGTTGGTGAATATCGTGCAGCTCGAGCATTTCGCGGGCCGGGTCAATGAGGGCTTCGAGGTCGATCTGGGCACCTCCGCCGTGGCCATGACCCTGGTCGAGGCCAAGCCGCTGCCGGTGCATCCGTTCCCCGGCATGCTGCGCCACCCGTTCTCGCTGCTGTTCAACAGCAACTCGCCGGTCCTGCTGCCGCAACGCATCTACAAGATGAAGAATGCGACCCTCGGCGTGTTCGAGATGTTCATCGTGCCGGTCGCCCGCAACAAGGACGGCATCGTCTACCAGGCGGTGTTCAACTAGGTCCGGCGGGCGTATCAGCGCGGCAGGATCAGCCGCGCGCGCAGGCCGCCCTGGGGCGACGTCTCCAGTTTCAAGTCGCCGCCGTGGCTCAGCATGATGTCGCGCGCGATCGTCAGGCCGAGTCCGATGCCGCCGGTCGCCTGATTGCGTGAGCTCTCCAGGCGAAAGAACGGCCGGAACACGGCCTCGCGCAGGGCTTCCGGGATGCCCGGCCCGTCGTCGTCGATCATCATCTCGGCGCCGTTCAGGGTCGGCATCACGGTCAGCCAGACATGGCCGCCGTAGCGGTTGGCATTGCCGATCAGGTTCATGACGCAGCGCCGGAAGGCGTCGCGCCGGATGGGCGCATGCAGTTCCTTGGGCCCGATCAGGCTGATCTCGGTGCCGTCGCGGCGCGATGTCGCGACCACGTCGTTCAGGAATTCCATGAGATCGGCGATGGCCGGCTGCTCGTTGGTCTCGCCGCGCGCGAAGGCCAGATAGCCCTCGACCATCTGCTGCATTTCCGCGACGTCGCCGCGCAGGCCCTGGACCTCCTCGGCATCGCCAAGCAGCTCCAGCTCCAGTTTCATCCGGGTCAGCGGCGTGCGCAGGTCGTGGGAGACGCCGGCCAGCATTTCCGTGCGCTGGCTGATCTGGCGCTGCAGCCGTTCGCGCATGATCAGGAAGGCGGCGGCGGCCTGGCGCACTTCGGTGGCGCCTTCCGCCTTGAAGTTCGGGACGTCGCGCCCCTTGCCGAATGCCTCGGCGGCGTTGGCGAGCCGGCGCAGCGAGCGGACCTGGTTGCGCAGAAACCGGGTGGCGAGCGCGAAGGTGATCAGCGCTGTGCCGACCATCCATAGGATGAAGATATAGGGCGCGCCGATCAGCACGCGCGATCGCGGTACGGCGACGTCGAGCACGCCGTCGGGTAATTGGATCGTAATGTCGATGACATGCTGATCGGCCTGCGACTTCTCGTCGATCTGGAACGGCCGGCCGACCCGCTCCGACAACGCGGTGGTCAGGTGCCGCTCGATCAAGCTGCCGCTCGGCGCCGGCGGATGGTCGGGCAACACCGCGCCCGGCAGCATCTGGAAGCTGAATTCGGTAGAGCCGTGGGCCAGGTCGAACAGCTGCAGCTCACTGCCGTTGCCGAGGGTCAGTGAGCGGGCGTCGATGGTGAGCGCAATATCGCCTGCGGCCGCACTTGCCAGGCGCCGGACCACCGTATCCCAGAGCCGGTCGTAGAACACCCAGGTGGCGACCGCCTGGACCAGGATGAGGGGCGTCACCAGGATCAGGACGGAACGGCCGAACAGGCTGCGCGGCAGGATCCGCTTGAACAGGCCGGGCTGTCGGCTCCTCAGCCCCGCCGGGGCCTGCTCAATCCGGCTTGAGGACATAGCCGGTGCCTCGCACGGTCTGCAGATAGCGGGGGTATTTCTGGTCGCGCTCGATCTTGCGGCGCAGCCGCGTGATCTGCACGTCGACGGTGCGCTCGTTGCCGTTGAACTGGCTGTAGGCCGACAGGGCCTCGCGCGAGACCGGCTCGCTGGCATGCTGGGCGAGCGCCAGCAGCAGCGCCGCCTCCCCGGCGGTCAGATGGACGAGCGCGCCCTGGCGGGTCAGCTCGCCGCGCTTCAGGTCGAACGCGCAATCGCCGAGTTGCAGGACCGCGACCGGCTCGGCCGGGGGCGCGGGCGGCGGCACGCGTGCCAGGATATTGCGCAGGCGCAGCACCAGCTCGCGCGGCTCGAATGGCTTCGGCAGATAGTCGTCGGCGCCGCGCTCCAGCCCGTTGATCCGATCCGACGGCTCCGCCATCGCGGTCAGCATCAGCACCGGGACGCGGGTATCCTTGCGCAGATCGGTCAGGAACTCGAAGCCGGTTTCGCCCGGCATCATGACGTCGAGGATCAGAAGATCGAATTCCAGCGACTTGAGCTTGGCCCGCGCATCGCGGGCGTCCGCGGCCTCGGTCACCAGAAAGCCGCTCTTGACCAGATAGCGCTTGAGCACCGCGCGCAGGCGGCTGTCGTCATCGACGATCAGCAGATGAGGGGTCGATTCGGGCGGCAGCGCCTCGTCGCTGGGTGACATCATCGGCGTGGCCCCGTCTCGGCCGGGCGTTCGAACCGGCGCCGGTCCTGGGGGGCGGCGACCAGGCCCAGCAGGACCTTGCGGAAGCCGTCGACGGCCGCGGCGCCGGCATCGCGATAGGCCCGCGCGATCCGTGCCCGCTGCCGGTCCGACAGGCTCTTCTCCAGGGCGGTCCCGGCCGGGGTCAGCGTCAGTAGCCGCTGGCGGCGATCGTTCAGTCCGGGGCGCTGGGTCGCGAGACCGCGCTCGATCAGCAGATCCAGGACGCGGCCCAGGCTCTGCTTGCTGAGGGCGGTCAGCTCGACCAGCGTCGAGACGGTGATCTGCGGCTGGCGCGCGATGAAATGCAGCGCCAGGTGATGCGGCCGTCCGAGGCCGTGCTCGTCCAGGATCGCATCGCACTCGGCGGAGAAATCGCGGGTGGCGAAATAGAGCAACTCGACGCCCTGGCGCAAATCCTCCTCACGAAGGAATAGCAGGGTCGCGGCGGGTGACGGATCAGGCATGGCGCGGATTATGGCGCCGTCTCGTCGGGGCGTATAGCCTTGGCCAAACACAAAAGATTGCGGATTGTTTCCTGATGCCCGTTCCTGTCGCCGATCCGCCCGCCGAACGTCCTGCCGCTGCCGGCGCAGTGGCGGTGGTCGGCGCCGGCCCGGCCGGACTGATGGCCGCGGAAAGCCTGGTGGGGCAGGGGCATCGCGTCGCCCTGTTCGACGCCATGCCGTCGGTCGGCCGCAAGTTCCTGATGGCCGGGCGCGGCGGGCTCAATCTGACCCACAGCGAGCCGTTCGAGCGGTTCGTCGCCCGCTACGGCGACGCGGCGAGCCATCTGGCGCCGATGCTCGAGGCCTTCCCGCCCGATGCCTTGCGCCAGTGGGCGGCGGAATTGGGCATCGAGACCTTCGTCGGCTCCAGCGGCCGAGTCTTTCCGACCGGTCTCAAGGCATCGCCGCTGCTGCGCGCCTGGCTGGCGCGGCTGGGCCGTGCCGGGGTCAGGCTCGAGACACGCCGGCGCTGGGAGGGCTTCGCGCCGGACGGCACCCTACGCTTCATCGACTCGGATGGACGACTCCAACTCGTGTCCGCGGCAGCCGTGGTCCTGGCGCTCGGCGGGGCCAGTTGGGCCCGGCTCGGCTCGGACGGCGCCTGGGCGCCCTTGCTTGCGGCGCTCGATATTCCGTTGGCGCCGTTCCGGGCGGCTAATTGTGGCTTCGTCGTGTCGTGGCCGGCCGAGTTCGCCGATCGGCATGCCGGCACGCCGCTCAAGAATATTGCGCTGTCCCTAGGCACGGCCCGGGTCCGCGGGGAGGCGGTGATCGCCGGCTATGGCATCGAGGGCGGTGCCGTCTATGCGTTGGGGGCGGCACCACACCGCGCCCTGGCGGCGGAGGGGGAGGCCCGGCTGCTGCTCGACCTGAAGCCGGATCTGGCCGTGGGCGACCTCGCCGCGCGGCTCGACCGGCCGCGGCGTGGCGCCAGCCTGGCGAGCTTCCTGCGCAAGGCGGCGAACCTGGCGCCGGTGGCGGCGGCGCTGGTGCGGGCGATCCGGCCGGACGCCACCAACGGCACACCCGGCGAATTGGCCGAAGCCCTGAAGGCGCTGCCGCTGCGTGCCATCGGCACGGCCCCGATCGATCGAGCCATCTCGACGGCCGGCGGCGTCCGGTGGGACGCGCTCGATGCCGACCTCCAGGCCCGGTCCCACCCTGGATTGTTCCTGGCCGGGGAAATGCTGGACTGGGAGGCGCCGACCGGGGGCTACCTGCTGCAGGCCTGCTTCGCGACCGGGCGCTGGGCCGGCCACGCCGCGGCCCGTTATCTTGCACAACCGGGCCTAAACGGTTTGTAAGCACTTCCTGTCGTCAAATTCGCGCAACATGATCGTTTGACGATCCGGGCGATGAGCACTTTGATGACCACGCGACTCTGTTCGATAGGGCGGGACATTCCATGATCGGTCGAGGCAAGACCGTGCTGGTCGTCGACGCCGCCGAAACGACACGGCAGATGCTGGGAGCCGCATTGCGCAGCTTGGCGTTCGAGCGCGTCCTGTCGGTCGAGACGGTCGACGAGGCCGAACGTGCGCTCGGAAGCGACCAGATTGACCTGGCGCTGATCGACTGGCAGGTGGGCGAGCAATCGGGCTTTGACCTGGCGGCCGACCTTCGCACCGGGCGCGTGCCACCGCGCCGCGACCTGCCGATCGTCATGATGTCCTGGAAGGTCGACCCCAAAGGGGTGCTCGCGGTGCAGGGCCTGAAACTGAACGGCCTGCTGATCAAGCCCGTGTCATGGGATACGCTCGAGAAGAAGATCGAGGTGGCTTTGGCACCCCCGGCAAAGGCCGCGCCAAAACGCTTTCTGGGGCAAGCCTCATGAGCCGGTTCGGCAGACTCCTTCTGTGCGGCCTGTCGGCGCTGACGCTCGCGACGGCGTGCGCCGGCGCGGCTTCGGCCACGACGGTCCTGCGGCGGGCGAGCTCGGTCGAACCGGAGACGCTTGATCCGCAGAAGTCTTCGGGCGGACCCGAGCAGATGATCGAAGCGGATCTGTTCGAGGGACTGACCACGTTCGATGCCAGTACCCATGCGATTCCGGGCGTCGCGTCGAGTTGGGAGACCTCGATCGACGGGCTGGTCTGGACCTTCCATCTGCGGCCCGATGCAAAATGGTCCGATGGCACGCCGGTCACCGCGGATGATTTCGTCGCCGCGTTCCAGCGGCTGGTCGATCCCGCCACCGCTTCGCCGTCCGCCGAGATGTTCGACGTGCTGGCCGGGGCGACGCGAATCATCGCCGGTACCGAAAAGAAGCTGTCGGCGCTGGGGGTCACTGCGATCGACGACCGGACGCTGCGCCTGACGCTCGTCCATCCAATGCCCCTGCTGCCAGAGCTTCTGGCGACGGCCGTGGCCGTACCCATCAACCGTCAGGCGCTGGCGAAATATGGCGATCAGTGGATCCGGCCAGGCAACCTGATCTCGAACGGCCCCTACATCCTGGCCTCATGGGCGCCGCAGTCCGAGCTGGTGCTGAAGAAGAACGAGGCCTTCCACGATGCGGCGTCGGTCTGGTTCGACGAAGTGCACTGGGCCGTGGTCGAGGACGACCAGACGGCGCTCAAGCGCTATCGCGCGGGCGAGCTGGACATCTCGCGCGTACCGGCGGGTGAGCTCGACTGGGCGAAGCGGTCGATCCCCAGCCATCTCCATGTCGACCCGCAATTTGCCGTCGTGTTTCTGTCGATCAACATGCGGCAGGAGCCGCTGGCTTCGAACTTCAAGCTGCGCATGGCGCTGTCGATGGCGATCGATCGCGAGGTCCTCAGCGACAAGGTCGAACCGGACGGTTCGATCGCGGCCTATGGTTTCGTCACCCGCGGCATCGCCGGCTACGAACCGCAGACCCTGCGCTTCAAGGGGATGCCGGAGGCCGACCGGCTGGCGGCTGCCCGCAAGCTGTTCGAAGAATCCGGCGCCGGCAAGGCGGGCCCGCTCAAGCTTTCGGTGATCTATTCGACCGACCGGGACAGGAAGCGGATCCTGCTCGCGATCGCTTCCATGTGGAAGGAATGCTGCGGGGTAGAGCTGACGCTGATCAATCGGGAATGGCAGGTCTACCTCACCAACCTCCGGCAGCGGGATTTTCAGATCGCGTACGATCAGATCAGCGGGTCCTACGCCGATGCCTATGACGCGCTGTCCGGCTATCGCTCGACCGCGGGCGAGCTCAACGACGCGGGCTATGCCAATCCGGCCTATGACGCGTTGCTCAACAAGGCGTCGGCGACGGTCGATGCCGCGGAGCGGGGCCGGCTGCTCGGCGAGGCCGAGCGGCTGCTGATCGACGATGCGGTCGTGCTGCCCCTGAATTTCCCGGTCTATCGCGCCGTCGTGTCGCCGCGGGTCCGGGGCTGGCAGGAAACCGTCCTGAACCTGCACCCGTCGCGCTTCTTGTCGTTCGCCCGCTGACGGGTCCGGCCGTGGCCAACAAAAAAGCCGGCCGCTTGCGGCGGCCGGCTTCGTGTTCGTCGAAGACGATGGGGCAGGGGCGTCAGACCTTGCCGATCTGCAGGATCCACAGCCGGGCGAGGTCCGCCGTGCCGTCCGTGCCACCGACGGTCTTCAGCATCTGCACGGCCTTCGCCTTCTGGCTGGCCGCGAGATAGGCCAGGCCCAGGTGCAGCTTGGCGTCTTCGGGGTGCTTCAGGGCGTCCTTGCGGACACCCTGTTCCATCGCCGGGATGCCCTTGTCGAACTGGCCGTAGCTGACATATTTCGCGCCGATTTCGATGAGCGCATTGCCGTCCTTGGCTGCGGCGGCTTCGGCATCGCCCTTGCCCATGCTCTGCTGGTCATCGGCGATCGTCCGGGTCACCAGATCCTTGAGGCGCTGCTGGCGTGGAGCCTCAGCGCCGGTGCCGAGCACGCCTGCGGCATAGCCCTTGTCGACCACGGTCTTGGCTTCGCCTGTGAGGCCGGACTGCAGCGAGATCTGCGCCATGTCCATGTACTGGGCAGCGGTCGACATCGTGCCGACGGCCAGCTGCAGCCGGTCGAGATCGAGCGTCAACCGGTCGGAGAAGCCGGGCTTGACCTGCAGGCCGTGGATCAGCTGCGCCCAGTAATCCTTCTTCGGGTAATAGACCACCAGCTTTTCCATGGTGGCGGCGAATCCGGCGTTGTCCTTCGCCTGGGTCTGGCAGGCGGCGAGCAGCTGCAGCTGGTCTTCGGCCGGCTTCTGCCCGGCCTTTTCCTCGGCCTGGATCTGCTCGGCCTGGGCCTTGCCGGCATTGGCGAAGTCGTTCGACAGATAGTAGGACTGGATCAGCAGCGTCCGCATCGCGGGATCGTTGCCGCCTTCCTTGAAGTAGCGGTTGATCCAGGTGATGGCCTTTGCATAGTCCTTGGCCTGGTAGCTCATGCTGGCGACCGCCATCACGAGCTTGACCTGCTCGGACGCTGGCACGTGGCCGGAGGCCAGCTGTGCTTCATAGGATTTTGCCGCCGCGGCAGTGTCGCCCGAGGCCTGGGCGATCGAGCCGCGCATCTGCTCGATGACGAAGCTCTCGTAAGCTGTCTTGTTCTTGGCGGCGTCGGCTTCGTGGAGCTGGGCGGTGGCTTCGGACAGCTTGTGCTGCTTTACGAAGTCTTGGGCCTTCTGCAACGGCTTGCCGACTTCGGGACGGAGCTTCTCCTCGTCCTGGGCGTGGGCGGCCGTAATGCCGAACGGCGTTTGGGGAGCCACGGAGAGGCCGAGGCCGGCGGCGACGAGGCCCAGGTACAAAAGGCGGAAACGCGTCATCGATGCAAATTCCGAATGGGGGGCGGAAGGAGGTAGCGGACAATACAAAAAGTGAGGCTGCCGTGCAGCCTCACTTTTTCTCGATCGTGCGGTTTTCAGTTACCGTCGACGAACTGTTCGTTGCCGACGAGGGAGAGTTTGGTGAGGCCGAGGCGCTGGGCATCGGCCATGACGGCGGCGACGTATTTGTAAGTGACGAGCTTGTTG
>Ga0209166_10002519_pt1 | contig 13837 bp, 10 predicted proteins | sample Coa_R1_3_FD_187151 | JGI IMG/M metagenome (GOLD analysis project Ga0209166, IMG submission 187151) | Surface soil microbial communities from Centralia Pennsylvania, which are recovering from an underground coalmine fire - Coalmine... | ecosystem: Environmental > Terrestrial > Soil >... | reverse complement strand
GGCCAGGATGCTCGCCTCGACGGGATGCTCTACGCCTCAGTGATGCATCCGCCCGTATACGGAAGCTCTGCGAAGAGTGTGGACGATTCCGCCACCTTGAAAGTCGCCGGCGTGAAGCAGACGGCCACGATTGACACGTTCAAACCGCCGATCCTTTTCCAGCCGTTGGGCGGAGTCGCGGTGATTGCCGACAACACCTGGGCGGCATTCCAGGGAAAGAAAAAACTGAAAGTCGAATGGACGAAAAGCGACCACAGCGCGTGGAACTCCGACGCCTTCCGGAAAGAATTGGAAGCAACGTCACTAAAACCTTGCAAGGTGGTGCGGGAAAACGGAAACGTCGACGCCGAATTCAAAAAGGGCGGCAAGGTTGTCGAAGCGCAATACTACGCGCCGATGCTGGCCCATGCCTCGATGGAGCCGCCCGCCGCCCTGGCCGTTTTCAAGGATGGAAAGGTGGAGGCCTGGGCGCCTTCGCAAAATCCGCAGGGCGCGCAGGATGCGATTGCCGCCGCGGTTGGAATCAAGAAAGAAGATGTCACTGTAAATGTCACATTGCTCGGTGGCGGATTTGGCCGCAAATCATTCCCGGATTTTATAGTCGAAGCGGCTGTGCTCTCCAAGAAAACCGGAAAGCCAATCAAGGTGGTCTGGAGCCGCGAAGACGACATCAAGTTTGATTCGTTCCACTCGGTTGCGGCGATGTATTTCAAGGCCACACTCGGCGCGGACGGAAAGCCGACCGCCTGGCTCCAACGCAGCGTCTTTCCGCCGATCGCCTCGACCTTTGACGCGACGGAGTATGCCGACGCCGGAGAAATCGGACTCGGCTTCAGCGACGTGCCGTTCGCGTTGGCAAATCATCGCGCTGAAAACGGCCCTGCGCCCGCGCACACCCGCATCGGTTGGCTTCGCTCCGTAGCCAACATCTACCACGCATTCGGAATTCATTCTTTCGTCGGCGAACTGGCGAACGCAGCGGGCAAAGACCAGGTGGACTACATCCTGGCGCTCCTCGGCCCCGACCGGATCATTCCGAAGACCGAATTGCCCAAGGATTACACCAATTACGACGGCGATTACGAGCAGTATCCCATCGACGTCGCCAGACTTCGGCGCGTCGTACAGCTCGCGGCGGAAAAATCCGGCTGGGGCAAACAAAAACTCGGCAACGGACTGGGAATGGGAATTGCCGTGCACCGCAGCTTTCTGACATACGTCGCCACAGTCGTGCAGGCGGAAGTGAAAGACGGCCAGGTGAAGATCCATCGCGTGGATTCCGCGCTGGATGCCGGAACGATCGTAAACCCGTTGACGGTGCAACAGCAGTTTGAGGGCGCTGCCACCATGGGCACTGGCCTGGCGTTCTACGGCGAAATTACCGCCACCAACGGCGTGATCGACCAGTCCAACTTCGACACCTACCAGGTGGCGCGCATGAACGTTGCGCCGCGCGCAACCAACGTGCACATCGCGACCAGCGAGGCGCCGCCGGCAGGCATCGGCGAACCCGGGTTGCCGCCGTTTGCGCCGGCGCTTTACAACGCGATCTTCACGGCGACAGGAAAACGATTGCGCGAGATGCCGCTGTCGAAGCTTGGGTTGGCGTAAGGAATCGTAATTAGTTTTCAGTTGTTCGTTCTAAGTTTCAGAGAAGCGCGGCAGTGAAATCCCAGGTAAAAGGGCGCGGCGATGTGCCGCCTTGTCCCCGATGTGATATTAGAGATAGAATTTCGTTGTTGCACCGACGCGGCACGTTTCGAGTGGGGCGTGTCGAATTCAGGATGGCAGCCTCTCCCAGAACAGGGGCACTCGCTCCGCCCCCGATTCCGCAAGAACATTCATAAGCAAGCGAAGCTGCAATTTACAGCCGGAGACAAGAGTGCGGACGCGCAGCAGACCAATCAGCAAAACGATATCCAGCCGCGAAATTTCCGCATCTATATCGAAGGCCTTCTGGAAGGAGGGCGCATGATCCTTGGCATACCCCGGGAAATTTATCCGAAAGAACGCCGCGTCGCGCTGGTTCCGGCCGTAATCCCCAATCTGAAAAAGGCGGGCCTCGAAGTATTGGTGGAAGCCGGCGCCGGCCAAGCCGCAGGCTACTCAGATAAGGAATACGTGGAAAAAGGCGCAAAGCTCGCCGCCGATCGCGCCGAAGTCTTCCGCGCGGCCGACATCATCGCCCAGTTCCTCTGCCACGGCGCGAACGACAAGAATGGAAGTGTGGATCTTCCGCTCCTTCGCAAGGGCCAGGTGTTGATGGGATTTTTGCGCCCGCTGGGCACAGCGAAAACGCTGCAGGAGATTGCCGAACGCGGCGTGACTTCCTTTGCCGTGGAACTCATGCCGCGCATCACGCGCGCGCAGAGTATGGATGTGCTCTCTTCGATGGCCACAATTTGCGGCTACAAAGCGGTGCTGCTTGCCGCGGACACGCTTCCGCGGATGTGCCCGATGCTGACGACCGCCGCGGGCACGATTGCTCCGGCGCGCGTTTTGATCATCGGCGCGGGCGTTGCCGGACTTCAGGCTATCGCGACGGCGCGCCGGCTGGGCGCGGTTGCCTCGGCGTACGACATGCGTCCGGCGTCCAAGGAACAAGTGCAGAGTCTCGGCGGCCGCTTCGTGGAACTTGCCGTCGAAGCAAAAGATGCGCAGGACGCCAGCGGCTACGCCAAAGCGCAGGACGAAAGCTTTTACCAGAAGCAGCGGGAACTGCTGGGAAACGTAATCGCCGAAAGCGACGTTGTGATTACCGCCGCGGTGATTCCGGGCAAGAAATCACCCGTTCTGGTAACGAAAGAAATGGTCGAACGCATGGCGCCGGGCTCCGTGATCGTGGATCTGGCGGCGGAGCGCGGGGGAAATTGCGAACTGACCCAGCCCGATGAAGTCATCGTGGCGCACGACGTCACCATCATCGGCGAATACAACCTCGCCGGCACCGTGCCGTACCACGCCAGCCAGATGTTTGCCCGGAACATGACCTCGTTCCTGCTGCACCTGGTGAAGGACGGCAAGCTGCAACTGAATCTGCAGGACGAAATCACGCGCGAGACGCTGGTGACGCGCGACGGCGAAATCGTGAACGCTCGCGTAAGGGAATTTTTCTCGATGCCGGCGCTGCAGGCCGCGCCAGCCGGAGGAGGGGCCTGATGCAACTGGACCTGGTCACAAGTCTTTACGTATTCCTGCTGGCCGCGTTTATCGGCTTCGAAGTCATCCGCCGCGTCTCGCCGCTCCTGCACACGCCGCTGATGTCTCTTACGAATGCGCTGGACGCTATCGCGGTGGTCGGCGCCATCATCCTGGCCGGCGAAGGCAAAGGCAACATCGCCAAAATCCTGGGAACCATCGCCATCATCGCCGCCACCAGCAACATCGTCGGCGGCTTCATGATTACCGACCGGATGCTGAAAATGTTCAAAGCCAGCGGCCCGAGGAAACCGTAACCATCATGTTCGCGAGCGAAAACATCCTTGAAATTACCTATTTGATCGCCACCGCCCTTTTCGTTCTCTCTCTTAAATGGCTGAGTTCTCCCGTCACCGCCCGCCGTGGCGTCTGGGCCGGCGAAGTCGGAATGCTGCTGGCCATCGCCGGAACGCTGTTGCACAAAGGCATCGTCGATTACCGGTGGATCGCCATCGGCTTGGTGCTCGGCACGGCCATCGGCGTCCCGCTGGGCCGCGTCGCGATGACCGCGGTGCCGCAACGGACCGCGCTCAGCCACGCGTTCGGCGCGCTGTGCGTCACACTGGTGGGCACGGCGGAGTTTTACTTGCGCGCGCCCCACGTTCCCCAATTCATGATGGGTGTGCTTTCTCTCGAAGTCATCTTGGGCGCGCTCACTTTCACAGGCAGCTTGATGGCGGCGGGAAAACTCCAGGAAGTGCTGCCGCAACGCCCAATCACCTACAAGGGGCAGAATTTAGTGAACCTGGGACTGCTGGCGATTGCCATCGGCATCGGCGTGACTCTCGTCTTGCACCCGGACAAAACCTTCTTGTTCCCATTGATGATTGGCATCCCGCTGGCATTCGGCGTGATGATGATTATTCCGATCGGCGGCGCGGACATGCCGACGGTGATTTCCCTGCTGAACTCTTATGCTGGACTTTCCGCAGCCGCGATGGGGTTTGTGCTCGGCAGCAAACTGTTGATCGTCGCGGGAGCACTCGACGGCGCTTCGGGGTTCATCCTTTCGGTGAACATGTCGAAAGCCATGAACCGCTCCTTTACAAACGTATTGTTTGGGGCGTTTGGACAGGAGCAAGTTGCAGTGGCCGGCACGAAAGAAGCTCGTCCGGTGCGCAGCGCTTCGCCGGAAGAGGCGGCCGGAATTCTGGCCGCGGCAAACAAAGTGGTGATCGTCCCGGGTTACGGCATGGCCGTCGCCCAAGCGCAGCACAAAGTGCGCGAACTCTATGACGCGTTGACCAAGCGCGGTGTCGACGTGAAGTTCGGCATTCACCCCGTTGCCGGAAGAATGCCCGGACACATGAACGTGCTGCTCGCCGAGGCGGACATTCCCTACGACAAACTTCTGGAGATGGACGATATCAACGGCGAGTTCCCCCAGACCGACGTCGCGCTGATCATCGGCGCCAACGACGTAACGAATCCCGCCGCCCGCGAAGACCAGACCAGCCCCATCTACGGCATGCCGATCCTGGATGTCGACAAGGCGCGCACCGTCATGGTCATCAAGCGCAGCATGGGCGCGGGCTTCGCCGGCATCGAAAATCCCTTGTATTACATGGACCGGACACTGATGCTCTTCGGCGACGCAAAAAATTTCGTCGGCTTGATTGTGCGCGAACTCTCCGGCGGCCACGGCTAAACACCGCTGTCGTTCGTTGGGAAGGTGTGGCAACCAAAGCTTAACGAATTCATTTCCTGAACTTGAAATTCCGGCCATCGCGAGATTTCTCCGCCGGCCCTTTCTTCTTTCCAGCTTCCCGGCGAGTGGCGGTGATAAGCGACTGCGAACTACCCTTATTAGTTACCAGACTGGCCAGCCCTCCGACTTTTGCTGCCCAGAAACTCTGCCTCGTTATATACTTACGCCGTTGGACCCAGGCATCCATTGCCAAGCTGGCGATAGGGGTGTGCTTGTGTCCCTAAAGTCTCATGGATGATTTGAAGCCCAAGCCAGGACGCGGCCAGGACACCGGTGGCGGACTACGAGCGCCAGCCAAAGGCGAAAGCTCGTCCAGCGAAGTGCCGTTAGACAACAACGGCGCCACATTCATCGAAGCTCCTCCGCGACGGCCCCCTGCCGACCCTGGTGCCACGGTTATTCACCCCGATGCCTCCCGTGAAGCAGGCACCTCTGTCCGTACTCCTAGCGGCCCTCGCTCCTACGTGACGTCCTTTCAAAATGTGGTGCTGCAGGAGGGAGACGTCCTGGGCGGACGCTACGAAATTCTGGCGCTGCTCGGCGAAGGCGGAATGGGAGCCGTCTATAAAGCGAAGGACCGCGAAGTGGAACGCGTGGTGGCGTTGAAGCTGATCCGTCCGGAAATGGCCAGCAATCCGGCGATACTGGCCCGATTCAAGCAAGAATTGATGACCGCTCACCAGGTGACGCACAAGAACGTGATCCGCATCTACGATCTTTCGGAAGCGGATGGGGTGAAGTTCATCACCATGGAGTTTGTCGAAGGAAGCGACCTTCGCCAGCTCTACCGGGACCAGGGAAAACTCCCCCCGGATGAGGCGGTGGATATTATTCGCCAGGTATGTATGGCGCTGGATGCCGCCCACTCGGCGGGAATTATCCATCGCGACTTGAAGCCGCAAAATATCATGCGGGACAAGACCGGGCGGATCCTGGTGATGGATTTTGGCCTGGCGCGTTCCGTCCAGTCCGAAGGCATGACGCAAACCGGCGCGCTGCTAGGAACGATCGAATACATGTCACCCGAGCAGGCCATGGGAAAAACCCTGGACCAGCGCTCCGACCTCTTTGCCGTGGGCTTGATTTTCTACGAACTCTTGAGCGGGAAGATGCCCTTCAAGGCCGAGACCGCCATGGCCAGCCTCCTGATGCGCAATCAGGAGCGCGCCGTCCCTCTGGCAGAGATTGACGCCACCGTTCCCGCTGGCTTGAGCGATATTGTCAGCCGCTGCCTGGAACGCGACCTGGATCGCCGCTACCCGAACGCCGCGGAAATCATCGCCGATCTGGACGCCTGGCAGGGCAAGCGCCCAGTGATGGCCTCCATCGTCATGCAGGCGCCCAAGCAGCCGCGTGTGATTCCTTGGAAGTGGGTTGCGCCAGCCGGAGCTGCATTACTCGCTGCCCTGATCCTCCTGGCAATCCCGGGAACAAGACAGCTGATTTTCCGGGCGCCGGCAATAGGCGGCGGGGCTTCTATCGTCAATCCGGGCCTACCCGCGCTGGCACAGGGGAAATATGTGGCCGTGATGCCGTTCCGCGTGCTCGGCGACGCGTCGAGTATCGGATACATCGCGGATGGTTTGGGAGAAGCGCTTTCCGCGAAGCTTTTTCCCTTGAAAGAAGTGCACCTGACTTCCGCTGACGCGGCGAGGAAAATAGATCCGAAAATGCCGCTCCCTCAAATAGGCAAGAAATTGGGCGCAAACATGATCGTTCAGGGAACGGTGCAAGGCAGTGCGGATCAACTGCGAATTACGGTGAAACTCGAGAATGTGCCGGAGAACAAGACCTTGTGGAATGAGGAGTTTTCCGGGGTGTCGGGAGACCTTCTGGCCCTGGAAGATAAAATCTCCGGGAAACTGGTAACGGCGATGGGAGCAAGCGCTGGGGACTTGGGAATAGCGGACGCTGCCGCGCATCCGACCGATAACGCGGATGCCTACGATCTCTACCTGCGCGGCAAAAATTCCATGCGCGGCCAGTTTGATGCCAAAAATTTTCAGGCGGCAATCGATTACTTCAACCAGTCGCTGAAGAAAGATCCAAACTTTGCTCTAGCTTACACGGGATTGGCCAATGCCAGCCTGAGGATGTATTCAGTCAAGAAAGAACCAGCCTGGTCGGAGAAGGCCCTTGCGGCTGCGCGCCGGGCGGCGGAATTGAACGACAATCTGCCCGAGGCGCACATGACCCTGGGAACCGTGTACAGGTCCCTGGGCCAGAACAATCAGGCCGTTGTGGAACTGAAACGCGGGCTGGCGTTGGCGCCCAATTCGGATGAAGCCTACCGCAGACTCGGCAACGTCTACGCCACTATTGGCCAGAAAGATCTGGCAATCGAATCACTGGAAAAGGCTGTGGAGATCAATCCCTATTTCTGGATGAATCCGAATTCTTTGGGCCAGGCCTACTTCTCCTTTGGAGACAATGAACGCGCCCTTAAAGCGTTTCAGCAGGTGGTGCAGTTGGAGCCCGAGAACGCCAGCGGGTATTACAACGTCGGGGCCGCCTACCTTAATTTGGGAAGATATGAGGACAGTATTTCCCAGTTCAAGAAATCCCTGGAACTGGCGCCTGATCCGGTGACCTATTCCAGCTTGGCTACCTCATATTTTTACTTGAGGCGATACACAGAAGCGGTACCGATTTTTGAAAAAGCGGCGGAGATGAGTCCTTCCGATGAGATCGTGATGGGCAATCTTGCCGACGGCTATCGCGGGGCCGGGCAGCTGGATAAAGCCAACCTGACATACAAAAAGGCAATCGCCCTGTGCAACAAGGATCTGCAAGTAAACCCCCGAAACTCGGCGATTCTCGGCCACCTGGCTTTGTATTACGCGAAGTCCGGGGATCTTGGCAAAGCCCGCGAACTGTTGCAGCGCGCAAAGAGCATTTCTCCGGGTGAATCGGAGCTTTACCGCGCGGGGGCGACGCTGGAGACGATTGCGAATCGGCAGGCAGAAGCGGTGGCGGAACTGAAATTGGCTCTGGAAAAGGGGCTTCCGGCAGCCGACGTTAATACCGACCCCGAATTTGCGACGCTTCGAACGCGCCCCGACTTTCAGGCGCTTATAAATGAGCATGCTCGAAAGAAGTAAGGTGGGTTGAGGGCCGAACCAAGCGGCTAGAAGAGCCTGGTGCACATCCGCCCAGCGCATGCCGGTTAACTGATTAAGCTAGATCGGTCCTGCAGTCCCTCAAGAAGAAGCCGCTTGGTGCCGACGTACCAAATAAGCGCAAAAAAATTGGGGGCGAAGCCGAAGCTCGCCCCCAGTGAAAATGTTCAGGACCCTGAATTACGCTAGGACGGATTGCTGCGAAGGGACTTTAAGCTCACCAGTCCGGCCATGAGGCCGACCATTAGGAGCAGGCCCGATGATGGCTCCGGAGCGGCGACTGAGAAAGAGGCTGTTACCGTGTCGCCGGTGAAGAGTCCCTCAGTTTGGGTACCGCTCAGATGTATAATGACGCCGCATTCATCGCCATCGGGAGCGAAAGTACCATCAACGAAATCATCTGCATCGGAACAGAGGGTGTTGCCTGAGAAGTTAAAGGTATCAGGGCCCGCTTGGGAACAGGTAAATAATGGTTCGCCTGAGGTGTCGCAAGAATAGGTAAGGGCATGACCCGCGCTGTCGAGCGCGCTGAGCACCAGGCTAAAGGCGCTAACAGCCGCACCTGTCTCATTAACGACACTGTCTTCGGCTATACAGTTTCCGGAGAGATCGCACGTAAATGTCTCCGTAACGGTCAGGGTAGTGCTGCCGGGTGTAAGGAATTCGGGATCGCAGATTGTCCCTGTCGTGCCCCCGCAGCCCTTCGTAGATACTATGGGATCGACGCCGTCGGCACGAGCGACCGATGCCGAGATCCCGAGGAATGCTACCACCACCAATACATGAATGAGTTTCACAGTCAACCCCCGTTAGCTTTCCTGCGGACAGAGCAATCAGACACTGGCTTGCAATTTTGCTACCACAGCACCCAACGGTCCCTCACCCATAGCGCTTGTATCCGTTGGCTTTACTCAAGAACAGATCCCAGCCGACCCATGGGTGTGCAATCTTTTTCTCAATCGGGCGGTCAGCCTGCTTGAATTGTGCAAACCCTAAAAGGACGTTTTCGTCGGATCACAGAGCTGCACCGCTGGGAACAGTGCGACATTCTGCTCCCGGCGCTGCGACCTGTCAATCGCAAAGTACGAATCGCCAAGGCACCAATTCCTTCCGGGATTTCTAATTGCGTTCCGGAACTCTCAGGACTGGCTCCTCCCATTTTGCCGTTTCCAGCTTACGCACCTCAGGATTTGGTGCGAGCAGTTGCAATGTGATCTGGGCGGCGGGCACCAGATAGATGAGCGTAACGCAAGTCCACATCAGCGCCCCGGCGCACTGCTGATCCTCTAACGCCGATAAGCTGAACAGGCGCGACGAACTGAGGTAGGCCGGATAGACCACCCTGTCACAAAACGTTAAGTAGGCAGAGAGTATGTCGCACGGCAGGGTAGCAGAAAACAGGTAAAGGAGGATGGACCATCTTGGCCAAACTGGAACACTCGGCCACGGCTGGATGACGGGCCACCAGAAAAGGAACCCCGCCAAGAGAAAGGAGAAGTGCTCGACCGCGTGGAACCCTTCCGACCGCAACGCGAGGCTAAACACCGCGGGAACGTGCCATCCCACCAGCGCAGCCGTGGCGGCGAGCCAGCAGACCGCGGGCTGCGAGAGCACTCGCCCGATCGACTGGACAATCGACCACCGCAAGAGAGGGCCGAAGACGGATTGCACAAATTTCTGCGGCAAGCCATGGAGCATCGGCATCGCCGGCGCACCTATCAAAATCAGAGCTGGGGCGACGGTCATCAGCAACAGATGCTGCGCCATGTGTGCCGTCAGCAACTGCTCGTCCAGCATCGCAATTGGCGAGCCAATTGCGAGCCAGATCAGGAACACGCCCAAAAGAAAACTGGCAGCCCGCCGGGCGCGGACGACATTCGCGGAGGCCAATCGCAACTGGCGCCACCCGCGCAAATAAAAGATAGCGGTAAAAATGAGAGTCAGGGTAAACGGAATCGGCACCGTCCAGGAATCCAGCAGGTTTTGAACGGCTTCCGGCATGGCCCGCTACCGTTGCGGGACTGCGGCAGGCGTCCCGCTTTCCTCGAGCGCCGCGTCACGCGCCGGCGCTTGCCCCGGCGGATGCAGGGTGGCAAGGAAGGCGACCAGCGCCGTCGTCTCTGCCGGGCTCAAATTCTTTCCATACGCCGGCATGTTGCCGCCGCCCTGAATCACCTGGCGAATCAATTGGTCCCGGGTGAGCCGCACTGCCACGCTGTCCAGAGTCGGGCCGCGCTGCCCGCCCAATTCGTCGAGCGAATGGCAGTTCCTGCACTGCTTCACCTGAAATACCAGCGCGCCTTGCCGTTCCAGCGCCGTCGTGCCTTTCAGAAAACGCTCCGGCACCGGATCGCCGCTCCAGGCATTCATGTGCGGACTCCATGGAGCATATCCGGCAAGATGCGTAAACGTCCCAAGCGTCACCGCGATCAACATTATGCTGAGCACCGCGACCGGCCGCCGACGCCAGCTTTTTTCTCCTTCGCCAAATAAAAACGGCAGCAGGATCAGCGCGATGATCACCACCACCGGACCGATCAGAAGAGCCGGCGTCTCCAGGGATGGCGGAAGCAACGAAAGCAACGCGTACAGCCACAGAAAGAAGTAGTCCGGCTTCGGGGCTGTTTGAATAATCGTCGGGTCAGGGCGCCCGCTCGGTCCAAACGGACCGAAGTAAACCGCGCAAGCCGCCACGGCCAGCAGGATGAACGCAGCGAAAAACAGGTCCTTCCACACCGCGTAAGGAACAAACGGCGCGCCATCCCGCTTCACCAGCTCTTCATACTCCGCGGTGTACGTCGCGCGTTTCACGATGCGCCCCGGCATCGGCCAATCATTGACCCCAAGTTTCAGCACCATCAAAAGGTGCAAACTGACCAGCGCAATCAGCAGTCCAGGGATTACAAAAACGTGCAGTGCAAAAAAGCGAGAGAGCGTGGCCCCCGCGATGATCGGGCCGCCGAGCATGAGCTTTACGGTCGCGGGCCCCATGACGGGTACCCGGCTGGCGATCGAAGCGCCAATGCCCAGCCCCCAGTAGGCGTCCTGATCAAACCGCAGCACCTGCCCGCTGAACGCCATTCCCAAAGTCATCAGCAGCAGAAAAACGCCGACGACCCACGTCAGCTCCCGCGGAAACTTATAAGCGCCGAAAAGAAAAACCTGCACCATGTGGATCAGAACGATCGCCACCATGAAGTTCGAACCCCACCCATGCAGCGCGCGAATGAACCAGCCCAGCGTGATGTCGTGATTCAGCGCTTGCAGGCTGTTCCACGCTTCGGCGGCCGAAGGAACGTAGACAATCGCCAGCAAAATTCCGGTGACAACCTGCAGGATGAAAAGCACAAGCGCCGCGCTGCCGAACACGTAGAACCAACTGGCGGTGTCTCGCGGCACCTGGTGCTCCGCCGTTTCGCGAATCGTCGACGCCAGTTGCAACCGCCGGTCGAGCCATTCCCCAACTTGGGAAATCACGCGCATGGAGGCCGCTCCGTATCCAGCGCCGCGCTGGGCGCGCCGGGCGTGGGAAGTTCACCCGCCTGAATTGTGATCAGCCCGTCCGTCACTTTGTATGGGTATTCAAAAAGCCCGCGCTCCGGCGGGCCCGAGGCGCGTGCGCCGTTTTGATAATAGACGCCGCCGTGGCATGGGCACATGAACAACCCCGATTGCGGAAACCAGCGCACCGGGCAGCCAAGATGCGCACAATTGATTGCAAAAACTTGAAATTGTTCGCCTTCGATATGCCGCACCCAGCACGCCGCGTCCACGGTTTTTCCGTCCGCCGGCATCACATTCGGATTCCGGAAAGTGGCCAGCCGCGTTTCGCCCTCGGGAAATTCGCTCACGCGCCCCAGCGAAACCCACTCGAAGTAAGCGTTCGCCCGCCCGCGGGTGACCGAAGAAAGAACGTAGCGCAGGATCGGCACTGCCAGCGCCGTGGCCACCAGTCCGTTGAACAAAATTCCCAGCTTCATGAACAGACCGCGGCGAGTGAGCATGTTTTCGTTCGGCATCATCTGGCTCCTGGCGCTGGTATGTTCTGCGCGGCGGGATAGGGTTGTCCCGGATTCTGCACACGCTTCGACACTAGCCATGCGACCACATCGGTCACTTCCTGCGCCGTCATCGGCTTCCCCGGCACGTTTCCGCGCCAATCCGGCGCATTCAATTCCGGGCGCCCGGCGATCACCACGGTGCGCAATCCCTGGTCGCTCACCAACGCAAGAAACGCGCCATCGGTAATCGCGCTGCCTTTCTGTCCGCCGCGCCCTTCCGCGCCGTGGCAGGTCTCGCAGTAAGTCTTGTACGCGGTCGCGCCGCGCGCAGCATCGCCCGCGGAATTCGCCGCGTGCGAAGGCGCTTCGATTCCATTCAGAATTCCCGGGCGGCTCCAGCGCGCCCGGACTTGCGTCGTCAACACATCAATCTGCTTGTCGCTCAGCATTCCGCCCGAACTCCGCGCGAACGCCGGCATGGACGTGCCGCGCACTCCCTGAGCAATCACTTTGCGCATCGCCGCTTCATCGGCAATCGCCAGATACACTGGGTCTCCAAGCGCGATCGCCGCTCCGCCTCGCCCATCGGCACCGTGGCAACCGGCGCAATTCTCCGCGTACAGTATTTTGAAGTCCAAAATCTCATCCGGTGCCGGCGTCTCCGAATCCTTCCCCGGCCGGCCAGGCGAAAAATCACAACCGCAGAGCAGCAAGGCTCCCAGCATCAGGCAAAACCACGGACGCAACAGTGCCCTCAAGGACGTTTCTCTCCGTTTTCCTTTTGCCGCATCATTCCCGGCGCTTCGATCCCCGCGCGCACGGCAAACGGCAAATTCTCGCGCGTCGGCACACGCGATTGCCGCATCACCACCAGCCCGGCAACCACTCCGAACCCAATCTGCGAAGCCATGAACCAGAACCAGTTGATGTGGCTCTCCAGCACCGGATTCAGCAAGCCGAGGATCGAGTACAGCAATCCCGACCACAGGACGGGAGCGATCAACCCGCCAAGGAGAATCGGCCGCCGCGAAAACATGGGAAGCATCGCCCCATAAAGCAATCCAACAAGCGTGGAGACAAGTCCGTGCAGAATTAACGCCACCACAAAGGGGCCCGCGTGAAACGCATTTAACTGCGCGGGTTCCAGATTCACGGATTGCGTATAAATCCCGGCGGCAAGAAGGTTGATCGGATACCAGATGCTTCCCGTCTTCACCAGGCCGTAAACGCAGGCCAGCACGGCCATCGCCACGCTTCCGGCCCAGCCGCCCTTCACGCCGGCCGAGATGGGGTAAGTTTCGAGCGGCAACCACGCGCGCACAATCGCTTCGTCAACGTGAATCCGCTCGACGCGCCGGCGCTCGGTGACAATCGATGCATCTTCCGGCACAACTTCCACCAATTCTTCTCGCTCGTGCGGAAACACCTCGCGGAACCAGCCAATGCTACCGGCGATCGACAGCACCGCGCCCAGAACGCTGACGGACACGTCAGTCAGAAGCCCCGCAAACAAAAGCGTAAGTCCGAATCCCAGCACGATGGGCCACGCCGTCGGCGCCGGCAATTCGATCTCGGCGGGATTCCTGATCTCATGCCCCAATTTGTCCGCAGTTGGCGGCATCGACATCGCGCCTCCTCAGCGCCCCAGAATGTAAACCACCGTGAACACCACAACCCAGACCGCATCCACGAAATGCCAGTACATTGAAAGCACTTCCACGCGCGCGGATTGTTCCGAACCAACGCGACCTGCCAGCCCAAACAGAAAAACGATGCTCAGCAGGATCAGGCCCACGGTGACGTGGAAGGCG
>Ga0209166_10002518_pt1 | contig 13837 bp, 12 predicted proteins | sample Coa_R1_3_FD_187151 | JGI IMG/M metagenome (GOLD analysis project Ga0209166, IMG submission 187151) | Surface soil microbial communities from Centralia Pennsylvania, which are recovering from an underground coalmine fire - Coalmine... | ecosystem: Environmental > Terrestrial > Soil >... | reverse complement strand
TGATGATCTCCTCAAAATTATGATCCGATTTGATTTCCTCTTGCAGATAAGCGTTCTGTGCGGTGAGCCTGGCCCGCTCCTGCTCAAGGAGAACCTGTTGGGTAATGTCGATGAACATCGATCGAGTGTAGGCGCCACCAGCGGCGGGCTTCGACCACCACTGCACCCAAATGCGCTCCCCGTTGTCCTTGCGACGCAACTCCAGGACCCGATGTTCGGTGAGGCCCCCGGTGCGAAGTCGTTCGAGGGCCACGCGCACGATTTCCCTCGCCTCCGGCGTGTCGACCACCAGCGAAGTGCCGATTGTACGACTCACCTCTTCCGCGGAGATCCCTAAGATCTCCCGCGCGGCACGATTGGCACGAATAAAACGCGTATTCATGTCCTCGTGGACATAGGCCACCGGCGCCTCCTCGAACAGGTCATCGAGATGCTCATCAGCAACCGTCGGGCCCGTCTCAGGCGAATGCGAGATCGACATTGGCTATGTCCCCTGTCTGTAAGTTTCGGCTCATGTTTGACCGTCGCGTCGACGATAGTCCACGCGACGCCCACCATCGGTTGCGAAGGCATCCTAACAGTTCGCCGTTCCGCCTCAATATATGGTGGCGAGACGCGTCCCGCGGCGGCAACCCGCCTCAAACATCTTGTAGCGACCGTCTTCCGACCATGGCACGCCGTTTGCACTCAGGAAGATATTGTTGGGCGGGATCCGGGAGAGAGCCGTGGATCGGCCCGGGGCGAATCACTTAACAGGCGGTGCTACACATGTTTTCTTGCCTATCCAAGGGTACCTCGAGTCAGCGGTTCGAAGGGTTATGTGCCCGATATCGACCCGACGTGTTTCGTTTTGCCCTTTGGCTGGCTCGGGACGGCGCGATAGCGGAGGATGTCGTTCAGGAAACATTCATGCGCGCTTGGCGCGCGATGGACTCCCTCGCCGATCCGGACGCGGCTCGCCCCTGGCTACTCGCTATCGCCCGCCGTGAACATGCCCGGCTATATGAGCGAAAGCGCCACTCCACGGTCGCTTTGGATGATCTCATCGCCACTGACGATCCTGCGCTCGCCTTAGCGCCGAGCGAGGATCACGCGGACCTCGGTGCGGCGATCTCCTCATTGGATCCTCACTACCGCACACCGCTGGTCCTGCAAGCTCTCATGGGTTACTCGACTGAAGAGGTCGCGGGCCACATGGGCCTCACCCGAGGCGCCGTGTTGAGCCGCCTACATCGCGCAAGACAGAAGTTGCGCGTGGCCCTCGGCAGCCCGGAAATAGAGACGCAAAGTTCAACCATGGGCACTATCAAATCGACGCACGCCCACCGATACGCGGCCTAACTGCTCGGCCCGATCATTCGCCGATGGACCCGCCTTCGAATCGAATGATTGGGCCCGTTCAGTCGACCTGTCTCGCCACCAGGATATTGACCGCCGCGGGATATGCGTGAGCGCGACGCGACCAACAACGTTTGCCGATATCCATCGCAATAAAATGACGCAGTTGCCGGTCTTCAGTTTACGAACCATTTGCTCCCGGCATTTCTCGTTCAATTCAGCAGGCTCGCGCGCAAAGGAGCGGTAATGATGATGCAACTCGATCCGCAATCCAGATGGCAATCTTGGATGAGAATGCGCGCGCTCGATATCCGACCGGTCCGCGAGCCTGGGCCCTTGATTGCCGGATGCAGGAGATTGGAGTTTTCCGATTGGCGCGACTCGGCCACTGATGGAAGCGCTTTGATCGCCGCTGGACGCGATTACTCTGAACGGGGGGCTTATGAAGGCGCTGATTGATGGACTGATTGGGCGGCCGGAGCGTGCGTGAGTCATGAATACTCCCGTCTCGCCACCGCTGAGCTCGCTCCTGCGCTTAAGCAAAGCAAGCACGAATTTTACGGTTCGCGTGCTCCAAAGACTCGTCTGGCCCAAAATCGACACCTTGATTCGCCTGGGGCTCGCTCAAGCCTTTTGCGTCTCCGGCGTCATGAAGGTAACCCATTGGGGCGAGACACTCGCCGCCGCGAGCCACGATTTCCCGGTTCGCTTCATGACCCCGATTGCCGCCGCCTATGGGGGAGCGTCGGTTGAAATAGTGGGCGGTGTTTTGCTGGCTCTGGGTTTAATGACGCGCTACGCAGCGCTTGCGCTGCTTGCTCTTTCTGTGACGAGCCTTGCTGTTCATGGACCCGCCGATGGTCAGCTGTGCTGCGCCGCGCTCTTCGGATGGTACGCGGTCCAGGGCGCGGGGCCATTCTCAGTGGACGCGGTCTTGCGCCAGGGGTTGGCCGACAGTGCTCTACCCGTCGTGCCGCGGATTGTGGCAGGGTCCGAATGGGTTCGTGCCCACCTCACACCCCTTTATTTGTCGCTCATGCGAATCTGGGTGGCTCTCGCATTGCTCGTGGGAAACTCGCCCAGCCCGCGGCCGAACGGACCTCTGGTGGTGCTTTGGACATGGCTGCCGTCGGATCTCGCCGCGCAGATACCGGTCACCTCCGGATGGATCGGGGCGCTACTGTTACTGGGGTTCGGCACCCGATATTTGGGTGTGCTGGTGATTACCTCGGTATTGGCCAATGCCATGATGGATCCGCGCGGAACCGACGTTGTGTATTTGATCGTGATGTTTGCCATTATCGTCATTCATGGCGGTGGCCGCTTCTCTTTGGATCACGCGTTAAGCACGGTTGTTGACAAATACCTTCCCACGCTCGTGCGTGACGCGCGGGCGTTGAAAGGCTTGCCTCGCATCGTCATCGTGGGGGCGGGGTTCGCCGGCGTGAGTTGCGCAAATGCGCTGAAAAACGTCGCTGTGTCAGTGACTCTGATCGACCGGGTCAACTATCACTTATTTCAACCCCTACTGTATCAAGTGGCCACCGCCGCGCTGTCACCGGGGGACATCGCAACACCGGTGCGTCAATTGTTCCGCGATGCGTTCAGTATTCGCGTGCTTCTGGGGGCAGTCACCGGAGTCGATACGCACGCGCGCGCGATCAGGACCGAAGAGCATGTCATTCCCTACGACTATCTTGTACTCGCGACCGGTGCGACGCACAGCTACTTCGGCAAGGACGCCTGGGCTCCGTATGCACCGGGCTTGAAAGGCGTCGCAGATGCGCTCGAGATTCGTCGCCGCATTCTCACCGCGTTTGAGCGCGCCGAGGCAGCGACTGACGCCAATGAGCGCGCGGCGCTCTTGACTTTTCTCATTGTGGGCGGTGGACCCACGGGGGTGGAGCTCGCGGGGGCCATCGCCGAATTGGCGCGCTTTGGGATGGCGAAGGAATTTCGCACCTTCGACCCCGCAGACTCACGGGTGATCTTGGTGCAATCCGCACCGCGTGTGCTACCCGTATTTGCCGAGTCCTTGAGCTTCATTGCTCAGCGATCGCTCAAGAAATTGGGGATTGAGGTCTTACTCGGGAGCCGCGTCGATGCCATCGATGGGGAAGGGGTGTTGGTCGGTGAGCGCCGGATCGCCGCAAGGACCGTATTATGGGCCGCGGGCGTCGCCGCATCGCCCGCGGCGACGTGGTTAGAGGCGGATGCGGACAGCGCCGGGCGCATTCGGGTGGGCACCGATTTCAGCGTAAAGGGCATTCCCGACGTTTTTGCGATTGGCGATACAGCGGTGAGCAACGGCTGGAATGGCCGGCCCGTTCCGGGACTTGCACCGGCGGCCAAACAGGCAGGAGCGTATGTCGGTCGCTTGATCAGGGCGAAAATCGAGGGACTTGCGGCGCCATCTCCCTTCAAATATCGACATCTCGGAAGCCTGGCGACGATCGGGCGAAAGGCGGCGGTGGTTGAGTTTGGCACCGTCAAGCTATGGGGAGCACCGGCTTGGTGGCTTTGGGGCCTGGTGCACGTTAGCTTCTTGGTGGGGCTGCGAAATCGGCTCTTCACCATGATCAACTGGTTCTGGGCCTACTTGACGTACAGCAGTGGCATTCGGCTGATTACGGGGCACGCTGAAATAACCGAGAGCCCGGTCCGGTCTTCCCCCGCGAGCCAAGTCTGAACGAATTGAAGAGTCCGATTGTCGCGCCTTGCCTTTACCCTCATTTTCGTTTTCGCGACACTGTCTCTCATGAAATATTGAGCTCATGGCCATTTTCCCCTCGGCGGCAGTCGTCGCGACAGCCCGCGGCGTCCAGCGGACGATTGACCATCAGCTTCTTCATCAGGCAGTTTCTTTACATCATTGGACTTGACAGTCCAATGACACCGTGACACAGTGGACCGTATAGTCCAGTCAATTTTCATCCCGTGCCCTCACCTCTTCAGGAGCAATGTTATGAGCAGCTCGGCCACGCCAATTTTCCCAAGTCTTCATGGCGACCAGGTTCCCGCCGGATCTCGCCCGATTCTCGAGAAGGTGCAGAAAGGCTTCGGATTCATCCCGAACCTGTACGCCGCGTTCTCGAATTCCCCGATACTGCTCGAGGGATATACAGCCCTAGATGCCGTCTTTAACAGAGCCACATTGACTCCCGCAGAACGGCAGCTGGTCCTTCTGACCGCCAGCGTCGTCAACGGGTGCGCCTATTGCACTGCTGCCCACAGCACTGTCGCCAAGGGCATGCTCAAGGTGCCCGCCGCCGTCGTCGCGGCGGTACGAACCGGGCAGCCGGTGGCAGATGCGAAACTCGACGCCTTGGTCGGTTTCACGCGCGAACTCGTGCACAGCCGTGGTTACGTTGCCACAGAGACCATCCAGTCGTTCCTGAAAGCCGGCTACCGTAACGATCAGATTGGCGAGGTGCTCCTCGGGGTTGCCCTCAAGACCATTAGCAACTACACGGACCACCTTTCCCCCGTGGAGATCGATTCCGCATTCAAAGCGGAGGCGTGATTCCGCTTTCCACTCTGCGCGCAGCTGAACACAGTTACAGGACCCCCGATATGACGAACCTTTACGATCCAATAGATCTCGGCGATTTAAAACTCAGCAATCGCGTCTTCATGGCGCCATTGACCCGCAATCGCGCTGCGCCAAACGGGGTGCCGGGCCCATGGACATCCACGTACTACAGTCAGCGTGCATCGGCCGGCCTGATCGTCTCGGAGGCGACGCAAATATCGCCCATGGGAAAGGGCTATATCAACACCCCCGGGATTCATTCGGAGGAGCAGATCGCCGCCTGGAAGTCGGTCGTCGATGCAGTACACCGGTCCGGTGGGCCAATGTTTCTTCAACTCTGGCACGTGGGCCGAATCTCTCACGACAGCCTGTTGCCGGGAAACGCATCCCCGGTGGCGCCTTCCGCGATTAGGGCCCGCGCGCAGACGGTCGTTGAGACCGGGTTTGTCGATGTTTCGGAGCCCCGAGCACTTAGCCTGACCGAGATCCGGAGCACGATCGAGGACTACGGTCGCGCCGCTGCCAATGCCAAGGCCGCCGGCTTCGATGGCGTGGAGATTCACGCTGCCAACGGCTATCTGATTGACCAGTTCCTTCGGTCGAAATCGAATGCCCGCACCGACACCTACGGCGGCAGTGCTGCCAACCGGGCGCGCTTTCTCGGTGAGGTCGTCGAGGCCGTGTTGAACGTCTGGGATCGGGGTCGCGTTGGGGTACGTATTTCTCCCCTCGGTACCTTCAACGACATGGGCGATGCAGATCCAGAGGAAACTTTCGCGTGCGTCGTGGATGTGCTCAACGGGCATCGGCCCGGATACCTGCACGTCGTTGAAGACACGATCCCGGCCGATCGCAAGGCGGACTTTTTCCGACGCTTGCGCTCGGCATGGAAGGGGATCTATGTCGCCAACGGAGGCTACGATTCTGAGCGGGGAGAGCGCGCGGTCTCGAACGGATCTGCCGATGCCGTGGCCTATGGCCGGCTCTTCCTTGCGAACCCGGATCTGCCCACGCGGCTAAGTCTCCGCGGACCGTTGAACGTGCCCGATACCGGGAGCTTTTACGGCGGCGACGAACGCGGTTATATCGACTATCCAGCGTGGGCCAAGAGCGGTGCCTGAATCAGGTCTAAGCGACCTGCAAGGCTGAACAAACAGTGGCGCGAGGATTGGCCGGCGCGCACCTGAGATTACGAAAACAGAACGTTACAGGACAGGATTGCAGAAATGGACTCGACTCAAATATTCTGGATGCAGCTTCTGACGAGCGTCGTCGTCTTCGGCTTCGTCGCGGTGTGGTACGTTTGGCCGTACCTTACCAAACTTTCCCGTAATTCTGCTCTCATTCCGCTGCTCTTTGTGCATGTGCCGCGCTATGTGGGAATGACTCTATTGGTTGCGGGTATGGTCGATCCGAAACTGCCAAGGGAGTTCCGTTCCAGTGCTGCTTACGGTGATCTCTTGGAAGCGGCGCTGGCCTTCGCTTCCATCTTTGCTCTGCGGGGCAACTGGCGTATTGTCGTTCCTCTGGTGTGGGTGACCAACACGTGGGGATTGGTGGACCTGCTAAATGGAGTACGCGGCGTCTTGCAGTTGAACGTACCGGGCTTCAACCTGGCCACCTTTTGGTATGTCTATACGTTTTACGCTCCATTGGTAATTGTTTCGCATGTGATGATCTTTGCGATTTTGCTCAAGTCCAGGTCTTGGAACAAGTGAGGGGGGAAGATCCATGTCAGCACGCGAAACAGCGATAGTCTTCGGGGTTGGGCCCGGGCTGGGGTGGGCGCTGGCAAAGCGCTTTGTGACCGATAACATGCAGGTCGGCGCGGTGGCGCGCGACGAAACGAGGCTGAATTCCCTGATCAAGTCTGAAGGCGGCCACGACGTTCGGCCCTATGCCGCCGACGTCTCGAATGGCGAAGATGTTCTCCGCGTCTTCGACAGCATTGACCGCGATCTTGGAGAACCTGACCTCGTCGTGTTCAACGCAGGTGCCTTCCAAAAGGCCAACGTTCTCGATATCGATCCCGCCGACTTTGAGCGCTGCTGGCGCGTCGGCTGCCTCGGAGGCTTGCTCGTCGGGCAAGCGGCCGCACGGCGCATGGTGAAGCGAGGACACGGGACGATCATCTTCACCGGCGCAACGGCGGCACTGCGCGGCAGCGCCGGCTTCGCCAACTTAGCCGTACCGAAGTTCGGCTTGCGCGCGCTCGCGCAGAGCATGGCTCGTGAGCTAGGCCCCCAAGGCGTACACATCACCTTCGTGATCATCGACGGACAAATCGAGTCCGAACGCTATCGGCATCTTATCGATGAGCGCGGCGAGGACTCCCTGCTCGCGCCGGACGCGATCGCTGAACTGTATCTGCAGCTGCATCGGCAGCCGCGCAGCGCATGGACTCACGAATTCGATGTGCGCCCGTGGTCGGAGAAGTTCTGAATCCGAAGCCTTACTGCACCCTTTCGAGAATCGGGCGAGATTCGGCGGGAATCTGGTCGCCATTAAGACTTGGGAAATGTGGCGTGGCTGCTCATAACATTGCTCCAGGAAAGGTGAGGATAGGAGGCAATACTCATATGGAATAGAGGTCCACGTTGCCACGGTAGAATTGGACTTACCAGTCCAATAGTGTTAAAAAGCTGTTTCATGAGGAAGCCGCCAGCCAGCGCGCAAAAGACGTACACGTCCCGGGGGGCATCGACCCGGCAGCGAATAGTGGATGCGACGGCGAGCCTCATCTACTCAAAGGGAGTGGAGGGTACGACCCTCGACGATGTGCGCGCAGCGGCTGACGTGAGTAAATCCCAGCTTTATCATTATTTTGCAGATAAGGACGCGCTTGTTCGCGAAGTCATTTCTGCGCAGGCGGCGCACGTACTCGCGGCGCAAGGGACCGCGCTTACGCAACTCGACTCCCTGGCGGCATTGCGTCGTTGGTGCGATTGCATCCTGGTGTTGAACCGCAGGGCGTCAAATAACGGATGCCCGCTCGGATCTCTGGCAAGCGAATTGGCCAATAAATCCGAGCGAGGTCGTGAGCTGCTCGTCGCCGGCTTCAATTCATGGGAGAACCTGCTGGCCGACGGCTTTGCGAAAATGCAGGAGAGCGGCGAACTGGAGCGATCAGCCGTTCCCAGGGATCTAGCGACCGGCGTATTGAGCGCCGTTCAAGGAGGTTTGCTGCTTGCCAAGACCTCGCGCGGTGAAGGACCGCTCAAGGTTGCTCTCGATATGGCGCTCGCCCATGTAGCCAGCCACCACCGATCGCTCTCGCGATCATCCCCTGCCGCGGGGTCGACTTCGACCAGGCGACGACGACGATGATAGTTTACCAGCGCACCAGCCGGGGACCGAGCGACGCACCGATGACGGTCGGGAGCAACATGCCGAGCAAATACCAAACTCCGATAAACGGCGCGGTAAGTTCCGGGCAATGCAAGGAATACGCCAACGCACCGAATGCCCCCGCCGCGAAACCTCCAGCCGCGCCGGCCAAGCGCAGCTGCGTGGGCGCTTCTCCACGCAGTACCCAGACGAAGGCAACGAATAACGGCGCAGCGACCAGTGTTATCAGAAAGGGACAAACGGCGGCGGTAGTGCCCAGCAACAAACGCGCGCGATCCTGTGCCGGCGCCGTCAACAGTGTCAGAACAGCAAAGATCCACATCGCGATGACGACGGCCCCGATGCCCGCCGGCACGACTCCGAGGCGGATTCCCGGGCGCGCCAATCGTGTGACCGCAACGAACCCGAGTGACCCCAGGGCCGCGCAATAGGCCTCACGAACCCAAAACATCGGCTCAATCACTTCATGCGAGAGCGCGCGGTTCAAATGGAGAATTCCCGCAATGATGGCAAGCGCTCCCAGCATTCCCGCGGTAGTCGCAAGCGCATAGCGCCGCATCCTTCGTCTCGCGTCGATCGGCTCGACGCGGGTGGCGAGTAACGACACCAAATCGTCAGTCTTCAAGCAATGCTCCGTATCTTCAGCGCAAGCGCCTTTAGGCCGCGATGAATGCCAACCTTGACCGCCGACTCCGACATACCGGTGCGTTTCGCGGTGTCTGCCACCGAGCCCCCCTCGATTTTTACATATAGGATGGGCAGGCGCTGGCGATCCGGCAACTGCCGCAGGAGTTTCGCGAGGTCATACCGAGCTTCCGCGGGCTCGGCATCCGCGACGGCGAATAGCTCATCGTCATCATCGAGCGGATCGTGAAGACCATCGGTACGAGAACGGCGGCGCAGTAGATCGATGAGCTTGTAACGAGCGATTGCCTGCACCCACGGGGTCAGCGGCTGCCCCGGATCGTAGGTGTGGCGTTGATTGTGAATCGCCACCAGCAACTCCTGCACAAGATCCTCGGTCTCCTCGGGTAACCGCGACATCCGCCTGCGCAGGAAAGATCGCAAGTGCGCCGTGAGTTCGCCCAAAAAAAGGTGGTAAGCCGATGCGTCGCCGACGAGACCACGGATCAAAAGGCTTCTAAGGTGCTCTTCCTTCAACTGCATCTCAACCTATTCAATAGTTCGCTGGAGATGACGATTTGGTTACAGTCGCCGCATTCCTCCCCGTGCGGCGGGAGGATCCGTATATGTGGTTCGCCTGGAATCCAAAATTTGGTGGTAAGGACCGTGAGCCAATCGGGCATCCGATCGAGGACTATGCCTCCAGGGATTCATCAAGTCCGGTCACAATCGGGACGCCCAAGCCCAGCATGACCAACCCGAGCACTTGCTTGCGAGGCCAAGCGAAGCAAATACAGTCAGCATCGCCACAGAGATGATGGCAACCAGGGATTTCATGCGCGGCTCTCCAAAAGTGGGGCTTCCTCTGCTTGACCGGCGATCGCGCGCGTTTATTTCGGAAACCCCGGAAAATCTCTCGTCAGGTATTACATAGCTTTAAATCAACAACCTTCGCAGCTTGATGCTGCGCAGACATTGGAATTCTCGCGTTCGCGTCCCGGCAATCGGCTAGAGACCTTGGCTGGAGACCGAACCGGTCAATACAGTATTCGAGTCAATGACCAATACCGACTTCGCTTTCGCTGGACGGCAGAAGGGCCGACAGATGTTGAGATCGTGAATTACCACTAATGGTGAATGAGATGTTTAAGAATGGCATGCGACCCGTTCATCCGGGTGAAGTGCTTCTGGAGGATTTCCTCAAGCCGCTTGGCATGAGCGCCAATGCACTCGCCAAGGCACTGCGTGTGCCGGCGCCGCGGATCAACGACGTTGTGCGCGGGCGCCGTGGCGTGAGCGCGGACACCGCCATGAGACTCGCCCGCTATTTTGGTGGTGATGCGCGCTCCTGGCTAAACCTGCAGACGGCCCATGACTTGCGCGTGGCGGAAATTAGTAACGCAAAGCGCGTCGCGCGCGAGGTTTCGCCGGCGACTACTTAGCTTCATCAGGTCGTCGGCAGCGCGAATCCAGCCCGATTCGAAATTCACCTGCACGGCGGGATCCCGAGCTGCTTACGATCAACCGCTCGCGCAAGGACATAGCGCCGCCTGGTGAATTTATACCAGTCGTGAACCCCGCAAAAAAGTAGGTCCTGTTCAATAAAACATATGTGATATTGCGTTGCTGCTCTCCCAAGCCCGATTAAATCGCAGATCGGCGTGCTACGTTTCGCCGAGAAAATTCAAGCATGCGACGGGGGGGGATGATGTGGTTCAGTAACCTGGCATTGTTTTCACGTGCTAATCGCACGCGAACGGGAATTATCACCAGAAACCGAAGGCATCGGGTTATCTTGGCGGCTTGGTGTCTCTACGCGCTAACAGACGCAGCATACTCAGCGAATGCGCCAATCGATGGCGCAGCCAGCGGCGGAGATAGTCCATCTGCGAGCGCCGGACCCGCCCACGAGCAACCCGCAAGCGACAATGCACTGGTAGAAATAGTCGTGACGGCGGAAAAGCGCGAGCAGTCGATTAACAAAGTAGGCGCAACTATTCAGGCCGTCACCACGTCGGATCTGAGGGAGCAGCAGATCAGCAGCTTGCGGGACCTGGCTCTCGTTGTACCTGGCTTGCAATACGCGAATACGAATTTCTCAACCCCAGTCTACACGCTTCGGGGCGTCGGCTTTTACGACAGTTCGTTGTCGGCCTATCCGGACGTAACGGTTTATGTGGACCAGATTCCACTGCCTTTTCCCGCGCTGACAATTCTCACGAACTTCGACTTGGCCCAAGTAGAAGTCCTGAAGGGTCCTCAGGGCACATTGTTCGGCTCCAATGCGACGGGGGGAGCGATCAACTATATCGCGGCAAAACCCACCACAGAATTCACTGACGGAGCCGCCATCACCTATGGTCGCTTTAACGACACGATTGGCGAAGGGTTTCTCAGCGGGCCACTGTCCGACAATCTGAAGTTTCGCCTCGCTGGGCGATTTGAGAGAATGGACGACTGGCAAGAGAGTTACACAAGATCCGACACCATCGGCGCCATCGATACTAAAGCGGCACGCTTTATGTTGGATTGGCGGCCCACCGACACTGTGAAGATGGAACTCAACATCAACGGGTGGGAAGACCTCTCTAAACCCCAACAGCCCCAGTTGGTCGGGCTGTCAATTCAGAATCCGGGGTTTGCGCCGCCGTACGAACTTAACTATCCGCTCGCACCCCACGATCCACGGGCCGCAGACTGGGATCCGAACCTGCCGCTGCGAAATCACAATTCTCTGTTTCAGACATCCCTTCGCATCGACATCAATTTGACAGACACGATCACGCTCACATCGCTCAGCTCCTACGTCAATTCCACGCGCGATACCTATGCCGGCGCGGGTGGCGTGTCGTTCGAGAATGCCGATTATCATCAAACCGGTACCTTCAAGGACGCTTACCAGGAAGTGCGACTCGCGAATGCCTCTTCCAGTGCGACGCGCTGGACGGTTGGAATCAACGACGCCTACGACGACGTGCATGAGTCGGACAGTGTCGTCTATTCGCAAAACTCACTGTTCTTTGCCGATGGCATCAGCGAAAGCCAGTTTATCGACAACGTAAATAGCAACACGTACGCGGCCTTCGCAAATCTCGAGCAGGACATCATGTCGAACCTCACGTTGAAGGTCGGTGGGCGCTTCACGGAGATCAAGCGGACGGCGTACGAATGCGATTTCGACGGGTCAAACGGCAAAACCGCGGCTTTCTTTACGTATTTGGAATCTGCCCTAAATGGCGGCAAAGCCTTTCCTCCGATTGGACTCTATGACTGTTACACCCTCAATCCGGCGAACTATACTGCGGGTCCCTACTTTGACACGCTTCGGGAACACAATCTCTCGTATCGCGCCGGGCTCGATTGGCGCATAAACGATGAACTGTTGCTCTATTTCAATACCGCCAAGGGGTTCAAGGCAGGTGGCTTTCCCGCGACAGCCGCCTCCACGTGGGTATCGCTTCTGCCGGTAACTCAGGAGTCGTTGGTTGACTATGAGGCCGGCTTCAAGGCGCAGATCTGGGATCGGCGCATTTCGTTGACGGGGTCCATCTTTCACTACGACTACAAGGACAAGCAGCTGCGCTCCAAAGTCGCCGAACCTGTATTCGGGGATCTCGATGCGACAGTGAATATTCCGAAGTCCACCGTGAAGGGCGTGGAACTCAGCTTTGGTGCAAGACCGCTGGACGGCCTGTCCCTTTCGTTTTCAGCGACCTACATGGATGCGACCATTGATGAGTACGTTGGACTGAACAACGCGGGCGTGCAGGGGGACTTCGCCGGCACGAGAATGCCTTACGCCCCGCAATTGCAGGTGGCGGCGGACGCCGAATACAAATGGGCCATTGCCAGTGATTGGATGGCGTTTATGGGCGCCAATGTCAGTCACAGCAGTGACTCAAACGCGGTCGTCGGAGCAACGCCGCTCTACAACCTTCCCGCTTACACGCTCCTCGGCCTCCGAGCCGGCGTGGATCATGACAAGTGGCGATTCATGTTGTGGGGCAAGAACGTGACCAACGAATACTATTTCAGCAACGTGATTCAATCCTATGATCTGGTGACCGCCTACACCGGCATGCCGAGAACGTACGGACTCACCGTCGGGTACAATTATTAGTGAGGTTGATTAGGCCCGATTTCGATGCATGATGGGCCAGTACGAGGGTGAGAAATTCGGACGGAGCCTGGACTTGGACTCAAAAAGTGAAGAGATGCGGGTCGAGACCGGTGTTACAGCCGCCATCATCCGTCGCGCCCGCTCCCTCGCGAGCGGTACGCTCCCCCCAAAGGTTCGCTTAATTGCCAAGCACTGCTTGGTAGATTGGTGCGGCGTGGCGCTGGCGGGTACCGATGAACCACTGGTGCGAATCCTAACGGAGATGTTGCTGGCAGAAGGATGTAAGCCGGCCGCCTCGGTTGTCGGGAATCAATTGAAATTCAGTTTGCGGCAGGCTGCTCTGCTCAATGGGGCCACGGGCCATGCCATCGACTACGATGATGTGAATATGGCCGCGAGCGCCCATATAACTGCGGCCATCTTGCCTGCCACCTTGGCGGCGTCTGAAATGGCTGGAAGCAGCGGTGATGGACTGCTTCGTGCATTTATTGGAGGTTACGAAGCGACGGTCATGATTGGTCGATTTCTAGGTCGTGAACACTACGATCGCGGATTTCATGCAACTGCGACTGCGGGAACGTGCGGCGCCGCGGCGGCGAGTGCGCTCGCGCTGGGTCTCGACACTCACGAAATGGCGGTTGCGATCGGCATCGCGGCGACGCAGGCGGCGGGCCTGAAGGCGCAATTCGGCACGATGTGCAAGCCCTTTCACGCGGGCAAGTCGAATGAAAATGGTTTGTCGGGCACATTGCTCGCCCGCAGAGGATTCACCGGACGGACGGATATTCTCGAGTGTGTCCAGGGCTTTGCCGACACGCACGGGGGCGCTGGTAACGCCGAGGCGGCACTCGCGGCGCCGCGATCGTTTGATCACA
>Ga0209166_10002515_pt1 | contig 13850 bp, 12 predicted proteins | sample Coa_R1_3_FD_187151 | JGI IMG/M metagenome (GOLD analysis project Ga0209166, IMG submission 187151) | Surface soil microbial communities from Centralia Pennsylvania, which are recovering from an underground coalmine fire - Coalmine... | ecosystem: Environmental > Terrestrial > Soil >... | reverse complement strand
GGGAGCAGCCTGACGCGGCGTATTCGAATAGGACTGCGGGCTTGGACGCACGCTCTGTGGCGTGTTGAATCGTTGCCAACCGCTCGATGGCGCTGAGCGCACATTGGGAGCAGCCTGACGCGGCATATTCTGATACGACTGCGGGCTTGGACGCACGGTCTGCGGCGCCTGGCTGGCCCCGCCCCGGGAGTTCCCTGCTCCGAAACGCTGCCAGCCAGAGCGCTGGTTTTGCACGGGCGCCGGGAACCTCTGAGTTGATGGAGCCGCCCCACGCACGGGAGGCATTGTCCGATTATTTTGCGCGAATCCCCCTCCGACCACAGGCCTGTTACCAAAGTTTGGCTGTGTGTTCCGTGACGGCGCAACCTGGCCAAATCTCTGCCATCCCGAGCGAACGTTTGAGCCACCATTCGGTTGAGTAGCGAGTTGGCCGCCACGATTTACCGGCCCGCGACCAGAAAATGTTTGAGCTCCACCGGTCGATTGATTCCTGCCTAAACCACCCGCTGCCTGATTCCTGCTGAAGAATGTCTGGGCGCGCGCGGGCAAGTTTGGACGAGCTACTATGCGGCCAGTCGGACTCAGACTCTGGCGCGTGGGCGCCACGGGGAGCGATCCCTGCACCAGACGTCCACTACGCAATGTTGAAGCACTGATAGGCCTTGTGTTTCGCGGAACGCGGCCACTGCCAAAGTCCCGCGCCGAAACCGTGGTGATGCCGCGGCGGACATTGGAATTGGTATATGCCGACTGAATGTTGGAAATTCTCGGATAGCGTCCACCCCTCGCCAAGGCTGCCATGGGCCGAACGATATGACGTCCGCCGAAGTTGTTTATGTTCGTGATGTTCACCGCCGTATAGGAATTGTGGAACCCGGGTCCATACCATGGATAATAGGAGTCATACGGGCCCAGCGGGCACCAGCCGATCGAACCGAAACCAACTCCAACTGAAAATCCGTCTCCGCCAAATCCGAAGAATGATACGTAGGCCGGCGACCACACGGGATAGTAATCGTCATAATCAACGGGACCCGGCCACCAATCCCACGAGTTTTCATAATAAAACCAACGGCCATAGTGATACGGAGCCCAGCCCCAAGGTTCGTAGGAAACCCAGGTCCATCCATAGTACGGCTGCCACTCCCAACGGCCGTCTTGATAAGGAGCCCAGTCAGAACCAGCGTCGGGCGTCCAAACTTGTCCATAACCGTCCACATTATTCCAGTGGCCGTAACGGTCCAAATCCTCCGTGCCGGTGTAATACTTATCGGTGTGATTCCAGCTTTGCGCGTTAAGAATTTCGCTGTCGCGCTTCTGGTTCCATTCATCCCACTGATCGCGCCCCGGCGCTTCATTCACCTGATATTGTGGGTTGTCAGTTCCCTCAACGGTAATCGACTGCCCCTGTTGTACAGTGGTTGAGCCCTGCGGTGTGGTAATCTGCACCTGTCCTTTGCGAACGGTCACCACAGTCTGTCCGGAATTCGAATCGACGTAAATGCGATACCTGCCTTCCCCATTGGGATGGACTGCGACATTGGGCGTGTCAATTTCAACATCCGCCTGGCTCCCCTTCAGGACATCATAGTTGGCGTTTCCCTGCGCAAGCTGCACTTGGATCCGTGAGCGCGTGAGGTCCGCGATATTCGCCTGGCTTTGCTGGTCGAGACGAAGAACGTTGGCGTAATCCAATTGGACCTCAGTGCGTGAGTTGTCGCCAGTGGAAATCTTGTCGCCCTGCTGCAACGGAGCATTTACCGTGGAGGCTACCCATTGCCCCGCATCGCCATTGGTAGTGGAAACTTGGCCTTGAATGATGCTCACGCGCGCCACGCCCGGCGCCGCCTGGTCCTGTTGCCCCTGCCCGCCATCCGCTGAAGACTGATCGGGTTGATACCCTCCACCGTATTGTGGCGGCTGGTCTTGCGTCCGCAGAATTTGCGGAGCGAAGAATGAAAGTGACGCGATTATTAAAGCTGAAATAAAAAGTTTGTTTTTCATGGCGCACCCCTTAAGCATCTGTACTCCAGAAGTTCCTGAATCTGGAGCCACCCTGCATAGAGCAAGCCATATACCAAACTCTCAGAATCTTTGAATGGGTCTATCTGCTTTAATTTCTTGCGCTTGACAGGATGACTGATTAGCGAGCGAAACACTTGTCATTCGCAGCGGTAGTATTTGGCCAACAAGTGGTTTTTTTCGGCCAGCCGCCGATGCCTGTGAATATTTGCATTATCGGACAATAATCCAGCGGCTCGCTTCCAACTTTTTCTGGATTCGGATTCAAGTTCGCGCAATAATGGGCCCGGGAAAAAACAAATGACGCCGAATTTAATTTCTCGAAGCGCGCTCCGCAGCGCCCTGACGCTGCGCAAAGGGGAATAGCATGAAGATGACTCGACGGAAAGCCGTGCAATTGCTCGCAGGAACAGCTCCGGCTTTGGCCTTCGGCCGAAGCCTGGCGGCGCAATCGCCGCTTGAAATCGCACCCGGGCCTTTTACGGGCACGCGGGAATCGCTTGAGCATTACCAGATTCCACAATGGTTCCAGGACGCCAAGTTCGGCATTTGGGCGCATTGGGGCCCGCAATCGGGAGTCGAACAAGGCGATTGGTATGCCCGCAACATGTACATCCAGGGCAGCCGCCAATACAACTATCACGTTGCAACTTACGGCCATCCCTCGAAAGCGGGCTACAAGGACCGCTGCCCCGCGTGGAAAGCCGCCGACTTCGACCCGGAACATTTGATGCAGCTCTACAAACGCGCCGGCGCGAAATATTTTATGAGCATGGGCGTGCATCATGACAATTTCGATTTGTGGAACTCCAGGCACACGCGCTGGAACGCGGTGAAGATGGGGCCGCACAGAGACGTGGTGGGCCTTTGGCGGAAGGCGGCGCTGAAGCATGGGCTGAAATTCGCGGTCAGCGAGCACCTTTGGATCAGCTACAAATGGTTTGCGGTAAGTCACGGCAGCGACAAGACCGGCCCGCTGGCGGGCGTCGCATACGATGGCGTGAACGCGGCTGATGCCGACCTTTACCACGATGCCGGCTGCGCCCAGTGGGCCCATGACGCTGACTCCCGCCAATTCGGATGGAACGATACCGGCATTCCGGACTCCTGGAAGCATCACTGGTTCCTGCGCATGAAAGATCTGGTGGACCACTACCAGCCTGACCTGCTCTACACCGACGGCGCCATGCCGTTTGAAAACTACGGGCAAAGTATTGTGGCCCATCTTTATAATCTGAGCGCCCGGCGGAACGGCGGCAAAGTGGAAGCTGTCTACACCAGCAAACGCCCCGAAGACTGTGCCGTAGGCACGTGCGTGCTTGACTTTGAGCGCGGGCTGGCCAATGAAATCCGCCCCGCGCATTGGCAGACGGATACCTGTGTGGGAAGCTGGCATTACGATATCAATATATACAACAAACACAAATACAAAACGCCCAAGACGGTGGTGGATCTTCTGGTGGACATCGTGAGCCAGAACGGAAACCTGATGCTCAATTTCCCTTTGCCCAACAACGGCGTGCCCGATTCCGATGAGTTGAAAATTCTGGAAGCGATTACCGGTTGGATGGCGGTGAACAGCGAAGGAATCTACAGCACCCGCCCGTGGAAGATTTATGGCGAAGGCCCGGCCACCAACGCCCAAGCACCCGGCGGCCATTTTAATGAACACGGGCGCAAAGCTCTTACCGCGAGCGACGTTCGCTTCACCACCAAAGGGAACACGGTCTATGCCTTCATCATGGGCTGGCCGGATAAGGAAGCCGTGGTCGCGGCGCTCGGCACGGCAAGCCCGCAATCGCCGGGCAAAATCGCGAACGTTGAATTGTTAGGGTATCACGACCGGCTGCAATGGTCGCAGGAAGCAGCCGGACTCAAAGTTTCCTTGCCCACAGAAAAACCTTCTGATTACGCCGTCACCCTCAAGGTCGTTTTCGCATAGGGGGATGTTGCTTCAGGGATGCGATGTCCGCGCCGCTAATCGTGCGGTTTGCTGTAGCGGCGGGTTTTTCCCCGAAGGGGAAAACGGTGGGTAGCCGTGGGTGGAGCCGTGCACCGAAATCCAAGAATCGCGCGGCGGGTTTTTCCCCGGAGGGGAAAGCGGTGGGTAGCCGTGGGTGGAGCCGTGCACCGAAATCCAAGAATCGCGCGGCGAGTTTTTCCCCGGAGGGGAAAGCGGTGGGTAGCCGTGGGTGGAGCCGTGCACGGCGCAACCCACGGATAAAAGTTAACCTGAAATGTCCCGGCCCTGACGGGGCCGCACAACGCAGGTCAAAGCAAATACCGTTCGTCGTAATCTATTCCAGCCTCCGCAAGCAATTTACGGTATTCCTCCACAAAGGTCGTTCGGCGATGATGTTCTTCCTGCCCGCCAATGTATTCAATCAATCTGCCGATTTCTGGCTTTGAATGCGTAAACGCCGCGTATCCATCCTGCCAATGAGAGAACTTTGGGAAGACGGAATGGTCTTTAATCCAATGGGACGTGCCCGTCTTAATGTCCTTCACCAAATCGGCGAGGCAGACTCTAGGATGGAGGCTGGAGGCTGGTGAGGATGTGCAGGTGATCTTCAACACCGTTGACGCGATGGAGATGGCTTTGGCGATTTTTTAAAATGCCCCCGATATATCGGAAAAGATCCTCGCGACGGTCTGCTTTTAAAACAGGCTCGCGGCCCTTGGTTGAAAACACAATGTGATAGACGATTGCGGTGTAGGTTGACATGGAATGATTGTACGCCCGTCAACCCGCCAGACGGCGGGTTGATGGTGTGGGCAGGCTCCCGATCCACAGGTTGAAACCTGTGGCTATCCACGGTACACCACTTCGCGGTGGTAATTGATCTGCCGAGTAACACGCTGTTCGGATGGACGTAGCGGCGGGTTTACCCCGCCATTTTTAGTGAAAGGGTTCGGCGTTACGCCACGATTAAACCGGCATTACATTTCGGAAAAGCAAGAAGGCGGGGTAAACCCGCCGCTACGTTTTTACCCGGTACATTCCCCCGCCAATCCCGCGTCGCGGGACAAAAACCCCAAATCCCTCAGGCGCTGGAGTTGTTGCCGGATTTTGTCGCGGATGTGCAGGTTTTTCGGGTGCAGACGACCTATGGAGTGCGGCAGCTTGCTGCCGCTTTGCCTTCGCGCGAGATGGCTCGCGGGTTACCGCAATCATTCCTGGATACGCGGAACAAAACACGGCCAGCAAGCTGTCCTCAGAGAAAGCGGCAGCAAGCTGCCGCACTCCAAAGGCAGGAAGCAAGCTTCCCGCCACGTTGTCAGGCAGTACATTCCCCCAAGTTATCTCTGGGCCGAAATCGCTAAAATGAATCATGGACACTGGGAAAAGTCGCATGATAATCTCCGCCGTATGAACCAGCGCGAAGCTGTGGTTGAAGCGATGCGAGCCAATGGTGGGTATGCGACGCTCGGCCACCTTTATAAAGAGGCGCTGAAAATTCCTGGCGTGAAGTGGGGAACAAAGACGCCATTCAGCTCGATTAACCGTATAGTCCAAGACCCAAAGTACTTTTTCCGAATTCGTCCGGGTCTTTGGGCTTTGCTGGAAGCCAAACTCAAGCTGCCCGTTGACCTGATAGAGAAACCACAGCCCGCCAGCGACCATGCCTACTACCAAGGATTGCTGGTGGAACTGGGCAATCTCAGGAAACACAAAACCTTTGTGCCCAAACAAGACCGCGGGAAACTCTTCCTGGGCAGACCGCTGGGAAGCTTGGTTACGGTCGAAAACATCTATCCGTTCACCTACCCCGAGATCGTGAGCCGTGCCTCTGCGGTGGATGTGATCTGGTTCGACCAACGGAAGTTTCCGTCTGAGTTTATCGAGGTGGAAAATACAACCGACATGCATGGTGCTTTTCTGAAGTTTGTATTGTTTGACGCTTTCAACTCCTTGTTCAGGGTGGTAGCTCCCGCAGCACGGAAGCGCGAGTTCGAATCGAAGCTGGCCCACCCTTCATTCGTGTCCGTCGCAAAGCGAACGAAATTCACCAGCTACGATGTTGTTGCGAACATGCACACGAAGGCCAGTGAGTCAATCGCCTTGGAGCAGGTGTGGACTGGCTCATAACAGGCTGGTGAGCTCGACAAGAGCAATCCCAACCGCCGGTCTTTCTCACTGCGCCAGGTAAATCTCGGTTTCGGTTTTGATGACGGAAATGATTTGCTCATGCGTGCGGGAATCGGACTGATAGGACTTCCAAGCTTCTTCGAGTGACGTTGCGACCACGGAATAGATGACTTCGCGGTGGTGCGAGCCCACGAAGAAATATTTCCTCTCGCGGTGAACCAGTTTCGACGATGGCGCCATGTTCTCCAAGTTTGCCTGCTCTATGGATCGATCCATAAAAAGGGCTCGGAGATCAAGACTGCCTCCAAAGTGGTTAGCTGCAAAGTTAACGCGGAAGGTGAGGGCGAAAATCCTCCGGAGTGCCAGGTCCACAAAGCCGCCGTCTAATTCCACGCCCAGAATCGCGCGCTCCAGCCGCAACGCTGCAACAGCAGTCGTCCCGCTTCCCATAAAAGGGTCGAGCACCACATCACCCTCATTCGACGCGGCAAGAAGAATTCGTTCGAGCAGCGCCACAGGCTTTTGCGTGGGGTGTTTGCCAAAGCGCTTCTCGGCGCGCTCAGGCGCGGGCATTTGCCAGACGCTTTTCATCTGTTTGCCGCCGGCGAGCTCCTTCATCAATTTGTAATTGAATGTGTGTTTACTTTTCTTGTCTTTGGCCGCCCAGATCAGCGTCTCCGTGGCGTGGGTAAAGTAGCGGCAGGAGAGATTGGGCGGCGGGTTGGGTTTCACCCAGGAGATATCATTCAAAAGTTTCATGCCCAACTGCTGCATGGCAAAGCCGACGGAGTGGATCACGTGCGAAGTGCCGCTCACCCAAATGCTGCCGTTCGGCTTGAGCACGCGCTGGCAGGCGGCCAGCCAGGCGCGGTTGAACTCGTGGTCGAGGTCGGCGCCGCGCGACTTGTCCCACTTGCCTTTATTCACGGAAACCATGCGTCCGGCGTGACAGGTGATGCCGTTGTTGGACAGGAAATAAGGCGGGTCGGCAAAAATCAAGTCAACGCAGCCTTCCGGAACGCGGGCGAGAATCTCCAGGCAGTCGCCCTGGAAGATCTTCAGGTGATGCTTCCGGTCGTAGAAAACCGGCGAGGGCAACTGCGCCAATCCCTCGCCGAAAATGTCGGCGGATTGTTCCGCCCGGCTCTCGCGTTTTTGCGGCACTCGATTTTCCCTTCTGTCGCAGAGGCTTGCACCCCAACAGCGATAACCAATGGTCACTTTCGGCGTGCGCCATAGGCGCCGTGGAGTGCGGTAGCGCCAAGCTACCGCCTTCCGCACATCGCAACACAAAGCGGCAGCTCCGCTGCCGCAGTCCAAGGGCGCAGAGCGCCCGCAACATTCTCCAGGACCGATTCCGGAAAATGTGGATTCACTTTGGGATCGTTGATCGAGGCCTGTTGATTGTCAAGGTGATCAATGGTTGGTAGCCGATCAATTGGTCAAGGTTGATCAAAGAAAGAAATTATGTCCCGCTTCCCGGGATCCCGAAAGGCGGCAAATTGTGAGTTGAATGCTGAAAGGCCGTAGGTAGCAGGTGGCAAGAAGAAGGCGGCAAGTCTGACAAACCTTAACCCGTCACAGCGTACTCCACGGACCGAGGGTTGGCGATTCGCTTCGAAGCTTCCAGAATTTCGAGGCCGATGACGTTTCCGTCTTTGTCGTAGTCGAGGATCACCCCCGGCTTATCCTCGTCGCTTTCGTCGACGGGCGCGTCGCTTAGCAGGATTCGGAGCACATCCACCGCAGGATCATAGGTCACTTTCACAGCTTCCCCCAGTATTTCTCAATCTTCGTCGTGCGGTAGGCCGTCACAACTACCGCGGGATCAACCGAATCGTCCACGATAACTCGTACCAGGTATATCTTACCACCGATCTCAGACTTGGATTGATAGGCTTTCACGACTCCGCGCTCGGGCACGACTTGTGCGGGTTTTTCAAGAATCGCCTTTACCTGCGCGAGTGGAATTCTGCGACGCTCGATTTCTTCTTGCGCGTGCTCGGAGAATTTATATCTCAACAAACTTCCTCATACCAGGCTGTCAGAAGTTCGGTAGCTTGCCCGAACTCGCGCGAAGGCTTGCCTGGTTTCCGTTCTGGTATACATCCAAGGCGAGAGCAAGGCAAGGGCTGGAAGAAAGTGGGCCGTAGAAAGTGAAGTGGGGGGTGGCATACGGCCCGTACTAGGTGGGATGGGGCGGAAAAGTGGCAAGTGTGATCGCCAGTGAAGTTCGCATCCTGGCTGTGGTTAATGGCCAGTCCTAAATCCGATCCGCCGCCTGGGTAGCGCCGGAGGCGGGCGTTTGAGGTGTTTGATTTCTCGAGCGAGGAGGTTAATCACTGAGGCGTGACGGCTCTGGTCGGATTCAATTTTCTCGAGTCGCGCAGCCAAATCTTTATGAGCCGATAGAATCTCACGGATTTTCACAAAGGCGCGAATCACCAGAATATTCATCTGCACGGCGCGTTCACTATTGAGGACAGAAGAGAGCATGGCGACGCCGTGCTCGGTGAAGGCATAAGGAAGTGTTCGCCTTCCACCTCTGCCTTTCTTTGACGTCGCAAATTGCGATCTCAAAGATTCCGTTTCTAGCCTGGAAAGTTGGAACATGAAATCTTCAGGGAAACGTCGTGCATTTCTCTTGACCTGTTCATTCAGGCGAGAGGTTGGAACTTGGTAGAGCTCTGCCAAATCGCGGTCGATCATCACTTTGTGGCCGCGGATAAGAAAGATTCGCCGCTCAATCTTCTCGACGGGTATAGCCAGGTTGGCGCCGAATAATTGGGGATTTCCCTTCCTCATGATGGCTTGATTATACCTGACAGTGGACTTCGGAGTCCGTTTTTGATATCGCAATTTACGATCTCAAAGCATGGAATTAAGGTGGGTGGTAATGAGGTAGGTGGCATGGGGTCGATAGTAGGTGGGATGGAGCGATTTGGGATTTTAGATTTGGGATTTAGGGCGCGCGTTCAATGTTGAGGACAGATGCGCGCAAGTCTGCGCCGCCCGCGGCTCCCCCACAGCATCAAATATCTTCCGAAGGTTTTGCTGCAGGACGCCGTTTACATCTGAGTTTGTAGAAGGGAGCATCTGATGAAATTCTTCCTGGGAGTCATAACAACTGTAGTGGTGATTGGCTTGGGCGTGGTGATCTATCCGCGTTTTGGATTCTTAAGCTTCAATGCAGACGAACAACCCTCCGCGACCGAAAGCAAGCTGGCCATGGATGCCATGGACGCATCGATTAAACGGCGTGCGCCCGGGATGACGAATCCGGTGCAGCCCACCGAAGCGAACCTGCTTGAGGCGATGAAGCTTTTCAAAACAAACTGCGCGCTCTGTCACGGGGATCCAGGCGCGCCGGAACGGGTCATGGGCAAGTCGTTCTATCCGCCCGCGCCTCAGTTCTTGAAAGACGCTCCCGCCATGCCTCCCAATCACAACTTTTACATTATCAAACATGGGATAGCGTGGACGGGCATGCCCGCCTGGGGACGCACCTTGAGCGATGACCAGATTTGGAAACTGACCTCGTTCCTCGCGCAGGTGGATAAGCTGCCGCCCGCCGTCGATCAGGAATGGAAAATGGGCGCCCCAGCAGAAGCAGGAAAGACCGGGAAAGGAAGTGGTGACATGAAAATGAAAATGCCGTGATGATAGCGGTCATCGCTTGTAACAGTCTTCATAAAATATTTTTACTGAAACCAAAAATTTCCCTTGCATTTCGTTTTTTCCTGTATTAATATTCCTGTTTGCCAGCACGAAGGTGGACCGGCAAGTACCCACATCGTCCCGGTTGTGATTCCCAAGGAGGTCAATACGCGCCAGGCTTTTGGATAGGGGTTTGAGGCAAGTGGGTCCTTCCGCAAGAACGTCCCGCCTGTTTTAATCCCTGAAACTCAAAGCAAATTCTAATGTAACACTGGTTACGGGCTGGTTTGTCTCTGGCCTGAGGGTATTGTCGTCATGGGGAGCTGCAAAGGTCGGCGAATGGAAAGGGCAAGCAGTTTGAAGGGGCAGGAAAGTAGCAAGGGATGTTGAGTTTGGTTTTCGCGGTTTAAGGCGAGCACCAAACCCAGCGTCCAAGGCTGATTGGCGACGGATGGTTGTCGGTTGTGAATTGGGGTCTTAGTTGGGCTCCAATCAGCAATCTTCAATCATGAATCTTCAATTGACCGGGGCCTGATTGAGGTTGGGAGCAGCGCAAGCCAGCTCCTGACACTCAGCGATCTTTGAAAACTGAATAGTACGGCGTCTACAAAAATGCTCAAACTGCCTGGAGTGGATCCGGGCAGAGAAGCGAAGGCGAATCTGGCTCAAGGGCAGCGCGTCAGTGAGTCAGTTAATCAGCGAGTCAGTTAAGAATGTCATTCTGAGTTCTGTGCTGACAAACTGAAGGACTGAAATACTGATGAACTGTTCTCATGTGTGTTGAGCAGATTTTATGGTCAAGCTACTAAGGGCGTACGGTGGATGCCTTGGCGCCAGACGGCGAAGAAGGACGTGGATACCTGCGATAAGCCTCGGGGAGCTGGAATTAAGCTTTGATCCGGGGATTTCCGAATGGGGAAACCCTCCTGATGTCAACATCAGGAACGGCCCGCTGAATACATAGGCGGGTGCGAGCCAACCCAGGGAAGTGAACCATCTCAGTACCTGGAGGAACATAAAACAACAGTGATTCCGCTAGTAGCGGCGAGCGAACGCGGAACAGCCTAAACCGGGCGCTTCACATTGCTGATTGCCGATTTTAGATTGCCGATTGAAAAATCCTGCGGGTTGGGTTTCAAATCAGCAATCACAAATCATCAATCGTCAATGAGAAGCGTCCGGGGTCGTAGGGCGTGCGTCGGTTTAGAGCCATAGAGTTACCAATCCGGTGGTTAGCCGAACGACTTGGAAAAGTCGGCCATAGGGTGTGATAGCCACGTAGGTGAAAACTAACCGGACTCTAATGCGCGTTCCTGAGTACCGCGGGGCACGAGAAACCCCGCGGGAAGCTACGGGGACCATCCCGTAAGGCTAAATACGTTCTGGCGACCGATAGTGAACTAGTACCGTGAGGGAAAGGTGAAAAGAACCCCTGCGAGGGGAGTTAAAAGTACCTGAAACCGTATGCCTACAAGCAGTCGAAGGGCCACGCTCGTGCAGCAATGCCCGAGCAAGCCTGACGGCGTGCCTATTGCATAATGAGCCGGCTAGTTATTGTCCGTCGCAAGGTTAAGCGGTGATCCCTTGGGTTACGACTTGAGGGGGAGCGAGCCGAAGCGAAAGCGAGTCTGAATAGGGCGCAAGTGGCGGGCAATAGACGCGAAGCGGGATGATCTACCCTTGGTCAGGGTGAAAGCCGCGTAACAGCGGCCGGAGGCCCGAACCGGTGTTGGTTGAAAACAGCTCGGATGAACTGAGGGTAGGGGTGAAAGGCTAATCAAATTCCGTGATAGCTCGTTCTCCTCGAAATAGCTTTAGGGCTAGCCTCGGATGATCACTCGCGGTGATAGAGTACTCGATGGACTAGGGTCCTTTAACGGAATCCGAATCCAACGAAACTCCGAATGCCGCGAAGTGCAGTCCGGGAGTCAGACAGCGGGGGCTAAGCTTCGTTGTCGAGAGGGAAATAGCCCAGACCGTCGACTAAGGTCCCTAAGTAATGGCTAAGTGGGAAAGGAAGTGAAATCGCTCAGACAGCCAGGAGGTTGGCTTAGAAGCAGCCATCCTTTAAAGAAAGCGTAACAGCTCACTGGTCGAGTGGTTTTGCGCCGATAATTCAACGGGGCTCAAGCCATTTACCGAAGTCGCGGATTCCGGAGCCAGCGATGGTTCCGGTCTGGTAGAGGAGCGTTGAATACAGTATGAAGCGAGACCGACAAGGGCTCGTGGACCGTATTCAAGAGACCCTGCCGGCATAAGTAGCGATAACGGAGGTGAGAACCCTCCGCGCCGAAAGTCTAAGGTTTCCTGAGAAAGGTTAATCCGCTCAGGGTCAGTCGGTCCCTAAGGCGAGGCCGAAAGGCGTAGCTGATGGACACACGGTTAATATTCCGTGACTGCAGCTGGGACGTTATACGATGCGGGGACGCAGAAGGATAGCGGAGTCGTCTGATGGATGACGATTTGCGCGTTGAGGAGGATCCGGCAGGCAAATCCACCGGGTCGGTTTAAAGCCACTCTGAAGCGTGTGACGACGGGACCTGGTCCCGGTAAAGTCTGCGATTTCACACTGCCAAGAAAATCCGCTAAGGAGTTCCTGAAGCAACCGTACCTCAAACCGACACAGGTAGACGAGGTGAATATCCACAGGCGCTTGAGAGAACACTCGTTAAGGAACTAGGCAAATTAGCTCCGTAACTTCGGAAGAAGGAGTGCCCCGATAGGGTTTAAAGCCCGAGGGGGTCGCAGCGAAGCGCGCTCTGCAACTGTTTAACAAAAACACAGGTCTCTGCTAAGTCGAAAACGACGTATAGGGGCTGACGCCTGCCCGGTGCCGGAAGGTTAAAGAGAGGAGTCATGTGGGAGCAATCCCGCGGAAGCCCTGAACTGAAGCCCCGGTGAACGGCGGCCGTAACTATAACGGTCCTAAGGTTAGATTCGCTAGCCTTAGTAAAATCTGGCTGTATGCGGGAAAGTCCGAGCATCCTCAGCTACTCGTCCTGAGCAATTGGGGCAGTAAAAATGCGTGAGGTGCGGGCAATCCGCAGGAAAGGCTTGGAGGAAGTTATCAGTTTTCAGTTATTAGTCTTCAGTAAGGAAAGTTGAAGGCTGATCGCTGGCAGCTGAGATCTTCCATCAAGAATCCTCAGAGACTGTACGCCAGACTCCAGAAAAAAGTGGCAAGTGGTTGGTGGCAAGTGGCAAGCAAAAAACGCTTGTTACATGCGCTGGTCACGCCACAGCACTGGAAGAAGATACAGTCCGGACTGCATGGCGACATGCAGAGGGTGGCAGAAATGACCACTCCCTTTCATTCAATCGATCGAATGGAAGGTAACAACGTCGAGCGAAATTCCTTGTCGGGTAAGTTCCGACCTGCACGAATGGCGTAATGATAGAGCGACTGTCGTGACGAGTGACTCAGCGAACTTGTAGTACCGGTGAAGATGCCGGTTACCCGCACCTAGACGGAAAGACCCCGTGCACCTTTACTATACCCTAGCCCTGAACTATGGGCTTGTCTGCGCAGGATAGGTGGGAGGCTTCGATCCAGGACTCTTGGGTTCTGGGGAGCCAACGGTGAGATACCACCCTGATGATTCTGTGGTTCTAACTTCGGCCCGTGATCCGGGCCAGGAACACGGCTAGGCGGGTAGTTTGACTGGGGCGGTCGCCTCCTAAAATGTAACGGAGGCGCTCCATGGTTGGCTCAGGCTGTTTGGAAATCAGCCGTCGAGTGCAAGGGCATAAGCCAGCCTCACTGCGAGACCTACTAGTCGAGCAGGCACGAAAGTGGGACCTAGTGATCCGGTGGTTCTGTATGGAAGGGCCATCGCTCAACGGATAAAAGGTACGCCGGGGATAACAGGCTGATCGGGGCCAAGAGTTCACATCGACGTCCCGGTTTGGCACCTCGATGTCGGCTCATCGCATCCTGGAGGTGTAGAAGCTTCCAAGGGTTAGGCTGTTCGCCTATTAAAGCGGTACGTGAGCTGGGTTCAGAACGTCGCGAGACAGTTCGGTCCCTATCTGGTGTGGGCGTAGGAGATTTGAGGGGAGTTGTCCTTAGTACGAGAGGACC
>Ga0209166_10002512_pt1 | contig 13862 bp, 8 predicted proteins | sample Coa_R1_3_FD_187151 | JGI IMG/M metagenome (GOLD analysis project Ga0209166, IMG submission 187151) | Surface soil microbial communities from Centralia Pennsylvania, which are recovering from an underground coalmine fire - Coalmine... | ecosystem: Environmental > Terrestrial > Soil > Unclassified... | reverse complement strand
CGCCAGCCAGCTCACCAGGGTCGACATGTATCGCGGCACGACCGGCTTCCAGGTGCTCGAGTTCAACATGGGCAGCGCGGTCGGGGGCCTGGACAATCCCGACATCTGCCGGGCGCTGCTCCAGCATCCCGTCCTGGCCGCCTTTGCCGCCGAGAACGGGCTGGGGTTCACCGACACCACGAGCGGGATGATCGACACGATCTTCACCGAGACCGGTCTGGAGCGTGGCTCCTTCCCGGTGGTCGCGCTGGCCAACTGGCCGGGCCTGCACATGGACACCTACATGCGCCACGTCACGCAGCGCTGGCGCGGGCTCGGGCTGGACGCCCACCCGTGCCACGTCGGCGAGCTGTCCGTCCGCTGCGGCGGGGTCTGGCTGGACGGGCGCCGCGTCGATGTCATCTACCGGATGTTCGCCACCGCGGAGCTTCGCAAGCCGGGCGCGTCCGCCCTGATGACCCCGCTGCTCGACGCCGCCGAACGGGGCGACGTGGTGCTGTTCACGCCGCTGGCGTCGGAGATGCTCGGCAGCAAGGCCGCGCTGGCGATGGTCTCCGGCGACCGCAACGGCCACCTGTTCAGCGCCGCCGAGCGCGCCAGCATCGCGGCGATCGTGCCGTGGACGCGCCTGATCCGTCCGGAAGACACAATTCTCCCTGACGGTGCCAGCGGGGACCTGGTGCGGTACGTCATCGAGCACCAGGCCGACCTGGTACTCAAGCCGGCCATGCTGCACGCCGGCCTCGGCGTGCTGCTGGGCTGGCACCCGGACACGACCCCGCGGCTATGGCGTGACCGGGTGCTGGCGGCGGCCGCGGCGGGGGACCATGTGGTCCAGCGTGGGATCCGCCCGGTCCCCGAGCTCTTCCCCGGTGATGACGGCCAGCCTGTCCCGTGGATCGTGCTGTGGGGCGCGTTCACCGCCGCCAGCGCCACCGGCGGGACCGGCAGCGTCCACGGCGGCCTTTACACCCGGGCCGTCCGCGCCGATGGGCAGACGAAACTGATCACCAGGGACAGCGGCGCCTTCGTCGGGTGCTGCCTGGTGGCGGAGCGGGCCTGACGCCCGCCTTGCCGGCCCGGCGGCCGTTAGCTTCTGGCGGAACCAGGCTCGGGGGCGAACCACACCACGCCCATCGGGGGCACGGTGATCGTGGCCGAGTAGGGGCGGCCGTGCCACGGCTCGGCCACCGCCTCGACCGGGTCGTGGTTGGTCACGCCGCTGCCGCCGTAGATCCCGGCGTCGGTGTTGAGCACCTCCTGCCACAGCCCGGCGGACGGCAGCCCGATCCGGTACCCGTGGTGCGGTTCGCCGGAGAAATTGGCCACGCACGCGATCACGTCACCAGAGCCGGACAGCCGCAGGAACGACACGGTGTTCCCGGCGGCGTCGTTGGCGTCGATCCAGGAGAAACCCTCCGGCGAGCTGTCCAGTTCCCACAGCGCCGGCGTCCGTGAGTAAAGCGCGTTCATCTCCCGGACCAGCCGCTGCACCCCGGAGTGGTAGTCGTCGTCGAGCACCCACCAGTCCAGGCCGCGGTCGGCCGACCACTCGCCGCCCTGGCCGAACTCCGACCCCATGAACAGAAGCTGTTTCCCGGGATGCGCCCACATGTAGGCAAGCAGCGAGCGCAGCCCGGCGAACCGCCGCCAGTCGTCCCCCGGCATCTTGCCCAGCAGCGAGCCCTTGCCGTGCACCACCTCGTCGTGCGACAGCGGCAGCACGAAGTTCTCGCTGAACGCGTAGACCAGCGAGAAGGTCAGCTCGTTGTGGTGGTAGTGCCGGAAGACCGGGTCCCTGGACAGGTAGGACAGGGTGTCGTGCATCCAGCCCATGTTCCACTTCAGGCCGAACCCGAGCCCGCCCAGGTGCACCGGCCTGCTCACCCCGGGCCAGGCGGTGGACTCCTCGGCGACCATGGTGATGCCCGGCATACGGCGGTAGCAGACCGTGTTGACCTCCTGGAGGAACGAGACGGCCTCCAGGTTCTCGTTACCGCCGAACGCGTTCGGCGCCCACTCGCCGGGCTTGCGTGAGTAGTCCAGGTAGAGCATGGACGCGACGGCATCCACCCGCAGGCCGTCGACGTGGAATTCTTCCAGCCAGTAGATGGCGTTGGCGACCAGGAAGTTGCGCACCTCATTGCGGCCGTAGTTGAAGATCAGCGTGCCCCAGTCGGGATGCGCGCCGCGCCGCGGATCCGGATGCTCGTACAGCGGCGTGCCGTCGAACCTGGCCAGCGCCCAGTCGTCGCGCGGGAAGTGCGCGGGCACCCAGTCCACCAGCACGCCGATCCCGGCCTGGTGCAGCCGGTCGATCAGGTACCGGAAGTCATCCGGCGAGCCGAACCGGGACGACGGCGCGTAGTACGAGGTCACCTGGTAGCCCCAGGAGCCGCCGAACGGGTGCTCCGCGACCGGCAGGAACTCCACATGGGTGAACCCGAGTTCGGTCACATACGAGGTGAGCTGGTCGGCAAGCTGGCGGTAGGACAGCCCGGGCCGCCAGGACCCGATGTGCACCTCGTACACGCTCATCGGCGAGGTCAGCGGGTTGTGCCGCGCCCGCGCCGCCATCCACTCGCCGTCCGCCCATTCGTGGCGGCTGGCGGTGACCACCGACGCGGTGGCCGGCGGCGTCTCGGCCAGCGCGGCCATCGGGTCGGCCTTGGCCTTCCAGTGCCCGTCCGGCCCGCAGATCTCGTACTTGTACCTGGCCCCCTCGCCGACGCCGGGCACGAACAGCTCCCACACGCCCGACCCGCCGAGCGAACGCATGGGGTGTCCCCGTCCGTCCCAGTGATTGAAATCCCCGATGACCCGCACACCACGGGCATTGGGCGCCCATACGGCGAACGATGTGCCCGATATTTTTTCAAAAATATTATTGAACGGAGCCGGCGGGAGGTCCGTGGCAGCCCCGAACTCTCTCGGATGTGCGCCGAGGACCCGCCACAATTCCTCGTGCCTGCCCTCGCCGATCAGGTGCAGGTCGACCTCGCCCACCGTGGGCTGGTGCCGGTACGGATCGTCGCTGATCTGCGGGGCGGTGCCGTCCCCACCCGGATAGGTCACCGCGAGCCGGTAGTCGGGCACCCGTCCTGGCACGCCGGTCACATCAGCGGGCAGCAGCGCCGCGAACACCCCGCCGTGTATGTGCTCCATAGGAAACTGGCGCCCGTCCGGCAGCAGCACGGCCACGGTGCGCGCCATCGGGCGCAGCGTCCGCACGGTGATCCCGTCGCCGCCCGGGTGGGCGCCGAGCACCGAGTGCGGGTCGTGGTGCAGTCCGGCGAGCACCCGGTCCAGCTCGCCGGTGCTCACCCCGGTGGTCAGGTGACTGGTCATCAGGCGTCCTCATCCTGGCTGGCCGGGGAGGCGGCCGTCAGCGAGTCGAGCGGGATCGGCAGCCAGGACGGCCGGTTCCTGGCCTCGTACATGACCTCGTACACGGCCTTGTCGAACTCGAACGCGCGCAGCAGCACGACCTGCTGCCGGGGGTCGATGCCTCCAGCTTCACCGTAGGGTGCCTTCCCGGCAAGGGAAGCTTCGGCGTAGCCGGCGCAGAAGGCGCCGGCGTTGCGCCGCACCCAGTCCCTGGCCACCAGTTCGAGTGCGTCCCTGGCGGGATGGCCGAGCAACTGGTGGCGGGCCGCGTAGTCGAACGACCGGAGCATCCCGGCCACGTCGCGCAGCGGCGAGGTGCGGCCCCGCCGGGTGGCCAGCGGGACGGCCGGCTCGCCCTCGAAGTCCAGCACGAACCAGCCGCTCTGGGTCCGCATCACCTGACCCAGGTGGTAGTCGCCGTGGATCCGCTGCACCCGGATGGGCTCGGTGAGCGTGGCCAGCCGGTCATAGACGGCGCCGATCAGGTCGGCATGCTCACGTATCGCGGGCACGGCGGCCATCGCTTCCTCGAACCGGTGCCGCATCGGCGCGGCCAGGTCGGCGGCCGCACCTGGCGGCAGTTCCTCGCTGCCGAACGCCGCGGCCAGCCCGGCGTGCACCTCGGCCGTTGCCGCGCCGAGCCGGCGAGCTTCGCCCTCGAAGTCCCCGCCGGCCTCGGCCGCGCCGGTGACCAGGCCCTCGTCCTGCACCGCGTACAGGTCACGGACGCTGGTCGCGGCCATCGACCAGCCGTCGTTGGCCGCCCGCAGGTACTCCGCCAGGATCGCCAGGATGGTGACGTCGTCCGGCCCGCCGGTGGCGTCCCCGGTCTCCATCCAGCCCAGCGGCTTTGCCACGTGCTTCGAGCCGAGCCCGGCCAGCGCGGCAGGCACCTCCAGGTCGGGGTTGAGGCCGGGGGCGACCCGGCGGAACACCTTGAGGATGGCCTCCTCGCCGTACACCAGGCTGGTGTTGCTCTGCTCGCCCTTCAGCACCAGGCTCTGCACGTCGTCGCTGGCCAGTGGTCCGCTCTGGAACGGCTCTGCGACGGTGTGGCGCAGCCGCAGCGGCCCGTAGCCGCGCTGGCCGGCGATGCCGCGCAGCAGCACCCGGGCCAGCTCGTAGTCGTGCAGCGCGTCGTAGGCGATCCGCCCGTCCGGCAGCTCGCCGATCCTGACGTGCTGCAGCCGGCCGGGCAGCTCGGCCCGCAGCCCGGCCAGGACCTGGTAGTGGTCGGTCGCGCTCTGCTGACCGTCGCTCGTGGTGACGGCGACGATCAGGTGCCAGAGCGCCGGGTCGCCGCCGGTCAGCTCGGTCTCGGCGGCCACCGTCAGCCCGGTGATCTCCTTGCCCTTGCCGGCGAACCAGCGCTGCGACGGCAGCCAGCGGGCGATGCTCTGCTCGATGGCCGTGGTTGCCAGGCTCTGTGCACTACGCACTGTGCTCCATTCGGTGTTCGGGTTCTTCAAGAAGCCCACCCCGGTTACCGCCCTGCCACGCGCACCCGCACTCGGGCAGGCGGAAATCACCTGCCCTCGCTGGCCGGTCTTGAAGAACCCTCACCTCAGCGCTCAGCCTCATCCCTGGGTGGCGGAAGCTGGAACCAGTAGAAGCCGTGCCCCGGCAGGGTCAGCAGGTAGCTGAGCTCGCCGATGGCCGGGAAGGAGACCCCGCCCATGCACTCCACCGGAGTGACGTCCCGGAACCTGCGCAGGTCCAGCTCTACCGGCTGGGGGAACCTGGACAGGTTGTTCACGCACAGGATGCGGTCCGCTCCGTTGCGAACTCCGGCACCGTCCGGCTCGGACGAGTGTTCCCTGACGAACGCCAGGACACTGGGGTTGGAGGAGGTCAGCTCCGCATAACTGCCCAGCCCGAAGACGGGGTGCCGCTTACGGATCTCCATCATGCGCCTGGTCCAGTGCAGGAACGAGGCGGAGTCATTCTGCTGCTGCTCAACATTGAGTGCCTGGTACCCATAGATCGGGTCCATAATCAGCGGCAGGTAGAGCCGGGCCGGGTCGGCCTTGGAGAAGCCGCCGTTGCGGTCGGGCGTCCACTGCATGGGGGTGCGGACCCCGTCCCGGTCGCCCAGCCAGATGTTGTCGCCCATGGCGATCTCGTCGCCGTAGTACAGGACCGGTGAGCCGGGCAGCGACAGCAGCAGGGCGGTGAACAGTTCGAGCTGGTTGCGGTCGTTCTCGAGGAGCGGGGCCAGGCGCCGCCGGATGCCGATGTTGGCCTTCATCCGGGGGTCCTTCGCGTACTCGGCCCACATGTAGTCACGTTCCTCGTCGGTGACCATCTCCAGCGTCAGCTCGTCGTGGTTGCGCAGGAAGATGCCCCACTGGCAGCCGGACGGGATGGCCGGCGTCTGGGCCATGATCTCCGAGATCGGGTAGCGCTGCTCGCGCCGGACGGCCATGAAGATGCGCGGCATCAGCGGGAAGTGGAAGGCCATGTGGCACTCGTCGCCGCCCACGCTGGGGTCGCCGAAGTACTCGACCACGTCGGCCGGCCACTGGTTGGCCTCGGCCAGCAGCACCCGGTCCGGGTACAGCCGGTCGACCTCGGCCCTGACCCGCTTGAGGTACTCGTGGGTCTCCTTGAGGTTCTCGCAGTTGGTGCCCTCCCGCTCGTACAGGTAGGGCACGGCGTCCAGCCGGAAGCCGTCGATGCCCAGGTCCAGCCAGAACCGCAGCACCTCCAGCATCGCGTCCTGGACTCTGGGGTTCTCGTAGTTCAGGTCGGGCTGGTGGGAGAAGAACCGGTGCCAGTAGTACTGGCCGCGGACCTGGTCGTAGGTCCAGTTCGACTGCTCGGTGTCGACGAAGATGATGCGGGCGTCCTGATAGCGCTGGTCGTTGTCGGACCAGACGTAGAAGTCGCCGTAGGGGCCGTCCGGGTCGGTGCGGGAGGCCTGGAACCACGGGTGCTGATCGCTGGTGTGGTTCATCACCAGGTCGGCGATCACCCGGATGCCGCGCTTGTGCGCCTCCTCGACCAGTTCCACGAAGTCGCCGATGTGGCCGAAGGCCGGCAGGACCTTCATGAAGTCGGAGATGTCATAGCCGCCATCGCGCAGCGGCGACTCGTAGATCGGCAGCAGCCAGATGCAGTCGATGCCGAGCCACTGCAGGTAGTCCAGGCGCGAGGTAAGCCCGCGCAGGTCACCGGTGCCGCTGCCGGTCGAGTCGGCGTAACTGTGCACCGCGACCTCGTAGAAGACCGCGCGTTTGTACCACTGCGGATCTCGCGGGGTCTCGAAGGAGAAGGAGTCGGGGACCGGCTCGTTTGTCAGACCGGAAAAAGCTGGCGATTGTGCGAGAGGAACCTCAAGGCCGGATGCGGTCGGCTCGGGCTCTGTCGCCACGGCGTCTCCCTGACGTTGCGTTACGGGCCGGTACTCATCCGGCGTACCGGCGAAACGGTGCCCACTTACGGCGTACCCGGGGTCACGGCGAAGATGTGTGCCATCCCCGGATCAAGCCGGACGTAGTTTGCCTGCCCCCACCGGTAGGATTCGCCGGTCAGCTCGTCCGTCACGGTGAATTCGCCGCCGGCTTCTTGACCGAGGGCCGCGATGTCCAGCCAGGTCGTCGCCTCACGCGGCTGATGCGGATCAAGGTTTACCACGACGAGAACGGTGTCGGTGCCGGCGCGCTTGGAGAAGCACAAAAATTCCGGCTGGTCCACGTGATGGAAGCGCAGGTTCCGGAGCCAGTGCAGGGCAGGATGGTCCCGCCTGATGCTGTTCAGCCTGGTGATCAGGGACGCGATGCCGGTCGGCCAGAGCTGGGCCGCGGCCCAGTCCCTGGGCCGGTACTGGTACTTCTCCGAGTCCATGTACTCCTCGCTGCCCGGCCGCAGTGGTACGTTCTCGCACAGTTCGAAGCCGGAGTAGATCCCCCAGGTGGGGGACAGCGTGGCGGCCAGCACGGCCCGGGCGCAGAACGCCGGCGGCCCGCCGTGCTGCAGGTACTCGTGCAGGATGTCCGGCGTGTTGGCGAAGAAGTTGGGCCGCAGGAACGGGGCCGTGACCGTGCTCAGCTCGGTCAGGTACCCGGTCAGCTCGGCCGCCGTGTTGCGCCAGGTGAAATACGTGTACGACTGGTGAAACCCGATCATCGCCAGGGTGCGCATCATGGCCGGCCTGGTGAACGCCTCGGCCAGGAAGATCACGTCGGGGTCGGTCCTGGCGATGTCGCCCAGCACCCGCTCCCAGAACGGCAGCGCCTTGGTGTGCGGGTTGTCCACCCGGAAGATCCGGACCCCATGGTTCATCCAGTGCCGCAGGATCCGCACCGTCTCCCGGTACAGCCCGTCCAGGTCGTTGTCGAAGTTGATCGGGTAGATGTCCTGGTACTTCTTGGGCGGGTTCTCCGCGTAGGCGATCGAGCCGTCCGACCGCTTGTTGAACCACTCCGGGTGCTCGCTCACCCAGGGATGGTCGGGCGAGGTCTGCAGGGCGAAGTCAAGGGCGACCTCGAGGCCGAGTTCGCGGGCGTGCGCGACGAAGGCGTCGAAGTCGTCGATGGTGCCCAGGTCCGGGTGGATCGCGTCGTGCCCGCCGGCCGGCGACCCGATGCCCCACGGCGAGCCGGGATCGGACGGCTGTGCCAGCAGCGTGTTGTTGCGGCCCTTGCGGAACGTGCTGCCGATCGGGTGGATGGGCGGCAGGTAGACCACGTCAAAGCCCATGTCGGCGATGCGCTGCAATCCCTTGGCCGCGGTGCGCAGCGTGCCCGACATCGGATCCCGCTCGCCCAGCGGGTCGATCTGCGCACCCTCCGAGCGGGGAAAGAACTCATACCACGCCCCGTACAGCGCCCGCTCGCGGTGCACGACAACCTCGTACCGCTTCGACCTGGTGAGCCGGTCGCGCACCGGATACGCGGCCAGGATCTCGCTGATCTCAGGGTCGATGGCGGCGGCCAGCCGGTCCCACGGCGGGATGCCGGGATCGGTCAGCCGCTCCACCAGCGACAGCAGCCTGTTCCTTGCCTGTTCCTTGCGCCTGGCCTCATCCTTCGTCCTGGCCGGGGCCAGCATCGACCTGGCCGCGCGGGCGAACAGCAGGGCGCCGTCGCCCAGCGTCAGCTCGACGTCCTGACCCCTGGGCACCTTGATCTCGGCGTCGTGCCGCCACTGCGCGACCGGGTCCCGCCAGGCCGCCACGTAGAAGTGCCACCGGCCCTCGGCGGTCACCGTGACCTCGGCGCCGAGCCGGTCGGTGCCCGGGGCCAGCTCATGCATGGGCACCGGGCCCGAGCGTTTGCCGTCCGGGGCGGCCAGCACCACGCCGGCGCCGAGCATGTCGTGTCCCTCGCTGAAAACGGTGGCGCTGACCTCGAAGGACTCACCGGTTACGGCCTTCGCTGGCCACCTCCCGCCGCCGGGGGCGGGCTGCACGTCAAGTATGGGAACGCGTCCGATCACGCCGAGAGGCTACCCACCCAAACCATGGTCACGCGACCCTGGGCCCGGGTATCCAGGCCGGGGTCGCTCGCTCGATACGGTCAGTAGCTCCACGACTTCCGGCAGACTGGCCGCTCAGGACGAGGTCCGCCCTCGGCGGGCCAAGGTGTCCACCGCCACGGCCGCGAGCAGGACCACGGCCGTCCACATGTTCTGGGCGGCCGCACCGAGCCCGAGCAGTGACAGACCGTTGTAAATCACGGCGACAATGAGCCCGCCCAGCACGGCGCCGAGCATCCTGCCCCGGCCCCCGAACAGGCTGGTGCCGCCAATCACCGCGGCCGCCACGGCGTACAGGACAAGCTGCCCGCCGTTGACGTTGTTGGAGACCGAGCCGAGGTTCGAGGCATAGATGATGCCAGCGATCCCAGCGGTGAGCCCTCCCAGCGTGAACGCCAGTACCCGGATCCGGCTGAGGCTGATGCCGGCCCGCCTGGCCGCCTCGGCGTTACCGCCGATCGCGTAGACATACCGGCCGAACCGCGTGCGGCCGAGCAGCACACTCCACGCCACCAGGATCACCAGGACCACCAGGACCACCCAAGGAACGCCACGCAGCACGGTGAGCCCGGTGCCCCGGTTGGTATTGCCGATGAGCACGACGACCACGCCCGCGACCGCCATGATGGCAACCTTCAGCAAGGTCACACTGGCCGGGGGAGCGGCGAGGTTGCTCGACCGCCGGTGGCTGTCCCGCAGCCACATGAACACCCCGCCGAGCACAACGGCGACGGCCATGACGATCCAGCCGGCTATCGCGTTGATGCTGCCGCCCTCGATGTCGATGAGGATGTTGTTGGACAGCCGGATGACACCGCCCGCATTCGGCGCGGCCGAGTTGATGAGGAACAGCAGGAGGCCCTCGCCCATCAGCAACCCGCCCAGGGTCACCACGAAGGACGGCAGCCGCAGCCGGGTGATGAGCACTCCCTGGATGGCACCGTAGGCCGCAGTGGCGGCCAGCCCGGCCAGTACCGCCAGCCACCAGGGGTAGGGGTTCACCGCGGGCAGCATCCAGAGCGTAATCACAGCACCGATAGCGGAGGTGTAGCCGATCGACAAGTCGATCTCGCCGAGAAGCAGCACGAACACCTCGGCCATACCGAGCATCACGATCCAGGCGGCCTGGGTCATCAGGTTGACCAGGTTGCCCGCCGACAGGAACAGCGAGTTGCGGACCTGGAAGTAAATCACGATCGCGGTCAGGCCGATCACGACGGGAAGAGCCCCGCTCTCTCCGCTGCGGACGCGCTTGAGCCAGATCCGGCCGTATTCGCCGAGCGAGTCCGCGATCAGTTCGGGCGTGCTGGCCAGCACCGCCTCCGTCATCGCCTCCTCGGCCTGGCCGGAGCCGTCGCCATCTGGCGCGAGCTCACCGGCCGGCCTGGGCTCGCCGGCCAGCCCGACCGGGCCCGTGGCCTGGGGCTGGTTCGCCCCGCTGCCTTCCGTGGGTGCCATGCCTCAGCCCTCCGAGCCGCTACTGAGATCGGCCGCTTCGCCGCTGCTGCTGTCACTGCCCGCGCCGCCGCCATCGCCGGCCCCAGCCTGGCCGTCGGCGCCAGCCTGGCCAGCTGAGACCTCGCTTTCGCCGCGCCCGCCGCCGTTGCCCTGCCGGGTGGAGATACCGGTGGTCATCAGGTCCACGACCGACTGCCGGTCGAAGTCCGTGGCGGGTCCCACCGCGACCAGCCGGCCCAGGTACAGCACGGCGATCCGGTCGGCGACCTGGAAGACGTCGTTCAGGTTGTGCGAGATCACGATGACCGCGTGACCACGGCTGGCCAGGCGGCTGATCAGGTCCAGCACCTGCCCGGTCTGGCTGACCCCGAGCGCGGCGGTGGGCTCGTCCATGACGACGAGCTTGGCGTCCAGCATGACGGCCTTGGCCACGGCGACCGCCTGCCGCTGGCCGCCGGACAGCGAGCCGACGACCTGGCGGACCGAGCGGACCGTGGTCACGGCCAGCTCGCTGAGCGTCCGCTTGGCCGTCACCTCCATCTTGACCTCGTCGAGGAAGCCGCGGCGGAGCGGTTCGTGACCGAGCAGCATGTTCTGCACGATGTCCAGGTTGTCGCACAGGGCCAGGTCCTGGTAGACGGTCGCGATGCCGAGCCCGGCCGCGTCCCGCGGGCCGTGCAGCTGGACCGGCCTGCCCTCCCAGAAGAGCTGGCCGCCGTCCGGCTGCCAGATCCCGGAGATCGTCTTGATCAGCGTGGACTTGCCCGCGCCGTTGTCACCGACGATCGCGGTGACGGCGCCGACCGGGATGTCGAGGTTGATGTCGGTGAGTGCCTGCACGGGGCCGAAGTTCTTGCCGACCCCCTGCATCCGCAGCTGCACTGCCTGACCGTTGGCGTTGTGGGCCGTCGTGGGTGATGGCGCCCGGCCTGCGGCCGCAGGCCGGGCGCCATCCGCGGCGCTCGGGTTCGTCACCTCGGTAGCCAGGTTCCGTCTGGGTTCCTGATCACACCGATATCCCGTGTGCCGTGCATTCGGCGGCGAAGGAGCCGACGCAGAGCTGCTGGGCTGGCACGAAGTTGTCCTTGATGACGGTCGACGCCATGTTGGCGGAGGTGACCCACTCGGGGGTCAGCAGCACCGACGGCACCTGCGCCTTGGTCTGCAGGTCCGTCGTCGAGCCGTTCACCAGGGAGGACGGTGGCTTGGCGCCTGCCCGCAGGTACATGGCGAGCGCGGCGGCGGCCTGGGCCTCGAGGTCGATGGGCTTGTACACGGTGCCGCACTGGTAGCCGGCCAGGATGTTCTGCAGCCCGACCAGTGTCGCGTCCTGCCCGGTGATCGGGAACGTGTTCGGCTTGACGTGCAGGGTCTGCAGGTAGTGGATGATCGGGGCCGCGTTCTCGTCGTTGGGTGACAGCACCGCGTTGATCGACTTGTGCGCGGTGTACTGCTGCTGGAACTCGGTCTCGGCCGTCGGCGGGTCCCAGGTGCCCGCGGCCGTGCCTACCTTGACCCACTTGCCGGAGGAGAACAGCGGGTTGAGCACCGCGTTGTAGCCGTCGCCGAACAGGGTCGCGTTGTTGTCGGTCGGGGCGCCATACATGACCAGCACGTTGGGCTTGGTCACGTGCCAGGCGCTGGCGCAGCTCACCAGGCCCTGGCCGAGCAGCTTGCCGACCTCGACGTTGTTGAAGCTGACGTAGTACTTACGGCTGCCGCCCAGGGTCAGCCGGTCGTAGTCGATCACCGCGACGCCGTGCGACTTGGCGTAGGACTCGATCTGCGCGCCGACACCGGAGTCGAGCGGGTCCATGACCAGCACGCTGGCGCCCTTGGTGATGGCCTCCTGGGCGTCGGTCAGTTCGGTGGCGTCACTGCCCTGCGCGTTCTGCACGGAAAACTGCGAGGGGGTGAGTCCCGCGGTGGTCAGGGCTTCGGTCAGGTATGGCGCGTCGAATTCGGTGTAACGGGCCGAGGTGACCGTGTCGGGCAGGATGACGGCGATGTTCCCCTTACCCCGCGATGCCAGCGGCTTGAGCTTCGTCATGGCGTTGAAGGTCGTGTTGAGCGAGGAAAGCGTGATCGTCGGCACCGATCCGGAACCGCCGCCCGAGGAGCCCGACGGCTTACTGCTCCCGCAGGCGGACAGAACCAGGCCTGCGGTCAGGACCAGCGACAACGTCGCGCTCTTCTTGGTCACGGCTTTCAAAATTAACCACCTCTGTAGGTAAAGCTGAAGGAACGGAGCATGGCCCGCGCCCCTTCTAACCATCGGGAAACCGGCACGGCGAGGGCTGGCTTGGGGCAAACCATAGGGGCCAGGGAATTAACGCGGTCTTAACATCATGGCCAGCGCGTAAAAAAACTGTGAACGCCGGTCTTCCGCGGAGTCTGGCTGGCGTTATTCGGGAGCGAACCGGTAACCGGCCCGCGGCTGGGTGAGGATCAGCGGGGTGCTTCCCTCGGCCTCCAGCTTGGCCCGCAGCCGCCGGACGTACACCCGCACGTATTCCGTCTCGGTCTCGTAGCCGTGTCCCCACACCCGCCGCAGCAGATGCCCGTGGGTGAGCAGCTTGCCGCGGTTGGTGGCCAGCTCGCGCAGCAGGGCGAACTCGGTCGGGGTCAGGTGCACCGGGTCGCCTCGCCGGGTCACCTGCTGCCTGGCAAGATCGATCTCGATGTCGCCCGCGGCGATCACCGGGGGGCCTGGCTCGGCGGGAGCGGCGGGCCGGGTGCGGCGCAGCGTGGCGGTGATCCGGGCCATCAGCTCCTCGATGCTGAACGGCTTGGTCATGTAGTCATCGGCGCCGACGTTCAGCGCCGTCACCTTGTCCCGCTCACCGCCGCGGGCCGAGACCACGATGATGGCGACGCTGGACCGCTCCCGGATCTGCCGGCACAGCTCGAACCCGTCCACCTCGGGCAGCATCAGGTCGAGCAGCACGATGTCCGGCTCCTCGGTCTCCAGGAGCTGCAGCGCCCGCACGCCGTCGGCGGACACCACGCTGTCGAAGCCGCGCACGGCCAGGTTGGACCGGATCAGGTCGACGATGTTGGGGTCGTCCTCCACCACCAGGGCCCGGGTGATGCCCGCGCTCTCCGCCGTCATCGCTGTCCTCCGGTCGTCACTGTGCCTCATGCGAAATTCGCGTTATGCAAATTTCTTCCCTGGTGCTGTGCCGCTGACTGTGCTCAATCCGATCCGCGCTGCCCAATGGTCTGCCGGGTGGCTCTGGCTGTAGCTGGCCCGATCGCTCGCGCAGGCCCTCCGGGCCCGCACTCGTGCTGCGGATTGGGCAGCGCTCCTGGGCCCGATCGCTCGCGCAGGCCCTCTGGGCCTGCACTCGCGATGCGGTTTTGCATAACGCTCACAGGTTCAGCTTCCTCGGTTTCGTCGCCTTCGTGGGAGCCGGGCGCCGTGCCCTTGGTTTCGCCGGCTTCCACCGGCAGGTGGATGTGGAAGCACGTGCCCTTGACCGGGCGGTGCAGCTCCAGCCGGCCACCGTGCGCCTCGACGATGGCCTTGGCGATGGACA
>Ga0209166_10002509_pt1 | contig 13876 bp, 10 predicted proteins | sample Coa_R1_3_FD_187151 | JGI IMG/M metagenome (GOLD analysis project Ga0209166, IMG submission 187151) | Surface soil microbial communities from Centralia Pennsylvania, which are recovering from an underground coalmine fire - Coalmine... | ecosystem: Environmental > Terrestrial > Soil >... | reverse complement strand
GGGAAGGTACCGGGAAGGTAGAGGCGCGCGCATGCCCTCATGTTTCACCGCGTGCTATAACACAGCCAGGCGCAAACGCGACCAGACTCGAACAAGAGAGGATGCTGCTAATGGAGACGCCCACACGCTCGCGCCTCGACGCGTTGCGACAGGTGACGGCGGCGGTGGACCGCTGGCGCGGCGACGACCGCGCGACCACCAGCGACGAGCTAGTGGCAGAGGAGCCGCTGGAGGTGCGCGCGCTCGCGCGGGTGGACGGACACGCATCCGCCGAGACGCTCGCCGTCATCATGCGCACGCCGGGCCACGACGACGAGCTGGCCGCCGGCTTCCTCTTCAGTGAGGGGCTGCTGCGCGCGCGCGACGAGCTGGCGGAGCTGGTTCCCGGCGCCGATCCCGATGGGCTGCCCTCAGACAACGTGATCGACGTGGTGGCGGCCCCACATGTGGACATCGTGGCGCGCATGCGCGAATCCGGCTACTCGCGCCAGTTCGCCGTCAACGCAAGCTGCGGCGTTTGCGGCAAGAACAGCGTCGCGGCAGCCTGCGCCACGCTGCCGCCGCTGCCGGATGACGCGCTGCGCCTGGCGCCTGCCGTCCTCTGCGCGCTGCCCGACCGCCTGCGCGCCGGGCAGCAGGTCTTTGCGCATACTGGCGGGTTGCACGCCGCTGGACTCTTCGACACTTCAGGGAACCTGCTGGCGCTGCGCGAGGACGTGGGCCGCCACAACGCCGTCGATAAGCTCGTGGGCCGCGCCCTGCTTGATAATGCGCTGCCGCTCAGCCAGCGCGTCCTGCTGGTCAGCGGGCGGCTCTCGTTCGAGATCGTCCTGAAGGCGCTGGCCGCAGGCATTCCCCTGATCGCCGCCGTCTCCGCGCCCAGCAGCCTGGCCGCCGATCTGGCCCAGGCAAGCAACATCACCCTGGTCGGCTTCTTGCGCGGCGCCAGCTTCAACATCTATACGCACCCCTGGCGCGTCGCTCCCCAGGCAAGCGGCTAAGGAGGAGTTGAACGATGGCTTTCCCTTCCCTGCCCACCTTCGGCGAACTGCTCCGCCACTATCGCCTGACCTGCGGCATGACCGAGGAACAGCTTGCCAAAGGGGCCAGCATCACCGTCGAAGCCCTCAACCTGCTAGAGCAAGGCACGCCGCTTCCACCGCGCAAAGAAACGGTTGAGCGGCTGGCCGACATCCTCGATCTGGAAGGAAGCGAACGCTCGATCTTTCTGGCTGCCGGGCGCTTGCCTTCACTCAACCTCTTCTTACGACCCAACGAGAAACGCCGCGCCGCTGAAGAAAAGCCAGCGCCAGCCGAACCCGCGCCCATCATCCAGGTCTTCCTGATCGCCGATGTGCGCGGCTATACGCGCTTCACCCAGGAACAGGGCGATGAGGCCGCCGCCCGGCTCGCCAGCCGCTTTGCCACCCTGGTGCGCGAGGCCGTCACCCTGCGCGGAGGCCGGTTGATTGAACTGCGCGGCGACGAGGCGCTCAGTTGCTTTGGCTCCGTGCGCCAGGCGTTTCAGGCTGCCATCGAGATGCAGGATCATTTTCTTCAGGCCACCCAGACGGACCCGACGCTGCCCCTGCCTGTTGGCATCGGCATCGACGCCGGGGAAGCCGTGCCGGTGGAGAGCGGCTACCGGGGCGCGGCCCTCAATCTGGCGGCGCGGCTCTGTAGCCTGGCCGGTCCCGGCGAGATTCTGGTCAGCGAGATCGTCATCCACCTGGCCCGCCGGGTGGACGGCCTGAGCTATCGCCCCTGGGGCATCGCCGAACTCAAAGGCTTCGACGAGCCGATCCGCATCATCGCCGTCCAGCGCGACAGCCTGGAAAGCCGCTCTCCAATGCCGCAAGTCACCGAGCCAACACTGCCTGAGCAGGCATCAACAACCGGCCAGTTGTCAGCGCCACCCACGCCAACCGAGGAAGACGAGGCATGACGGCGCTCATGGCTATCTAAAAGTCGCGGGCGACAGGAGACTGGCGGCTGAAGGCCGCGTCCCTTCGTCCTAGCCCACGTAGGCGTTGCTCTCGCGGCGTAGCCTCCAGGCGCGGCCTTCAGCCGCCAGCCCGTCTTTGACATCGCCCTGGTGAATATCCCCAGTCTCTTGCCAGACCAACTTCAGAAGCCTAGAATAACGGCATACTTACGCTCGATCAGGCACAGGCGCCCTGGCTAAACATCGTCTGCTGGATGCGTGATCCTACCATTCCCCACATGAGGAGCTTCATGGGCATAACGAACGATGGTCTGTCCCACTGGCAGGCTGAGACCGCTGGCGAACCTCTGCTCGAAATGACCGTTGGTGATTTCCTGGACCAGCGCGCCCAGGAGTTTCCAACCAGGGAAGCGATTGTCTACTCCGGCTACCCAGAGTTTGGCGGCGCGCTCGACATCCGCTTGACCTACTCGCAGTACCGCGATCAGGCCAACGCCGTCGCCAAAGGGCTGCTGGCGCTGAGGCTCAAGAAGGGCGATCATGTCGCCGTCTGGGCCACCAATACACCGGAGTGGGTGCTGCTGCATATGGCTGCCGCCAAGGTGGGCCTGGTGCTGGTCACGGTCAACCCCCTGCTGCGCGCCGCCGAGGTCGAGTATATTCTGAAACAGGGCGATGTCCAGGCGCTCTTCTTCATGGCGAAGGTCCGCGACAACGACTGCCTGGCGACCACGCACTCCCTGACCATCCCTGGCGCGCAGCATGGCGAGGTCACGAGCGAGCGCCTGCCCAGGCTGCGCTATACTTGCCTGGTTGGCGCGCCCCCGGCAGACCTGCTGGGGCAAAGCGACTGGCGCCCGGCCATCTTCCGCGAGATGGTTGCAGGCGGCGCAGCTATCAGCAATGAAGCGCTGGCCGAGCGACAAGCTTCGGTTCAGCCCACCGACCCGGCCCTGCTGATGTATACCTCTGGCACGACCGGCTTCCCCAAGGGCGCTTTACTTACCCAGCGCGGCGTCTTGAACAACGGTAGGCTGCTGGCGCGCCGACTCGGCATGGGCGAGGCCAGTCGCCTATGTTCGCCTATGCCGTTCTTCCACGCGATGGGCTGCGTGGTCAGCACGCTGGGCGCGCTCGGCGCTGGCGGCACGCTGCACGCGATGCTGGCTTTCGACCCGCTGAAGATGATGCAGATTATCAGCGCTGAGCATTGCACCAACGCGCTGGGCGTGCCAACCATGATCCTGGCAATCCTCCAGCACCCTGAGTTGAGCAAGTACGATCTCTCCTCACTCAAGCAGGTTGGCTCCGGTGGCGCGCCGGTGCCAGTGGCGATGATGGAGCAGGTCAAGGAGCGCATCGGCGCCGATGTCGCCATTGGCTTTGGGCAGACGGAAGCCTGCGCGGTCTTGACCGCCACGCAGCCCGACGACAGCTTTGAGATGAAATCGGCCACCGTTGGCGTTCCGCAGCCCTATACCGAGATCAAGATCATCGACCCGGCCACCGGAGCCATCGTGCCTGTTGGCGAGCGCGGCGAACTCTGCGCACGCGGCTACGCGGTGATGGTCGGCTACTACAACATGCCAGAGCGCAGCGCCGAGGCGATTGACAAAGATGGCTGGCTGCATACCGGCGACCTGGCGACGATAGACGCGCAGGGCTACGTCAATATCGTGGGCCGCCTCAAAGAGATGGTCATTCGCGGCGGCGAAAACCTCTTCCCCCGCGAGATCGAAGAGTTCTTGATTCGCCACCCTAAAGTTAGCGATGTGGCCGTGCTAGGCCTGCCCGACCAGTTCTTTGGCGAAGAATTGCTGGCCGTCGTCATCCCCAAAGCCGGGGAAAGCGTCACGGAAGAGGAACTGCGCGCCTTCTGCGACGGCCAGATCAGCCGCCAGAAGATTCCGCGCTACTTCCAATTCACCGACGCTTTCCCACTGACTGGCAGTGGCAAAGTCCAGAAGTTCATCCTGCGCGAGCAGGCCATCCCAACCCTGGGTCTGCAAGAAGCCGCCCGCACGCGCACAGCGTAATACTGAACCCTGGCGCCGCGCCGTTTGTGTGTAGCGCCGCCAGGGTCGGCGGCGTCACTGCGCCGCTGCTCACATGCTGGCCCAACACATCGCCAGCACGGTGGCTGGCGCTCAGCGGATCGTGGCAATCCTGGTGAGGACGGCAATCAGTTCGGCCTTGAGTTCGTCTTGCTGCCGCAGGATGCCCGACGCTGCAATTCATAGACGTCATGGGTCCATGCCGCAGCAGGCCCAGGAGCAACAATACTTTTTGGGTGGAACCTGGAGGCTGCCCCAGCGGTCTCAGTGGTCTAAGTAGTCCCAGTAGTCCAGGTGGGGAGAGCGGGAAAGGGAGGAAAACCAGGAAAACTAGGCAAAGTGGGCGGTTTCAGCAAACAGTGCGGGCTGGACGGCCCTGCAAGCAGAGATGGTATTATAACCATGATATGCTTCAGACACAGTTTCAACTGCCGACCCCAACCAAACAGGAGCAGCGCCATGACTCTGATCAGCCGCCTGGTTGGCAGGCTTGCCAAACTGCCCCCGGCCAAAACGCACGCCGTGATCGTCGAACGCGATCTAAAGATACCCATGCCCGATGGCGTCGCGCTGCTGGCGGACCGCTACGCGCCGCGCGGCAGCGACCGCCCGCCAACCATCCTGGTGCGCTGCCCCTATGGACGGCGGGGCTTCTTTGGCTTTCTCTATGGGCGCATCTTTGCCGAACGCGGCTTTCAGGCGCTGGTACAGAGTACGCGCGGCACGTTTGGCTCCGGCGGCGTCTTCGATCCGTATGGGCATGAACACGAAGACGGCCTGGCGACGATTGCCTGGCTCAAGCAGCAGCCCTGGTTCTCTGGGGCGCTGGCAACCAACGGCCCCAGCTACCTGGGCTATGTGCAGTGGGCCATTGCTAAAGACGCGGGCGCCGACATCCAGGCGATGGCAATTCAGGTCAGCACCAGCAATTTCCACAACCGCACCTATGCCGGTGGCTCCTTTGGGCTGGCGAATGCCCTCTACTGGACACACATGATGGCCTCCCAGGAGCAGCCCAGGCGGTTTAGACGGATGAGAGAAGCGAACCGCAAACTGCCCCCGCTCTTTGCCCATCTGCCCTTGCGCGATCTGGACGAACTCGCCATCGGTCAGCATTCCCCCTTCTTCCAGGATTGGCTGGAACACACGGAGGCCGAGAGCGACTATTGGCAGCGGCGCAACTTTGAACCGACCGTCAAGAACATCTCGACGCCCATCCATCTCATGGGCGGCTGGTACGACATCTTTCTGCCCTGGCAACTGCGCGACTACCGCGTGTTGCGCGAAACAGGCAAGCAGCCGTATCTCACGATTGGCCCCTGGGAGCATAGCTCGTTTCGTATGATGGGCGCCTCAGTGGGGGAGTCGCTGGCCTGGTTCAACGCGCATCTGCTGAGGGACAGCGGCCAGCTTCGCAAGTGGCCGGTGCGCGTCTTTGTTACGGGCGCGAACGAATGGCGCGCCCTCCCCGACTGGCCGCCGCCAGACGCGCAGCCGCAGCGCTTCTATCTTCAGCCCGGCAAAGGGCTGTCTCTAGATTTGCCCGGCGCGTCAGAACCAGACCGCTATCGCTACGACCCCGCCGACCCAACCCCGGCGCTGGCCGGTCCAGTCCTGATGGGCAAGTCCTTGCCCACCGACAACCGCCCGCTGGAGGCGCGGCCAGATGTCCTGACCTACACGAGCGCCCCGCTGGAGAACGACCTGGAAGTTATCGGCCCAGTTCAGGCGGACCTGTTTGTCCACTCCAGCTTGGAACACACTGACTTCTTCGCGCGCCTCTGTGATGTCGATCAGCGCGGCAGGTCGCTGAACGTCTGTGACGCGCTGCTGCGGCTGGCGCCAGGCCAACCGGCCCCCGCAGCGGACGGCGCCCGGCCTATCGCCATCGACCTCTGGCCCACTGCCCACCGCTTCCAGCGCGGCCACCGGCTGCGCCTGCAAGTGTCCAGTGGGGCGCATCCGCGCTACGCGCGCAATACCGGCAGCGGCGAGTCGCTGGGGTCGGCAACGAAACTGGTTGCCGCCGACCAGTCCGTCTACCACGACCCCGACCATCCTTCGGCAGTGGTCCTCTCCGTAGCTCACTAACAACGTGAATTCGGGATAGGGTTTCCCACTCACTGCCGGTTGAAACCGCGCCTACGGAGCCTCTCGGCCACCAAATCCGCCTGCGCGGATGTCTTCTCCCACGTCTCCCCCGAATGGACTTCAGATTCGTTTGGGTCGAGCAGATAAGACTTCACAGATCCGCGAATGGGCGGCGTCGGAGGGGAACAACGCCTTGGGGCATGCATCATCTGTTGGTTGCGTCGCTCCCTTCAGCGCGCTATCCACCCATACATTGCCCCTAGCATCAAGCAGAACGGCGCGACGTGTGAGAATCCCGCCTCGTGCAGGAGTTCCTGCACTCGGTCAGCCGTCGCCACCTGGGGTTGGGACATCTGCTCTGAGAGTTGGGCAACGATGCCCGCCATTTGTTCCGTCGGCATGCCCATCACCTCGCCATAGTGTTGCCAGGCACCAAGGAAATCTGCCCGAAGCTGCGGATTCGTCACCCCAAAGTTCGTCTCGTCTACACGCACCGCGCTGATGAGATACAAGGGCGCCCCCGGCTGCAAGCGGTCCCTCACGGTGCGCAATAATTCCAATTTCGCGTCATCAGAGAGAAAGTGGAGGACATAGAGACAGGTTGCGGCGCCGAACCGCGTTTTGGGCGCCAAGTGTTCAATGGTTCCCTGCACGAGGGTCACACGATCTCCCAGATTGAACGCAGCCACCTTGGCCTGCGCTTGCGCCAGCATCTGTTGCGATGGATCAACCCCAGTGATCTTCCACCCCGGATTTCGTGGGAGGAATCGCTCGATCTCTGCTCCGCCTCCAGCTCCAATCACCAGCAGGTGAAGATCAGACTTGCCAAGGGCGCGCAGAAAGCATTCCGTTAACAGGAACGTGAGGTCATAGCCGACATTCACCCCCTTGACCATTTGCTCATATTCGTTGAGGGGCATGGGCGGGTTCTTGTCGAAGTCAACTTGAGTTGAAGGCTGGGTCATTGGTAAGCTCCTTCACGTTTCGGCCTCTGGTAGGCCCGGTTGAACTGGAAGCGGCCCGATTGGCCCCTTCCTCATGGGACGCTACAACTGTTAATCACTGACCGGATTGGGGAGTACCGCTCGCAAGATGAGGTCGGTCAATTGCCGCTGGTACGATGCAAGGGAACCCCGCTTTTCCAGCACACACGCAGTAATGGCCCAATTGATTTGATTATTGACCCATTGCGTGATGAACTGGGGGTCACCTGGACGAAAATGCCCCTGGTTGATTTGGCGCTCTACTGCTGGTTCCAAGGCTTGCGGGAGCTGTTGGCAGATCGGGATGATCATCTCAGGGGGGACTTGATGCAGCAACAAGATGAGGTCTTCATTGCAGGCAGCCAACTGAAACCCGACAGCAATACTTCTGGCAATCGCTTCGCCTCCCAGGAATTCCAGCATGGGCGGGACGATGACGTGCTCCAGTTCATCAAAATACGTTTGCAGGAGGGTGAGCGCGATGGCGTCCTTCGTCGGAAAATAGACGTAAAGCGAACCAACGCCCATCCCTGCGGCGCCAGCAATGTCAGCCATCGTCGTACTGGTAAAGCCAGCGCGAGCGAATTGCTGACGAGCCACCTGCAAAATCAGGGCGCGACGTTTCGGGTCTGGTGGTCTGGGCATGTCTGACCTCGTGTATAAGCGAATGGGATTCGTTTATATAAGTATAACCGAATTGGATTCGGAAATCAAGGGGGAGAGAGCGTCTTGGAGGATTGATTACCTACTGCCTGCAAGCCACAAAGCCTACCATGAACCGAGAGATTCGGTTAGACCCAGTCGCATAACCCGAACCCACGTTAACACCGTTCTCCAGAACTTAGACAAATAGGACACGCCTACTTGCGGTCTGGTTCCTGCTTCACCGAGGACAGGTTCACCAGTGTCTTGCGAGACGGGCCAGCGCTCTCCCCCTCCACAGGCGTTTATCCTGTCTGGCGAACTGCCAGCCAGTTTGATTACATTGATCGCCGCGTTCAGGTTGCGGTCCAGGACCAGGCCGTAATGCTCGCAGTGAAACACCCGGCCTGCGAGCATTACGGCTTCATCCCCCCAGCCACAGCCAGAACAGGTCTTGCTCGATGGCTCCCAGCGTGACGCCAGCAGCACGGTACTCCCGTACCACCCCATCCGGTTGAACGATACTTGTACCGCCGCCGTCCCTGCCTGCCACCGGCAGCTTACGGTGGGCGGCGAATCGCTGGACTGCCACTGCCTCTGGCTCCTGGGCGCGGCGGCCAGGCAGGCGCCACACCCCCGCCCCTGCCGGCTGGAAGCCGGCGCTACAAGGAAGCGTCCGTGTGTACCACCGGCTTCTAGCCGGTTCGTCCTGGGGGGTAGCGGGCGCGGGCGCGCCTGCTAACCTAGCGTCTTCAGCGCCGCCAGCAGCTTCGCGCCATCCGCCGCGCCCCAGCCGGTGCAGGCGTCCCAGCCCGGCCCCGCCGTGTAGCCCTTGTCACTGCCGGTGCTGTTATTGCCGCTGACAATATCGCGGAAGACCTGCGATTGATTGACCTGCTGATAAAGCGCCGGATTGAGGAAGCCGACGGGCTTGCCAAGCTGCTGATTGACCAGCGCCAGCAGCCCCGCCATGAGTGGGGCCACCGCGCTCGTTCCGCCGACGGTCAGCCCCTGCCCATCCACCAGCACCTGATAGCCCGTCTGCGGGTCGGCATTGGCGGCCACGTCGGGCAGGCCGCGCCCAACGCGAGCGCCGGGATTGATGGATGGCGGCACATGCGCGTCAGCCTGCCAGGTGGGCAGAGCAAACACGTCGCTTACGCCGCCCCCACCGGCCCAGCCATCGCCGTTGTTCCAGACCGTCTCGCTCGTCACCGCGCCGCTGGCCGACTCCAGCCGGGTGCCGCCGCAGGCCAGCGCGTTCGGGCTGGAGGCCGGGAAATCGGCGTGCGCCAGCGTATCTGTTGTGACACCATCGTTGGCGCCATGATCGCCCGCCGCGCAGCAGACCGTTACGCCCAGCGTGCCCGCCGTCTGAAACGCCTGATCCATCAGTTGGATGGTCTGGCTGGTCCAGCTAGATTCCGGCCCGCCCCAACTGATCGAGATGACCGAGGGCGCGTTAGCCGTATCGTGAATCGCTTTGGTAATCGCGTCCAGAAAGCCCTGGTCGGTGTTGGGCGCAAAGTAGACGACGATATGCGCGCCAGGCGCCACCGCGCCGACAATCTGCACATCCAGCGCCACCTCGCCATCGGCCCCCTGCGGGTTCGTCGGCGCGTTCTTCCCGCCATCCACGCTGACGCTGGTCACTTTGGGCACGGGCAGCCCAAGCTGCCCAAAGTAGGTCGTCAGATCGCTGGGCCGGTAGCCGCCGCCAAGCTCAATGATGGCAACGGCCTGGCCCGCTCCGTTCCCTTGCGTCGGGAAGTTGTAGAGGCTGGCAACCTGCGGCGGGGTATAGGTCGCCGTCGCCTCAGTTACCAGGATATGCCGACGCTTGCGGGCCTGCGGGCGATCATCCAGCCCGACCACGCCTGCCACCAGCGGCGCCAGGTCCGGCGGCAGCAGCACCGGCCCGCTGCGCCCGCGATAGTCGTCGTTCTCATACAGGTAATGGTGCAGCTCCACGCCAAATGCCCTTTGCATGGCCTCCGCCGTGCCGCCCAGCCGAACCATTCGGCGCACCGGGTCGGCCTCCAGCACGGCCAGGCCATGCTCTTGGGCAAAACGCTCTACCTCCGCCAGATCGCCCGCGCCCACCCGCCCCCTGGCGGCATACTCCTCGCGGGTCAGGCGCGCGCCCGGCGGCAGCGCGGCCAGGCTGGCCGGGGGCTTCAGATAGACGCTGACTTCTAGCTGCTCATCGGGCGACACGGGGCCAACTTTGCGCGCTGCGGGGAAGACATCGGTGAGTGGCTGGCGCTCGCTTCCTGGCAGCGGAACGAGCGCACGCGGCGGCTGAGACATCGGCATACTCTCCTTTGGATGGGCAACCCTTGACGAATCAAGCTATCTTCAGTATACTACGAGCAGACGTTGTAAGCAAACTCGCAGCGCCATTGAACCTTAACTCGCGTTCGTGGTAAGACGGCTGGTATGGTCGGCACACAAAACACCAACCACGCCATACCCCAAACCCCGCATGTACCAGGAAAGTGGGGCTGAGGGCTATTGTATAGCACATGCGACTTCAGCGGCCACCTTCTGGATGCTCACCTGGCATCCTCCGGGACGTGTTTCGCCCTCTCGATCTTCCTGTGGGAACTCAAAATGCTGCGCTACCGCGCCTCTCCCGTCCTCGCGCCCCTGGTCTACGGCTGATGTCACGTGTAGCGCCGCCCTTCCAGGCGGCGCTTCGCCAGCATAGAGGCTGGCACTACACGCGAGGGGCTACCGCGTGTAGCGCCGCCGTCCCTGGCGGCGAACCCTCGCTGGCCTGGACATTGTGCCAGGCTTTACCATGCCTGTCGCTCACCTGTTTGTGTTCGCCTGACGAGCAGCAACCCAGGGAAAGCAGCCCTGTAGCTGCTTTCCCTGGGTTGCGCAAAATAGCCTGCCAGATTTGGCCTTCTGGCGCTCTGGAGAGCGCGATGATCCTCCGCAGCGCTAGGTCAACTCGCCAACTTGCGCCTGGTAATCACCCATGAGGCGGTTCAGTTGGTCGCCAATAAAGGCCGTGACCACCCCCAGATGTTCAACCACCAGGCCCGCCCGCGTGATGTTGTGCTGAAACTCCCCATCAGCGCGCAGGCCGCTGATTTGCTCCTGGCTTCCGCGAATGAGGAAGAATCCGCCAAGGTCTCCGCCGTGCGACTCCAGGAGTACCGTTTCAAAGTTTTCAACTTTCCCCTGCTGTTGCAACCCCGAACAGTACTGTATCCATTCATTGAATACCTGGAGGGCTGCCCGTTCGCGGCTCCTGACAGGAACGCCCCAACCGACAAAAAGCGCGGTATTCGCCATCGCAAACCCCCTTTCTCTTTTGGCAAAACGACTCACGAGAAACCCTAGAGTGGGCTGCACAAACCAGACCACAGAGCTTCCAAAAAAGCCTGGTGTGTGGGCTAAAAACTGGAGCGCCAGCCGTGACAGAGCAGCATACAGGTTCCTGATAAAATTGGCAACCTTTTTGCGAATAGGGCAGGTAAAGGACCGACGATATGGCGCCGCACGTTGCGAGCAGTCGGTTCTCCGGGAGACGCTCTTCGACGAGCTTTGCCGGGTCTGTTGTCCTTCAGCAAGCAAAGGAGCTAGCATGAGACCACGCTTCCGCCGCGTTACCTCTGGCCTGACCTTCTCTCTCCTATTGGCAAGCGCCACCCTGCTCTTCTCCGCCAGCAGCGCGGGCGCGGCCAGCTTCAGCTTCAGCAATTTTAGCTTGAGCAGCGTCGTCGGCGTCACCTGCCCCGGCAGCACGGCTTGCACCAACCCTGCCGCCGAGCCACAAATCCGGGCCGACCGGGCCGGTAACTTCTACGCCTCCTCAGAGAACGGCCTGGGCGGCGGCACAGAAGCCTGGAAGTCTACGGATGGGGGCAATCACTATACCGCCCTGCCTTCGCCCAACGCCGTCTCGCAGGGCTTTCCGGTGGCCCCAGGCGGCGGCGACACCGATGTGGCAGTTGCGCCGGTCAAAAATGGCAATGGGCTGTACAATGTCTACATTGCCAGCTTGAACCTGGCAAACGTCGATGTCAGCACCAGCACCGACGGTGGGACCACCTTCCGCCTCAATCCCACCAGCGCCACCATTCCAGGTGATGACCGGGAGTGGATCGCCGCCGATGGCGCTTCCAAAGTCTGCATCTCCTATCACGATGTGGCTACCTTCAACATCGAGGTCAATTGCAGCGCCAACGCTGGCCTGACCTTCACCCAGATTGGCGACGCCATCGATGCCAGCCACGCCTTCCTCATCGACAACAACGAGATTGGCAACCTGGTGATCGACCCTAACAGCCACGTCATCTATCAGACCTTCAGCGGGATTCACGATGCCAGCGAGCTGGTCTGTAGCACGCAAGGCTCCTGCGGGTATCATACCGTCTGGCTAGCGATCTCCACCGATGGGGGCCAGACCTTCACCGACCACATTGTCTACAACAACCCGAACCCCCAGGTCAGCTACGGACATCAATTTGTCAATATGAGCATCGATAGCGCGGGCAATGTCTACTCGGTGTTCAGCGATAACCACAACGTCTTCTACAGCTACAGCACAAAGCCACTGGACGGCATCTGGTCAGCGCCCATCCAGGTCAATCAGGCGCCATCCAACACGGCTATCGAGCCGTGGAGCGTCGCCAACGGCAACGGCGGCCTGGATATTGTCTGGTATGGCACGTCATACTACGATGGCGTCAATCCGCCGGACAACTATCCGCTGAGCGCAGCCTGGTACGTCTACTTCGCGCAGAATCTGACTGCCACCACTGTCGGCAGCAGCTTTACGCAGGCGCAGGCATCACCGATCAATCACTTCGGCGGCGTCTGCGAGAGTGGAGTGACCTGCTCAGGCAACCGTGACCTGTTTGATGATTTTGGCATCGCGGTCAACCCAATCACTGGCCTGGCCTCGATTATCTACAGCGACGACCAGTATACCAACGACCCGAACAACCCGCCCCCCTCTGGCTGCACTCCGGCAACCAGCAACAGCAGCAGTTGCGACCACACGGCGATAGCCACCCAGACCGCCGGCCCAGGACTTCCACCCCAAAGCTGATCTCGTTAGGGAGAGAAAAAAACAGGAGCCGTGATACGCCTGAAGCGGTCACGGCTCCTCCCCTTCGGCGTGGGCTTTTCGATGACCCTGATCAGACCAGCAGAGACATGTACAAGGACCGGCTGGCGGATACATCCGCGCCTGGAGGCTGCGCCACCAAGCCTGCCTACGCAGGCTAGGACGAAGGGACGCCAAAGCCTCGTCCGCGCAGGCGGACTTCGTGGCGCCGCAGCGCCTCTAGACGCGGCCTTCAGCCGCCAGTCTCCTGCCGCCCGCGACGTTTCCATCACCCTGATCAGACCAGGACATCGCTTGACACCGCCGCGTGTCTCTGCTATCGTGACCGTTGCCCCCATCGGCTGCGGAATGGCGCAGCGCGATCATCACCTGAAGAGATGTAGACACGCTAGACAGGGCAGACGGTGTAGGTACATGAATATCGATTACCTTGACCACCTGGTGCTGACCGTTCAGGACATCGAGGCCACGTGCGAATTTTATCGGCATATCCTGGGCATGCGGGTCACAACCTTTGGCGCCGGGCGCGTCGCCCTGCAATTCGGGATGCAGAAAATCAACTTGCATCAAGCCGGAAACGAGTTTGAACCCAAAGCCTTCCGCCCCACGCCAGGCTCAGCCGATCTCTGCTTTATCACCAAGACGCCGCTCGCAGAGGTCATCAGCCATCTGCACGCCTGCGGCGTGAAGCTTGAGGAGAGCGGTGTCCGCCGCACCGGAGCCAGGGGACCAATGACATCTCTTTATCTGCGCGACCCGGATAAAAATCTGATTGAAATCGCCAACTACGTAGACAAGGCCCACAACCAGTAACGTGACGAGCGAGGATGAGTAGCATGCCTGAGACCTACCAGAACTACATCAAGGGCCGCTGGGCGGCGGCGCGCTCCGGGCGCGTCTTTGAGAATCGCAACCCGGCCAACGGCGAACTGCTGGGCCTCTTTCCCGACAGCGGCCCGGAAGATGTCAACGACGCCGTTGCCGCCGCCCGCGCCGCCTTCGCCTCCTGGCGCATCTATCCCGCGCCCAAGCGCGGCGAAATCCTCTTCCGCTTCGGCCAACTGCTGCGCGAGCG
>Ga0209166_10002508_pt1 | contig 13879 bp, 6 predicted proteins | sample Coa_R1_3_FD_187151 | JGI IMG/M metagenome (GOLD analysis project Ga0209166, IMG submission 187151) | Surface soil microbial communities from Centralia Pennsylvania, which are recovering from an underground coalmine fire - Coalmine... | ecosystem: Environmental > Terrestrial > Soil > Unclassified... | reverse complement strand
TCGTAACTCTCGTCGCCAGTCTCCAGCCCTTCCGCTTCAATCCAGTTCAGTTGCAGCTTCAGGTTGTGGGCCAGCGCCCCATGCACCAGCGCCTCTTTCAGCGACTTGTACGAATCTTCATACTCCACATACTTGCCGACAATGCCAATCGTGACCGTATCCTTCGGGTTGTACACGCGGTGAACAATGTCCTCCCACTTCGACAGGTCGCGATCTTTCACCTCCATCCGCAAATGCTTTAGCACCAGCGTGTCCACACCTTCATTGGCGAACACCAGCGGCACTTCATACACCGACGCCACGTCTTTGGCCGTGACCACTGCCTCTTCCTCGACGTTGCAGAACAGCGCAATCTTCGACTTCAAATCTTTCGCGAGGAAACGGTCGGTACGGCACAGAAGAATATCCGGCTGGATTCCGATGCTGAGCAGTTCTTTCACCGAGTGCTGGGTAGGCTTGGTCTTCAACTCCTGCGCCGCCGCAATAAACGGCACCAGCGTCACATGCACAAACAAAGTATGGTCGCGTCCCAATTCCTGCCGCATCTGCCGGATCGCTTCCATAAACGGCAGCGACTCGATATCGCCCACCGTCCCGCCAATCTCCACGATGGCGACGTCCACATCCTGCGCGACTTTCTTCATCGCGGCCTTGATTTCATTGGTGACGTGCGGAATTACCTGCACCGTTTTGCCCAGATAATCCCCGCGCCGCTCCTTGGCGATGATCTGTTCGTAGAGACGTCCGGTCGTCCAGTTGTTGTCGCGGGAAAGTTTGGCGTGAGTGAAGCGCTCGTAGTGCCCGAGATCCAAGTCGGTCTCAGCCCCATCGTCAGTAACAAAAACCTCTCCGTGCTGAAACGGCGACATGGTTCCCGGGTCGACATTCAAGTACGGATCGAACTTCATCAGATTGACCTTGATCCCACGGCTTTCCAACAGGCAGCCGATCGAAGCCGCAGCCAATCCCTTGCCGAGTGAAGACACAACTCCGCCGGTCACAAAGATGTACTTCGCTGGCATCTCTTCCTCGCTTTAAATTGTTTTTGAAAAATGGTGCAGGTGGGGTGCACGATCAATTATGGCAGAAAATGCCTGTGGAAGAAACGGCAGAAATCTTCGAACCACAGATTTTCTTCGTGCTACTTCGTGTCCTTCGTGGTTAATGATTTCTGGGCAGCCAGGAGATTCGCGCGCGTTGACTATCTCGGCAAGGTCAGCGAGAATGATAAAGGCCGTCCGCGACGGACAGCCTCTAGTGTCCCCCAAAATGGGCCTGTGGCGCAGCTGGGAGCGCGCTTCCATGGCATGGAAGAGGTCGTCGGTTCGATCCCGACCAGGTCCACCAAATCTCACCATCACTTAGACTCCTATCCCCTCCACTTTATTGAGTGCTGGCCGTCTTGCGATTCACGTTCCACCCTTCAATCTCCACACTCGGGGGCGCCCCACTCTTGCCGTCGACATGATAAGAGGCGGTGACTTTTCTCGTCTCCCCGGGCAGCAAGACGAGATAATTGTCCTGCCAGAGCACGGGCAGAATCTCATCGTCCGCCTCCCCTTCCCGGCTGACCCGATGGTTGTACGATCGGTTCACTTTCAAACGCACCGCAAATGCCAGAGTGGACGCGGGATTGTGCAGCGTAAGGGTGGTCAATCCCTGATCGCCCTCGGCCTTGTATTCCGCGGACGCGTCCAGATCCACTTGCGGCAACTTGTTCAGTTCCGTATAGTCGGCAAACTCCTTCGTCGGAGTCCACGTGGAAATGTCATATTGCCCGCTCGCATCCAACTCCTGCCGCGACCAGTCGAGCGTCTCCTCGCGCGTCGAAAGCCAGTAAAAGTTGCGGCTCTCTGTTTGCCCTGCCATTTCCAGTGTGAGGCTCACAAAGTAGGTCGGGCTCAGCCCCGAGATTGGAGGCAGCGCGAACACCCGAGTGCTGCTGTCAGCCGCCACGCTGATCTCTGCGTCCTTCGTAAACTTTTCTTTCATATCCAGGTTGTAGACCTTGGCGGTCACCTTCAAGTTCGTGAAAGGCCGGTAATAGGAATTCACCACGACAATCGAATGGTCATCATAGGAATACTGGACATGCAGCGGTTCGCAGGCCTTCTTCACGCCAAAGTACGATCCGCCCGGCCTCAGATACCAGTCGTACATGTGCCAGATCAACCCCGGCCACGCATTGTTCAACATCCACTGAATGATTCCCGTCGACGTGTACTTGTTCCGCCCATAAGCTTCCATCATGGCGCGATGCGCCTCATAGGCTTGCACCTGCGCTTTCATGGCGAATTCCTCCACCGAGTTCGGCTCGCCATACCGCTTGTTCAACGCCTCGGTGAACACATTCAGCGTGTGCGACATTCCGCCGCCGTGATATTGCCACACCGAATCAATCGGCCAAAGATGATCCGGCGGCAACATGCGCCGCAAACTTTCAATCGGAGGTATCGCCGGCCCCGGACTCGTCTCCGTGTTGAACCCGAACGCGCCCCCGTGCCGCGTATCCACATACCAGAACACCGGCGGAACATATTCATAGGGCCCAGTCATCTTCACGCCGCTCGGTCCCACGGTTGTCGTCCTACCCGCGGCCGATGAGATCGAGGGATTCGGCCAATCCAGATCCTGCAGGATTCCCAGATACATTTGCTCAACCCTGGGCGGAGGCGCGAAATCGCTCCCGTACAACCATGCAATCACCGACGGATGCCGTTCCAGTCGCCGGATTTGATCGCGCATCGATTCCCCCGCCACCAGTTCGTTTTCCTTATCCCACTCCGGCCAGTTCTCCCATTGATCGCAACAGCACCATCCGGGCAGCACCAGAATGCCCATCTCGTCGGCCAGATCGAAAAAGTGGTCGTTCTCGATTTTCCCTTCCATGCGCACCGCGTTGAGGTTCAGGTCGCGCACATAATTCAGTTCCGCCTGCTGTTTTTCCGGCGATGACCGCAGCATCAAATCGAAGCTGTACCCGGCTCCGCGAATCAGAATGTTCTTGCCATTAATCTGGAACACCCGGTGGCCCTTCTCGTCAATTGCCGATGTCACCTGCCGGATTCCGAACTGAATGTGCGACGAATCCGAGACCTGCCCTTGCACCTCGACGCTTAAATCCAAGGGATACAAACCCTGTTTCCCCACTTGCGCCGGCCACCACAGGCGCGGCTTAGCCATTTTCAGCTGCGGAAACTTCTCCGACGTGAAGCGCACAACCTGCGTCTCCTTCGGCCCCAGGCGCACGCTTTGCTCAAACGCAATGTCTTCGATTCGCCCCTTCACCACGCCTTCCACGGCTTGATCGGTCGCATTGGTCACTTCCCCCCGCACCATCAGCGTGGCCTGATCGCTTGCCGGCAGGTTAAGCTTGCTTATCACCGCCGGATACCGTAAAGAGACTGGCCCGGTAGCGTTGATCCGCACGTCGCGCCATATCCCCATCTCTTTATCGGGAGGCATCGGCGCCCAGTCCACCAGTGTGATCGCCAGATCGTGCGGCTGCGGTGGAAACACTTCCACCGCCAACGAGTTACTCTCGCCGGGCTTGGCAACCGCCGACACATCAACGCGAAATACGCGCCAGGTTCCCTCGAACTTATCGGCGGACGCGATCTGCACTCCATTCATCCACACGTTCGCTCGATAATTAATTCCGTCGAACCCCAGCCACGCCGTCCTTCCCTTGTATTCCACCGGAAGCTTGAATTCCGTGCGATACCACCACGACTGCCGGAACGGGCTTGACGGCGGCATCATAATGTTCGAAAAATCTTCAAAGATCGGATAGGTTGTGCCCGGAAGGGACCGCAAATTCATCCCGGTATAAGGTTCCGCGTATACCTTGTCCGCCACCAGCGCGCCCAGGACGGTCGAAGGCAGCGTTGCCGGATACCATCCCTGCGTGGAATAGCCCACCGTGGAAATGGCTGCACCCTGTGCGTGAACTTCGGATGATGACTGAATGAACCAGTTCTCGCGAAGCAGCAAGCTCTCAGGATTGTTCGATTGGGCAGCAGCCGAGGCGCACACGCAACTGATCAGTACTCCATGCACTGCCAGCGCTAAAAGCCTACCCATGAGCCACGCTCCCTCGTTTCTTCCGCGCAAACCAGAAATAAACCGGCACGCCCAAAAGAATCACGATTAGTCCACCAATCGAATCTCTTAAGTTACTGGTGAACGTGTAATAAAGCAGGACTGCAGCCGTGGCAATGAACAGCGCCGGGACAAATGGATAGCCGATGGTTCGATAGGGCCGATTCACGTCAGGCTCCCTCCGCCGAAATACAAAAATCGTGCTGGCCGCCACCACATAAAAAAGCCACTCCGCAAATATCGCCAGAGAAAACAATTCCCGGAATGCCCCGCCCACTAACTCCAACACCACGGCGACCGCCCCCTGGATTATCAGCGCCAGCCCCGGAGTGTGAAATTTCGGGTGCACCTCTCCCAACGCCTTGAAGAAGTATCCATCCCGCGCCACCGCAAAGGGCACGCGCCCGCCGCTCATGATGGTCCCATTCAGGCCCGCCAGCATGGAAACAATCATGCCGATCGACACGAGTGAGACTCCCAGTCGCCCAATCGCCGCCTCGCTTGCCGCCGATGCCGGAACCGCCGCCTGCGCGATCGCCGTTGCCGGAAGCGCCCGCTGAATACCCGCATTCATTCCCATGTAGAGCACGGCCACCAGTCCCACGCCCGCGATCAGCGCGATGGGAATCGTCTTTTCCGGACGCTGAATTTCTTCACTCACCATGTTCAAATCATTCCAGCCATCGTAGGCCCATAGCGCAGCCACTAGCGCCGCCATGAATCCCGCCATTCCACCCTTTGCCCCAGCAAAACTCGTCCCAAAATTGCTCCACGATCCCGACGCCGATGTCAGCGCAATAGCAGCAATCCCGACGATCATGAAAACTTTGAGCACCGTGAACACGAATTGGAAATTGCCCGCCTTCCGCACCCCCACATAGTTCAGCCCGGTGATCAGCACATTTGCGCTGATCGCCGCCAGATGCCCGTAATTGATGACAAGTACGCGGCTCGAAGTGATGTGCCAGGCCACCAACGTCTGCGGTAAGAAGCTGAACGCCGAAAACGTCCCCAGCACTCGCACCAGCCCCGAAGTGACGCTTGCAATCGAAGCCGGCTTCGCGATCAGAAACCACGTCCAGCCATACAGAAATCCCGGCAGCGGCCCGTAAGCATCCCGTACGTACACGTATTCGCCACCTGAAAAGGGCCGAACCGAGCCCAGTTCGGCGTAGGTGAGCGCCCCGAAAAACGAGAGCAAGCCTCCCACGATCCACGCCAGATAAACCAGGCCTGCTGAGCCGACCGCCTGCATCATCTCGGCCGGCACCAGAAAAATTCCGCTCCCAATAATCGTTCCCGCCACAATCGAAGTGGCGTGCCACACGTTCAGCCCGCGCACCAGTTCGGGCGCATGTTTTTCCTTTGCAGTAGCGACGGCCGTGCGTTCTGTGGAGGCTTCGGGTGACATGAATCATTCCCTTGACGTATCAACTACTATGCGTACAGTCGAATCTAGATCGGCCGGCCGTCCAGCAGAATGCGGTCCGCATGCAAAGGCCTGCTCGCAGTTTCCCGACGGCGGCGCGCACAGCATGCAAGCCGCAATGCCAGTAAGAACCCGGATGCGCATCGCCCGGATTATAGTCTGCCCCATCGCGCAAAATGCTACGCTGATGGTGTGATGTTGTCGGGCTCGAATCAGTGTATGTGGAGACGGCCGCCTCTGCTGTCTAGCATTTGCGCAGCCCAACCTCGTGCAGCCCTCACCGCCGTCTGCGGGACGATCCTGCTTTTGTTGGCGATCCCCGCCTACGCCGCCCCGTGGATCGTGCGTGCCCAGCCCACCCACCTGGTCAACGGCGCACCCGTCCTGTTTCAGGTGAAGCCCTCAACCAAACTCACGTCCCTCTCCGGCACCTGGCTTGGTCACCAACTCACGTTCAGCTACAACGCTGCGACGAAAACCTGGTTCTCTCTGGCCGGCGTCACGTTCGAAACCAACCCCGGCAAGTACACGCTCGACCTGACGGGTGAAAGAGCAGCCGGCAAAGCTTCCCTGAATTTCAAGCGCACATTTCTGGTCGCCCGCGCTCAATATCCCAGGATTAAAGTCGAACTCGCGGTCGAAAAGAAATTCACCGAGCCCAATCCCGAACAGCAAGCTCAGATCGCCGAAGGAGTCAAAGTCAAGGACGACTACCTCAATCGCGTCACGCCCGACCGCGAATGGGATGGCAACTTCGCCCCGCCCGTGGATGCTGCCACCTCCGACGTCTACGGCTCGCAGCGCATCTTCAATGGCATGGCTCAGCGCCCGCATTGGGGACTCGATTACCGCGTCCATACCGGCACGCCGGTCGCGGCCATGAACTCTGGCACAGTCCTGCTCGCGCGCTTTTTGTATTTCGAAGGAAATTGCGTGGTGATCGACCACGGCCAGGGCCTGCTGACTCTCTACTTCCATCTCTCCGAATTAAAAGTGAAAGAAGGAGACGGCGTCCAACGCGGCCAGGAAATCGGCCTCAGCGGCGGCACCGGACGCGCCACCGGCCCCCATCTCCACGTCGCCATCCGCTGGCAAGGCACCTATCTCGATCCCGCCCGCCTGTTGCAGTTACCTCTGCCGTAGCGCGTAAAACTGATTTCTTATTGTTGAATGTCGGCTCTGCGTTCTCCGCGGATTTTCTCCGCGTCCTCTGCGATTAAAAGCTTGTTCGTCCGCACGCAGCCCAGCCTACGCCGCCCCGCCCGACACTTTGCTCCGCACCCGCAACAAATCGTTCAACTCTTCCTTCAATCCCAAATTCCGAATCAGCCGGTGCAAATAATTCGGGTGCACTCCCAAAATCCCCGCCGCCTCAACGTAATTCCCCCGAGTCTGCTCCACGGCATCGAGAATCAACTGTTTCTTCACTTCCTTCACGTGCGCGTGATATCGGCCTTCGTGCGCATCCTCAGCAGACGCTTGCTCCAGCAACGACTCCGGCAAATCTTCCAGCAGCACCATCTCTGAAGAGCCCATCACCAGCGCCCGTTCCACGGCATTCTCCAGCTCCCGTACATTGCCCGGCCACTCGTAATTCACCAGCGCCGCCATCGCGTCGCGGGAAACCGGCTTCGGCTTCACCTTGCAGCGCTTCGCATTCTTCTGCACAAAATGCCGCGTCAGCATCGGAATATCTTCGCGCCGCTCCCGCAACGGAGGCATGGTCAACCTCATCACCGCCAGCCGGTAATACAGATCCTGGCGAAACTCTCCCTTACGCACCGCTTCCCCCAAATCGCGATTCGTCGCCGCAATCAGCCGAACGTCAATCTTGATGGGATGCGTCCCTCCCACGCGTTCAAACTCGCGCTCCTGTAACACACGCAGCAGCTTCACCTGCAGGCCCAGCGCCAACTCGCCGATCTCGTCCAGAAAAACAACGCCGCCATCCGCGACCTCAAGTCGCCCTTTCTTCAGCGAGGCCGCTCCGGTAAACGCACCGCGCTCGTGCCCAAACAGATCACTCTCCAGCAAGGTCTCAGGAATCGCCGCACAGTTGATTGCCACAAACGGCTTGCCGCTTCGATGGCTGTTGCGATGCAGCGCCCGCGCCGCTAGTTCTTTGCCCGTCCCGCTCTCGCCTTCGAGCAGAACCGTGGCCTCCGTCGGAGCCACGCGCCCAATAAACTGAAACACTTCCTTCATCCGCGCGCCTTCGCCGACCAGGCTTTGTTCCTGCCGGACCTCGGTAGTGAGCCGCTGGTTCTCCTGCTCCAGCCACTGCACGCGTCGTGCATTATCCAGCGCCACCGCCGAAATCCCAGCCACGGCCACCATCAATTGCAGATGATCCTCATTGAACCGGTTCACCACGCTGGTGCTGTCCAGATAAATGCAGCCAATCATGCGCTGAAAAACGCTCAGCGGCACGCATACCAGGGATCGCACATCCGAAGCCGCCAGGCTCTCCACCTCGCGCAGTTTGCCGCCGGGCACATCCACTCCCAGAATCGCGACATCTTCCTTCATCACCTTGCGCGCGATTGTGCGGCTCACCCGCACCAGCTGATGCCCCGCGTGCCGCGTCCGCGCGTAAACACAGTTGAACTCCTGATCCGCTCCATCGGACAGCAGGATCGCCCCCCGTCCCGCCGGCACCACCTCAAAAATCAAATCCAGCAACTGCGCCTGCAACTCCTCCAGATCGCGGATCGCATTCACCACCCGGCTGATCTTCAGCAGCCCGCTCAGATTCCGTGCCACCTGCGACGACGCCGGCAGTTCCTGCAAAAGTCGATCCGGCTGCAGATACAGCACGTCTTTGGGATAAATAACTTTGGTCTCCGCCGCAGGCTGGTCATCGAACTCGACGCGGCTGGCGGGCGCTGCTCGATCTTCCTCTTCGATCAGAAATAAAAATGTAGAATCGCCAGTCGCAATCTCGTCTCCGTGATGCAGCCATTGCTCTTTCACCGGCAGCCCGTTCACCAGGGTGCCATTGCGGCTGTCCAAGTCCTTGATCTGAAACCGTCCATCTTCTTCCGGACGCAGCAGGCAATGTTTTCTGGAAACTGACGGGTCGGCCAGGGCCACCGCATTCGCCGGATCGCGGCCCACCGTGGCTTCTCCGTCGGGCAACGGAATGGTCGAATCTTTCGAGGGTCCCGCGATCACCAGTAGTCTAGGCCGCAAATCGTTCTCCAGGGGTCTGCCACTCCGTGCTGCATCTTTTACCACACCCGCGCTTGAAGTGCATGCTGCGAACGCACAATTTCCGATATCCGAACGGATAGATGGACTATCTGTTTGGATAGCTCAACTCCCGCAACGGAGATCGGAGGCAAGGGCACGTAAAGCCGCTAAGTAGCTGGACATCATAAGCTTGGGCTGGGTGAGCGGTACGCTCTAAGGCGCCCTGCGAAATGGCATCCCGCATGCACTATGTGGAAGTGCGAGTGTTCGGCAAAAGCGATGGGGGAAGCGCTTTCAAGCAGTTCTGGCCGGACATCGCCAAGTCAGGGGCTCGGGGGACCCCCTCATCGAGCCCTTGGCTTTTTGTGTTTGCTTGCGACCTTGAACGGGGAAACCTAGCAGGTCCCAGTCCCCCGCGAAGTGGAAGAGCAGCCCTTTACGGCCGCGTCAGCCGCACGTAAAAAATGGGCTTTAGCCCGGCTTTATCCCGCCGCAACCTCTCTCATTGTCTCCGGAAGCACCGCAATCCCGTCCCGATAACTCACGGTGCGGCCCGAGATCGCCGGCACTCTCTCCCCGGGCACAAGAATCCCGACCACATTCAACGGATCCGCCGCCGACAGCGTGATTGTCTCACCGCTCAGCGGCAACCCCCGCATCGCCCGCACCGACTCGACCGCAACCGGCAGCGCAAATTGCTCGCCCAGAAATCCATCCACAAAGCGCCCGCCGCGAATCTCTCCTCGATCCTCTAGCCGTCGGAATCCCATCAGCAACTCGCGCCATGGAGGCAGGTTCGACTCCCGCGCCAGCAGATCGCGAATCACAATTCCATACCGCCGCAAGAGCATCCAGCAGGCAGACTCCACCGCCCGCGGCCGCTCTGCCGCCACGTCGGCATGCAGCACCGCCCATCGTCCAGCGCTATGCCGCGGACGAGTCGTTCTTCCCACTCCCTGCCCCGCTCTCCGCTTGGGATCAATCAGTGCCCGCAAGTTATCGAACCCATCCGCGGTCACCAGCCCCACCGCCACCATTTCCCACAGCGCAGTCTCAATCTCCGCTTTCAACTTGCCAGTCCCGCGCACAATGTCGGCAAAGAACGAAGCCCCCCGCTCCCGCAGAAATTCGAGCACCAACTGCGCCCCGTGACTCAGGCCGCGCCCTTCAGACTCACTCGGGTGCTCCACTTCTCCCTGCTTTTGGGAGAAGTGGGGATTTCCCCGCAGCGACATCCAATCCGCTTCTTCTCTCATAAAAAAAGTAATCGGAGCTACGCTCGTCGGAATCACCCGTCGTTGTCGTGGAGCATTTGGATCCGCAGGCCCACCGGCATCCAGCGTCGCCGGATGCGGCGACAATCTTCCCCATCCCACCGCCCCGGTCAGGCAAAGTTGATCCAGCCACTTGGGATCGTAATCCGCAATCCGCCGCGACAGCACCTGCCGCTCCCATGCGTTCGCCGGAATTTCAAATCCCTGCAGCTGCTGCAGGACTTCCAGGGTCCCTCGCTCCCCGAGCACCTGCGATCCCGGAGCCACATGCTGCCACCGCATCAGCCACCGCAAGAACGCCGCCGCCGTGACGGGTTCAATCTGCTTCCGCAGCATCCCTACAGTTAGCCGATGGATCCGCGCCAACAGCCTCCGCTCGCACCACTCGATTTCTTGGGCAGAGGGAGCTTGTGCGGGGACCGTTGCCACCGGCTGTCCGGTCGACCCTGCAGTGGGCATAAACTTGCCCCGCAGCACCGTCCCGCTAGCCTCCATCCGCAGCAAGGCTTTCTCGATCTCGGAAGCAGGCAGTCCAAGAGTCTCGCCCAATGCGGAAGCGGTAGTCGGCCCGATGTGCGACATCCACCCCGTCACCAAAGTGAGCAAAGCCTCATCGCGAGAAACAGTCCCATTCTCGACGTCAGCCAAGTGGCGCTCAAACTGAGCCGCAGGAAACAAGGCCGCAAAGCTCCTCGCCCGCTCGGCCGCGACCCAGTAGCGCCGGCGTCCCGCCGGCTGTCCCGCGGCCGTCTCGGTCTCGGCCCCAACTGCAACCGCAGCACGTCCCTGATTCACCAGCCTCTCGAAGTAGACGCCCCAGTTGGCGGTGCTCATGTAGGGACGGCCGCCTTCGGGCGTCCGCTCAAGCGAACCTCGACCTTCGTACGACTCCAAATCCTCCGGCACTGCCACCAGCGTATGCAGCACATCATGCAATTCATCTGCATCCCTTACATCCGGCCAAGCCTCTTCCCGCACCTGCGTAATCGACCCAGCATCTAGCTTCCCCACTTCCTCCAGCACCGACTCCGGCAGCACTCGCCGCATCTCGACCGCTCGCGCCCGCCGCTCCTCTAGCGGTGCGTCATCCAGATACGCATACGGATTCGCATTCAGAATCTCGTGCGAGAACTGCGAAGGCACCGGCGTATCCACCGCGATCGTGCGAATCGCCCCCGAAGCCATTCCGCGCAGCAGCGTCTTCAACCCCTCAACATCCATCGCTTCGGTGAGCACATCTTTCATCACCTCCCCCACCAGCGGATGATCCGGAATCTTACGCTCGCCCTCAATGTTCTCGAAGCACGCGGCCGCATCAGGAAATACCGACGCCAGCAGATCGTCGGACCGCATGCGCTGAATCTGCGCCGGCACTTTCTTGCCATTCTGAAACCGCAGCAGGGCCAGCGCCCGGTTCGCATCCCAGCGCCAGCGCGTGCCGAATACCGGAGCATCCAACGCCGCCTGCTCCAGAATCGGTTGCACCGTCTCCGCCTGCAGAAAATTGAAAACGTCGCTCAGCGGGAAGCTGTGCTGCTCGGCCAGCGCGATATTCAGCCCGTTATCGGTAGCCGCCGCCTGCAACTCAAAGTTGAAGCCAACGCAAAACCGCTTGCGCAGCGACAGTCCCCACGCCTTGTTGATCCTTCCCCCGAATGGCGAATGGATAATCAACTGCATTCCTCCGCCCTCATCGAAGAAGCGCTCCGCAATCACCGTACTCTGCGTCGGCACCGCGCCCAGCACTGCGCGCCCCTGCAGGATGTATTCAATCGCCTGCTCCGCGCCGGAGTCGTCGAGCCCGCATTCTTCTTTCAGCCAGGACACTGCCTCAGCAACATCCGGCTGGGTAGCCGAAAATCCTACCGGCGAAGTCCGCGGCAGCATCTCGCTGATCTTCTGCCGCAACTCGCCTACATGCGCCGACAACTCCTCGGTCCTCGCTGGAGCCTCGCCGCGCCAGAACGGCACGCTGGGCGGCGCCCCATGCGCATCGTGCACCAGCATCCGCCCTGAATTCGTTTCGATGCGATGAATGATCCACGAGGTATTGCCCAGCAGCATGATGTCGCCGCGATTGCTCTCGACCGCGAAATCCTCGTCGACCGTTCCGACCATCGCGCCGTCAGGCTCTGCGACCACTGTGTATAGCGAGTTGTCCGGAATCGCTCCTCCGCTCGTGATCGCCGCCAGCCGCGCTCCGCGCCGCGCCCGCAGCCTGCCATTCACTCGATCGCGATGCAGATACGCCCCATACCGCCCCCGCCGCGCCGCAATCCCCTCCGAAAGCATCTCCAGAATCGAATCAAACGTCGCGCGCTTGAGGTTTTGATAGGGATAAGCGCGCCGCAACAACTGAAAGAGATCCTCCTCATCCCAACCAGAGTCGGTAGCGCCGGCGTCCCCGCCGGCTGTCGCGGGCCCATCCTGGCCCCGCACCGTCCCTCGAGATAATGACTCCGGGTTCCTACCCGCCGCGCAGGTCGCCACAATCTGCTGCGCCAGTACGTCCAGCGGCGCGTCCGGAATCATCAGCCGGTCCAGATCCCCGAGCCGGATCGCTCGCACCAGCGCCGCGCACTCCATCAGATCGTCCCGAGTCGTCGCGACGAATCTTCCCTTGGGCACCGCGCCGCGCCAGTGCCCCGACCGGCCCACGCGCTGCAGCGCCACGGCAATGGCCCGCGGAGAATTGATCTGCACCACCAGATCGACCGTGCCCACATCAATTCCCAGCTCGAGCGATGCGGTGGCCACCAGCACTCGGATTTGTCCTTCTTTGAGCTTCTTCTCCGCCGCTAGCCGCAGCTTCCGCGACAAGCTGCCGTGGTGCGCCGCCACGTTTTCCTCGCCCATGCGCTCGCCCAGTTGATGCGCCAGCCGCTCCGCCATCCTTCGCGTATTCACAAACACCAGCGTCGACCGGTGCTGCCCCACTAGCTCCACCAGCCGGTCGTAAACCGCCTCCCACATCTCATTCGAAGCCACCGGCCCCAGCGGCATGGGCGGCACTTCAATCGCGAGGTCCAATTTCCGCTTGTGCCCAATGTTGACGATCACCGGATTGGGCCGGCCGCTCCCCGTGAGGAAATGCGCCACCTCCTCAATGGGCTTCTGGGTAGCAGAGAGCCCAATCCGCACCGGAGGACGATGCGTCAGCGCCTCTAGCCTCTCCAGCGACAGCGTCAAATGCGCCCCGCGCTTGTCGTCCGCCACGGCGTGGATCTCGTCCACAATCACGGTTTCGACATCGCGCAGAATCGCCCGGCTCTTTTCGGCCGTCAGCAAAATGTAAAGCGACTCCGGCGTGGTCACCAGAATGTGCGGAGGCCGTTTCAGCATCGCCCGCCGCTCCGGCATTAGAGTGTCGCCGGTGCGCACCGCCGTCCGAATCTCCGGCATCAGCAGCCCGCGCTCTCCCGCGAGCGCAAGAATCTCGCCCAGTGGAATCTCCAGATTTTTCTGAATGTCGTTGCCCAGCGCCTTCAGCGGCGAAACGTAGAGAACTTCGGTCCGATCCGACAAGTCCCCCGCCAGCGCCTTGCGGACCAAGCGGTCAATACAGGCGAGAAAAGCAGCCAAAGTTTTTCCGGACCCTGTCGGCGCCGAAATGAGAGTCGTGCGCCCGGCCAGAATGTGGGGCCACCCCTGCTCCTGCGGTTCAGTCGGAGTCCCAAATTTGCCCACAAACCACTCCGCCACAAGAGGGTGGGCCCAGGAGAGAGATGACGGGACAAACTGCATCCAGTCATTTTATTCCCGCAGGAGCACTTTCGCAAATTATTCGCCTAGAGCGATTGGCGGTCACACAACGGTTCCCGTGTTAGAATTCCGCCTTCATCCACTGTCCAGTCGGGAGAATCCTCTTGAAATCAGCCCGCTT
>Ga0209166_10002507_pt1 | contig 13885 bp, 6 predicted proteins | sample Coa_R1_3_FD_187151 | JGI IMG/M metagenome (GOLD analysis project Ga0209166, IMG submission 187151) | Surface soil microbial communities from Centralia Pennsylvania, which are recovering from an underground coalmine fire - Coalmine... | ecosystem: Environmental > Terrestrial > Soil > Unclassified... | reverse complement strand
TAACGTGTTACTTCCCTTTTGCATCATTGACTTAGGTTGAAGGTCGGGTTACCTTCGCGTTATCTCCCCTCATCAGAGGACAGCCTTGGCCCGGAAGATATTGCTCGCCGATGACAGTGTGACCGCTCAAAATATGGGGCGGAAGATCCTTGCCGATGCGGGGTATGAGGTTATCACCGTCAACAACGGCTCCGCGGCGCTGAAGAAAATTAACGAGCAAAAACCCGACCTGATCGTACTCGACGTTTATATGCCCGGTTATAGCGGGCTGGAGGTGTGCCAGCGCCTCAAAGAAGTCGGCGAGACTTCGCGCATTCCAATCCTGCTGACCGTGGGGAAACTCGAACCGTTCAAGCCGGAAGAGGTCAAACGCGTTCGCGCGGACGGATTCATTGTTAAGCCGTTTGAAGCCAGCGAATTGTTGAGCGCCCTCAGCAAGCTCGAAGATCGCATTGTGCCTCGTTCGGAGCCCTCGAAGCCGGGACGGTTTGCCCGTGCCACCGCTGCCATCGACGAAGGCCGTTACGACAAGACGGTTGCGATCGAAGAAGATTCGAGCTGGAAGAATCGCATCGCCTTTCCGTCGAAGAAGAAGGGGAAAGACAAGGACGTGGAGCCCGAAGCCGATGAACCAGCGGCTTACACGCCAACGAACAAAGATCTGCGAAGCGTGATCGAGAACAAGCTTGCGGAAACTCCGGGCAATGGAAAAACGGAGGACCGGGTCGATCTTGGGGCGCTCGCGCCTGTGGGATTGCCCAAAGATGTCACGCCGGAAGAGATCGCAGCACTGGCGGCGGCCGCCGCACAGATGCAAGGGAAGATCGCGGAAAGTCGGGTTTCTGAACGCGCGCCCGATACAGTTTCAACTCCAAAGGTGACCGAGAGCGCCAAGCTGGAGAGCAGGCAAGAGGTTCGCTCCGAATCACAGCAGGAAGCCTCGGCAAGTGCTGCCACTTTCGCGGAACAAAAGCCCCAGGAGCCGGTCGAGGCGAAACTGGCTGAGGCCACTTTACCTTCTTCCGCTCTGAATTCAGGGAATGGGTCGGGTCCGCATGTCGCAGGTAGTGAAGCTGCAGGCGATGAACCGGTAACCATCGCGGTCGGGGGACCGACCGCTGAGACAGCACCCGGGACATCGCGTTGGACCGCGGTGCCGATTGCCCTGGCTCCCGAAGACGCGGCAATTTCTCTCGAGCAGGAAATGCAAAAGGCCTACTCCGCGTTTGCCGCTGCGGAGACCGGTCATGCGGGTAGTGTGACGAGCTTTCGCGAGGCCGAACCCGTTGTGAATCAGAGCCCAACAGAAGTCGAGAATGCCTCGCCCGATCCGGTTGTGCAGGTGCCGGCTTCCGCGGCTCCTGAAGTGGCGCAGACGTTGACAGCGGTGGCCAACGCTGCGACCGACGCGATGAGTGCGGCAGCGGAGAAGCTGGAGGCCGTAGCTGACTCCTATGTCGAACCGAAGGAACCAGCCGCCTCCGTAGCGGAACCGGCTGCGGCGACGTCAGTCGAAGCAGTTGCGCAGATGAATGAGCCCGTGACTCCGCAAACCGAGGCTGTGGAGGCAGAGAAGGCAAATGTTCAAGCGACCTCGCAAAGTGCCCACGAAGATTTGAGGAATGAAGAATCGAAAGATGACGCGTCGCATGCGGATATTCCGTCCGTGGGGCTAGCTGGAATTCCAGTGGGATCGGCGGACGCGAGCACTTCTGCGAGCACCGAACACGCTTCCGCAGGAACGGCCGAATCTGCCGGTACAACCGTCGGAATAGAATCAGACATTGCCGCGACGACAGCGGCCGCCTGGGCGACTTGGCGCAGCAACCGCGAGTCCGGCCATCCCGACAGCGCCGCTGAATCGGCCAGTGCTCAAGAGATCGTCGCCAAGGCGGTGGCCGCCGGTGCAGAAGGCAGCTCCGCGGAAGTGCCGGCGGACGCCGCATCCGACCCCTCCATTGCCAGCATCGTCGATAGCATGCTCGCTGATCTTCGCCCGAAGATCGTCGAGGAAATCTCCCGCAAACTGGGAAAGAAAAAGTAGTTCAGCACAGAACTGCTCGTCTGCATCCCCCAACATCACTGACTAAAAATCCCTCTCTGGCGTTTCCTTCGGCCCAAGGAAAGCGGGTTCTCGAGTGAAAATATTTGTTTGATCGCTTTTCTGCAAAATCTTGGATCCATTAGGGTTATTGCCTTGCGATCACCTTTCAGGCGCGCAAAATATTGGAAACAAGGCACTTACAGGTAAAATCTTCAAAACTAAGGACTTGATAGGAAGTGTCGACTCCGGAAATCTCCGAGGTGTGACCACCGTCGCGGATCGCTTTGCCACGTCGATGCCCTTTTGCTCCTTTAGCTGCGAAGCAGGAAGTTTTCCGTTTCGGCTTTCCGGGAATGAAGGCCACCCCCTCCCCTCCACTGTGGTCTATTGGAATCATGGGGTTAGCGGGAAATTGAAATTTAATCCCAGGGCTGCAACGAGATACGGGCAAAATATTGAAAGCAAACGAGTTAGGAATGGAAAATTCCAGGCCGCGTTTTGCAGCCAACGCTCTGCCCGGCCTACTCCTGGCTGGTGAGGGCTAGGGCAGGCCGTTTTCCCGCGATGGGTTTTCAAAGAACTGGATTTTGTTCGTGGAGCATTAGCTCCAAGACAAAGCCCCCAATCGGACGCTGGGTCCGTGGAGGCTAGCCACACGAGTGGCTTTTGTCAAAGTTTCAGATGATGAGGGGAGAAGTCAGTGAGAAGGGTCACGCTGCAGCGTGATGGGAAGCACTGGGCGGTCGAATGCGCGGTGGAGCAACAGCAGAAGAAATGGGGTCAGTCCCGTCTGTCCTTATCCCCCCGTCTATCCCGCTTTCCCGCAGTCAATTGCCTAGGAGAAAGGTTCAATCCCCGCTACAATTCGGGAGCAAGGAAATCTCTGACTGGCTTCCCCCTCTAGGAGCCAAGGCGTGTCCGGAATCGCGAGCGGATCGCACGTTGACGAAAAAAAAGTACGAGCTCAGCTAAAAAAGTGGCAGGAGCGCCTGCTTGATCTGACCAAGGGCAACCCCTTGCTTGGTATGAATCGCTCGCGCGTCGGCAAACTACGCGTGACCACACCGGCCCTGACAGAAGTGTTCAGTTACATTATCGCGGAGTCTGAAATCCGGCTGCCGATGGCAGTACGACAGTCTCAGCGTACCCTCTTGGATGGCCCAGAGGCTGGACAGACTGATGGTTACGAGATCGAACCGGGGGATATTGAATTCGAGGTACCTCCGGTGGAGCTTGCTCGAAAGCTGAGACGAATTCAGGACAATGCGCGAACAAGTGTGGAGGAACGCGGCGTTACAACCCTTTACCTTACGTTTGGCGCGCTCAGTTGGCACGACGACTGGCTGGGCGACTCGATTTCTCCAATCTGGATGGTTCCAACCCAGCTTATTAGCAAAGGACCAAACGCTCCCCTGCGGTTGACACTCGCCGATGAGGAGATGCAACTCAACCCCGCGCTAGAGTTGTATTTGCGCGAGCGGCACAAAATAAATCTTCCCGAGTTGCCAGAAGAGCCGACCGATGATTCAGTGACCCGATATTTGAACACGGTTCAGCGTGCGGTTAGGGATCAGCAATGGTCGGTGACACCCGAGGTTTGGCTCAGTACGTTCAGCTTTGAGTCTCTCGTTATCTATCAAGACCTGAAAGCGTTGGCAGAGGTTGCGATTGGGCATCCTGTAGTCGCAGCACTGGCGCGAGCAACAGTAGTTGGCGTCGGCTTGGATGACATTGGGGACGCGTTGGACGATCTGAAGTCACCCGAAACCGTCCCAATTCCGGTTCTACCGGCCGACGGAAGCCAGATGCAGGCTCTAACGTACGGTGCCGCCGGCGCGCATCTGGTGATTCATGGCCCTCCAGGGACCGGCAAGAGCCAGACGATCAGCAATCTCATCGCCGATTCTTTAGGTAGAAACAAAAAGGTTCTTTTTGTTAGTTCAAAGATGGCTGCGCTCAACGTTGTCCATCAGCGTCTAGCAGAGAAGGGTTTGGAGCGATTCTGCCTCGAAGCACATAGCACGAAGGCTGGAAAGGCAAGAATCGTCGATGAACTGCGGCGAACGCTGGAATCCGATGATGTCTCTGATGGAGGGCGTTTCGAGGAAAGTCTGGCATCCCTGGTTCGGGTCCGCTCCGATCTTAATCGATACGTTCAGGAACTACATCGGGTGCGGGAACCCCTCGGCAAAACCGTCTTTCAGGCGATAGGACGGGCGGCGAAGCTGGCTGCGGCGGCGGAAGTACGAGCCTCATTGCCTTGGTCGGACGTTTTGACCGTTTCTCGCGATGAGCTTGTTGAGCGCCTCGACTTGCTTAACGAACTCGGAGCTCAAGGCGACGTGTTCGATGTTCGAGCCAATCACCCGTGGCGCGGGTTCTCGGCGACGGCCGTAACGGTGACTGATCGGGAGCAGATCGAAGAGGATATGCGTGTCCTACTCGCAACCGCAAAACGCATTCAGGACTTAGTTCCCAATTTCACGAATGTATTGGAAGCAGATGACCTCTCAATTTTGGATTCGCTCCAACTGCAGCCAGCATTTTCTTCGGTTGCCGCTCTTGACCGATTGCCCCGCGGCTGGTTTGAAAGCAAGACTGAGCAATTGGAGGAAAAGGCCAAACTCTTCGAAACAGCCTCGGCGTTCCAAGCCGAGTTCGAGTCCCAGCTTGCGGTCTTTAGAAATTACTTTGACTTGCCTGTCGAACAAGCTGCGTCCCTTCTTTCGCCGGCTACTCAGCAGTTTTCAAGGGAGTATCGGTGGTTGCTCCCGTCGTACTGGAGATGGCGATCGGCCGTAAAGCGACAGGCAAAGCCGGCAATAAAAATTTCGCATTCGCTCGCGGTCAGTCTCCACTCGATCGTCTGTCGCTTGCTAGAAATCAACAATTGGTTCCAGTCTCACCAAAGGGACCTTTGCACCGAGGTTGAGAGCTCCCAAATCCGCGATAAGAGCTCGATGCTGCAGGCGGTCCAGAGATGCCGGGTAGGGGCGATGCTCAAGAGCACCTTGATCGCTATCAAGAAAGAGCCTGCACCCTCGGTTGAAATCTCGGACTCCTTTCGCCGCGCGACCGTTGAGCTTTCGACGATCCTTTCTGAAGGGCTTCGTCATTCAGTCGAGCGGCTAGATCAAGGTTGGCCTGCGGGATTCAGTGCCGGCAGAACGGCCGAGTGCACAGTAAGCAAGGGGCTCGGTGAACGCATATCCGAATTGCTCGCTAACTTCTCCCGAATCCAGGAATGGGTCGTTCTGCAACGATCGATTCAGAAATGCGATAGAGCGGGGTTAAGCCCATTCCTCAACGGTCTCGGCTCAACAAGCGCTAAAGACGCAGCTGATGCTTTTGAAAGGAGGTTTTATCAGCTCTGGATAAGCGCCGTAATGGCGCGGTCAGACGCTCTGACAATATTCAGTCCTGCCCAACGTGAGGAGCTTGTGAAGAAGTTTGAATCATTGGATAAGTCAGTTCGGGCACTGGTCGCTCTTCATATTCAAGAGAAAGCGGCGGATTCGGCTCGGCGCCTGCGTGCGGCGCAGTCAAGTGTCAGCGGGAGTGAAGTGGGCGTGCTCAGGCGCGAATTACAGAAACGAAAGAGAATCAAGCCGCTGCGTAAGCTCTTCGCGGAGATTCCCCATGCTCTACAGGCGCTGAAGCCTTGCATGTTGATGAGCCCAATTTCGGTGTCCACATACCTCAAACCGGGCAGTGTGACCTTCGACCTTGTGGTTTTCGACGAGGCTTCGCAACTTCCGACACCCGAAGGCATCGCCTCTATCTTGCGCACGAAACAGGTGGTCGTCGCCGGCGACCGAAATCAACTGCCGCCGACCTCATTTTTCCGAGCTCAAATCGACCTCGATGAGGACGACAGGGACGATGATGAAGAGGCCGAAGCCGGCGAGGAACCCCTTGAATCGCTGCTCGACGATGCTGTCGCTACCGTGCCGCTCTTCAGGGAGGCGTACCTCAAATGGCACTACCGTAGCAGGGATGAACGGCTAATCAAGTTCTCGAATGCTTTTTTCTACGACAACCGCCTTGTTACCTTTCCATCTGCATGTACGGACACCGATGGGCGTGGGGTTCGCCTGGAATCCGTGCCTGATGGCGTATGGGATCGCGGTCGCAGTCGCACCAATCGGGTCGAAGCCCGCAGAGTCGCTGAGTTGGTAGTCGAGCATTTCACTCGTTTTCCTAATCGCTCGCTGGGCGTAGTCGCGATGAACGCATCGCAAAAGGAAGCCATTGAAGATGCGATTGCCGAGGCTCTGGAGCACCATGCCGACATCCTCCCCCTGATGGATTCCTCCTTGCATGAGCCGTTCTTCGTGAAATCACTGGAGAACGTGCAAGGCGATGAGCGGGACGCAATGATGATTAGCGTCGGTTACGGGAAAGACGCGAACGGTCACTTGAGCAAGAACTTCGGGCCTCTGAACATGGACGGTGGCTGGCGGCGCCTAAACGTCCTGATCACACGCGCTAAGTGGCAAACAACGCTCGTGACCGGTATCAGGTCGCACGAACTCAGCGATATCAGCCCCAACAATCGGGGCGCTGTCGCACTGCGTGACTTCATTGCGTATGCGGAAAAAGATTGCGAGTTGCCTCAGTCTCCCTCCATTCCCACCGCAGAGGAGACCAACGATTTCGAGGACGCTGTTGCGACCGCACTTCGCGATCGAGGGTTGAAGGTAGACCAACAAGTTGGTGCCAGTAAGTTTCGGATCGACTTAGCCATTCGAGGCGAACGGGACTCCTCCCGATATGTGCTGGGCGTCGAGTGCGACGGAGCGACGTACCACAGCACACGAACTGCGCGCGACCGCGACATCCTCCGAGAGAACGTCCTGCGATCGATGGGATGGCGCATCCACAGGGTCTGGTCCACGGAGTGGTTTCATGATCGGGATCGCGCAATTGGACGCATTCTCGCTAGCCTCAGCGTGGCTGAGGCCGGACCAATCGAAGATTCGGTCCAGGGCGTGCCTCTGACGATTGATCCACCACCCGTTTTCGTGGCTACTCCCTCCGCGGCACGTCCGAACCAAGTTGATCCTCTACCTGCCCTGCGCCGCTATCAGCCAGGCGTGGATTATCGGAAGTTTACCGCCACAGCAGACCGCGACTTATTGATCCAACCGCGCAACAAGTATCCATTGTCAGACCTCATTGCGCGGGTTGTAGAAGCCGAAGGTCCTATCCATGAGGGCTACCTGGCGGAGCGTTTGAAGGAGATCTGTGGGGTGGACCGTGCCGGTTCAAATGTGCAATGCAATATTGGAGAGGCCATTCACGGTGCCATCCTCCGCAGGCGGATCGAACGACGTCGTCAAAAGGATTTCCTCTGGGTCGTAAACGCCCAACTAAGCGGGTTCCGAGTTCCTGCGAACTCGCATAGACGGCCTCTGGAGTGGATTCACAGTGACGAAATTGCGCTGGCAATCCTCTACCTTGTCGAAGATCAATTCGGCGTTGTGAGGTCTGAGCTGGGAAAGGCGGTGGCAAGACTATTTGGCCTCGAACGAACCACGGCAGAAGCTTGCGATCAAATCGTGGAAATAGCCGATGAACTGGCCGAACGTTCCCAGCTACGCGAAGATGCTGGCCGATTCTTCATACCAGAGTAGGCCCCATCCCTCTGCCGGTTTGACCCTTCTTTTCTTGCGCCTGTAAGATCAATGGAGCACTCAGCAGTCAGCACTCAGCAGTCCCGTCACACGAGGTCCCTCGACTGCGCAACCGTTTCGCGTGGCTACACGGTTGCTCCGCTCGGGATGACAGGGTTCCTTTGCGACTGGCTGATTGCTGACCACTGAGTGCTGAATGTTTCTATGCCTCACGAACTGCCCAAAGCCTACGAGCCGGGCGCGATCGAGACGCGCTGGGCTGACTACTGGATTCAAGAAAAACTGTTCTCGGTGCCCACGCCGGCGCCGGGCGAGACGCGTCCGGTGTTCACGCTGCTGCTGCCTCCGCCCAACGTGACCGGGCGCCTCCACATGGGGCACATGCTCAACCAGACGCAGATGGACATTATCGTGCGCTGGCATCGCATGCGCGGCTTCATCACCCTGTGGCTGCCTGGGACCGACCACGCCGGGATCGCTACCCAGATGATGGTGGAGAAGCAACTGGAGAAAGAGGGGAAGAAGCGCCGCGAGATGGGGCGCGAGAAGTTTGTGGAGCGCGTCTGGGAGTGGAAGCGCGAGTACGGCGGCGCGATTCTCGACCAGATGAAGCGGCTCGGCGCGTCCGTCGATTGGGACCGCGAATACTTCACTATGGACGAAAATCTCTCGCGGGCGGTGCGCGAGGTCTTCGTCCGGCTATATGAAGAGGGCCTGATCTATCGCGGAAACTACATTGTGAACTGGTGCCCATGGCACGAGACCGCGATCTCCGACCTCGAGGTGAAGCACGAGGACGTGGCGGGAAAGTTGTGGGAGATTCGCTATCCCGTCATTGGAACGAGCGAGTTTATTACGGTGGCGACCACGCGGCCGGAGACGATGCTGGGCGATACGGCGATCGCGGTAAACGCTAAGGACGAGCGCTACACGCATCTGCACGGCAAGAAGGTCATGCTGCCGCTGATGAAGCGCGAGATCCCGATCATCACCGACGAACTGGCTCAGCCCGAATTCGGCACCGGGGCGGTGAAGGTCACTCCGGCGCACGATCCGAACGATTTTGAAGCAGGCAAGCGCCACAACCTGCCGCAGATCAATGTGATGGACGAGCATGCGCACATGAATCAGAACGCGGGCGCTTACGCGGGACTCGACCGCTTCGACGCGCGCAAGCGCGTGCTGCACGATCTGCGGGAGCAGGGATTTCTAGTTGGCGAAAAGGATTACGCACTCGCCATCGGCAAGTGCGACCGCTGCGGGACGGTGATCGAGCCGCGGCTGTCCGAGCAGTGGTTCGTCAAGATTCAACCCCTGGCTGATCGGGCGAAAGAGGCCGTCGAATCGGGCGAGATTACGATCGTCCCCGAAAACTACCGCACCATTTATTTGAACTGGATGAATAACATCTACGACTGGTGCATCTCACGCCAGTTATGGTGGGGACACCGCATTCCCGCATGGACGTGTGCGGGCTGCAAAGAAGTCATTGTGGCCCGTGAAGCGCCGACGAACTGCCCGAAGTGCGGGGGCGCAAAGTTGGAGCAGGTTTCAGACGTGCTCGATACGTGGTTTTCGTCCGGGCTGCTGCCGTTTACGACTCTGGGCTGGCCCGAGAAAACGCGGGACCAGGCGGTGTTTTATCCGACTACGCTGTTGATTACCGCGTATGAGATTCTGTTCTTCTGGGTGGCGCGAATGATCATGTTCGGCTGCCACTTCATGCAGGGACATGAGCAAGATGCGGCGATCAAGAAGGCCAGCGGCTGGGGGGATAAGAAGAACGATAGCGTGCCGTTCCGCCAGGTGTACATTCACGCCCTGGTGCGTGATGCCGAGCGCCAGAAGATGTCGAAGACCAAAGGCAATGTAATCGATCCGCTGGAGATCATCGAGCGCTTTGGAACGGACGCCACGCGCTTCACGCTGGCGGCGATGGCTGCGCCGGGAACTGACATTGCCTTTAACGAGAGCCGGACGGATGGCTATCGCGCTTTTGCCAATAAGATCTGGAACGCGGCGCGATTCATGTTCATGAATGTAGACAGAGTTGAACCTGGTCTGCGGCCCGGGACAGCCGAGGGCGGCTGTCTCCACAGGGGAGTTGGTGGTTTTAACACGGCGACTCTTGAAGACCGCTGGATTCTTTCGCGCTTTAATCGCGTGGCTGCGGATGTCAATGATGCGCTCGCCGCCTTTCGTTTCCATGAGGCTGCGAATCGAATCTACGATTTTTTCTGGGGCGAGTTCTGCGACTGGTACCTGGAATTGATCAAGCCGCGACTGAACTTTGAAGAAGGCGCTGACAAGAGTACGGCTCAAACCGCCTGCGCGAATTTGGTCAACCTGTTCGATGCTTCTCTGCGCCTGTTGCATCCGGTCATGCCGTTCATCACCGAGGAAATCTGGCAGGCGATGCAAGAGGGGAATTCTGCAGTGAAGTCGATTGCCTTGACTGCCTATCCGCAGGCGGATCAGAAGCAGTTCGATCTTGCCGCCGAGACCGAGATGGCGATTCTGCAGGATTTGATTGTCAGCGTGCGTAATCTGCGGGCCGAGTTGAAGGTCGAGCCTAGGGTCAAAGTTCCAATCCAGGTGTTCGCCCATGAGCCTGGTATTCGGACCATGATCGAGCACAACCGCGGCGCGGTCGAGCGGTTAGCTAGCGTTGAGAAGATCATGTTTGTAGAGACGTCGCTTTCCAAGCTTGCGGGAGCGCGTAGTACTGCGCGTTTTGACGTCCATGTGGTCTATGAACGCAAGATTGACGTGGGCTCCGAGTGCGAGCGCCTCAACAAAGAATTGGAGAAACTAGACAAGGGGATCGGCAGCGGCCAGAAACAGCTGGGGAACGAACAGTTCTTGGCCAAGGCACCGCCCGCCGTAGTGGAGAATCTCCGGAAGCAACAGCAGGAACTCGCGGTGCTGAAAGAAAAAACTCTGAGCAAGATGAAAGAGTTAGGCTGTCAGTAAAGCGAAAACTGACCACTGACAACTTCTTTATGGACTGGAATTCAAGACGCCTCACGGCCATCATCGAGAACGCGCTGCAGGAGGATCGCGCCACGCGCGATGCCACCAGCTACGCATGTATCGATCCGAACCAGCGTGCATCCGCCACCATTGTGGCCAAGGAAGATTGCATTCTCGCCGGGATAGGCTGCGTGGCGCGCATTCTCGATGTCTACGCGGCATTGGACGGGGCGGTCACGGCGCACTACGAAGTCACCACGCACCCGGAAATTTTCGATGGAATCCGGCTGCACAAGGGACAATCGGTCGCAGTGATCCGGCACAATGCGCGCGTCATCCTTTCCTGCGAGCGTGTGATCCTCAATTTTCTGCAACGCATGGGCGGCATAGCCACACTGACGCGTAAGTTTGTGGAGGCGGTCGCCGGCACGCGCGCGCGCATCCTGGATACACGCAAGACTGCTCCGGGCATGCGGGTGATCGACAAGTACGCGGTGCGCTGCGGCGGCGGGCAGAATCACCGGCTCGATCTCTCCGACGGTGTGCTCATCAAGAACAATCACATCGCGTTGTCGGGCGGAATCGCCCCAGCGCTCGAACGCGCCCATCGCAATCGTCGCGGCTCCCAGCCGATTGAAGTGGAAGTGCGCACTCTCGACGAACTGGAGCAGGCTCTGGCCAATGGCGCCGAGGCTATTCTGCTCGACAATATGACTCCCGAAGATGTGCGCCGTGCCGTGCAACGCTGTACAGAGGCGCAGAAGACCGAACGCCACATCCCGATTGAGTGTTCGGGCGGGATTCGCCTGGAAAATGTGCGCGCCTATGCGGAGACCGGCGTGGACTTTATTTCAGTCGGCCTCCTGACTCATTCGGCGCCAGCGGTGGATATGAGCATGCGCGTGGTTCCCACATAAAAGCGGCTCCGGATTGTTGTTTCGGCGCGATTCGCGCATAATCTCCGCATCGGTAAAAGCAGCACAATTCGCAAGCGCCCGGCCGCGCGCACTGGAACACTTGCGCCATCTCTGCAGCAGACAGACGCTCGTCTCGGACTGATCGTGCGCCTGCTGATGGGGAATGCGACCGTAGTGGTCAGCGGCACCAAGATCGCGCAGGAGATTTCCTCCAACCGTTCGGAAGTCTGGCGCCTCATTCAGCAACTACGAGGCTTGGGAGTCGATGTGGCGGGCCATCCTGCGACCGGATATCGATTGCGCTCGGTGCCGGACCTGCTGCTTCCCGAAGTTCTTCGCCCTCTGCTGCGCGGGACAATATTCGAGGCGCACCTGCATCATTTTTACAAGATTGGATCCACCAACAGTGCTGCCATGGGCTCGGCTGCGGAAGGCGTTCCGGAGGGCAGCGTTCTTCTTGCCGAAGAACAGACGGCAGGACGCGGGCGCGGCGCCAATACCTGGCAGTCTCCGCGTTCGACCGGAATCTATTGCTCGGCGGTATTGCGGCCCCCGCTGCCGCCTTCGGATGTCTTGCTGCTTTCTCTGATGGCAGGGCTGGCGGTGCAAGCTGCGATTCAGCAAACCGATTCGCGAGTGCAGGCCGATCTAAAGTGGCCGAATGACATTTTGATTGAGGGCAAGAAAGTTTGCGGCATCCTTACCGAGATGAATGCTGAGGCCACCCGTGTCCGTTATGTCGTAGTTGGAGTCGGGATCAACGTGAACCAGACCAGTTTCCCCAAAGAACTGCAGGCTACATCGCTGCGTCTGGCGACGGGGAGCGAGTGGTCGCGCGTCGAGCTGGCTGCCGCTTTGTTAAAATCACTGGACCGCGAATACCGGCAGTTCGTGCAGGGACCGGAAGCACGCGCCTCGATTCTGCGGCGGTTTGCCGAGAATTCTTCCTGCTTGCACGGAAAGAAGGTCCGTATCGAAGAGAACGGCTCGGCCTTCGAGGGAACCACGGAAGGTTTGGATGCACGCGGCTTCCTGCAAGTACGAACCGCGTATGGGATGCAAACGGTTTTAAGCGGGACCGTTAGGGAACGGTAGCGCTGGTAACCTGCGGCGGTCGCTAAAGAGTGCCCCTACAAGACACTATGTTGCTGGTTATTGATGTCGGGAACACGAACACGGTTCTGGGCGTATTCGCGCGGGTCGCCAAGGTGCATCCGGGCGGTGACGCGGAGGAAGAATCGCCCCGTTACGAGCGCCTGTTAGCCAACTGGCGCGTGGCCACCTCGCGCCGCAGCACGGTTGACGAATATGGAGTGTTGTTCCGCAACCTGTTTTCGATGGCAGGGCTCGAATCGAAGGGCATTCATGGGATCGTGGTCTCGTCTGTGGTTCCGCCGCTCGATCCGGTGTTGCGCCAGGTCTGCGAGCGCTATTTCAATTTGCGGCCGCTATTCATCGAACCGGGCGTCAAGACCGGGATGCCGGTGCACTACGATAATCCAGCCGAGGTTGGCGCCGACCGCATCGTGAACGCGGTGGCCGCGATCGAGAAATATGGGACTCCTTGCGTGATCGTGGATTTTGGGACCGCGACCACCTTCGACTGCGTGTCGGCGAAGGCCGAATACATGGGTGGAGTGATCTGCCCCGGCATTGGCATCTCGGCGGATGCGCTTTTCGACCGCACGGCGCGGCTGCCCCGGGTGGAGATTCGCAAGCCGGCGCGCGTAATCGGCACCAACACCGTCGGCAGCCTGCAATCCGGACTCTACTACGGGTATCTCGGTTTAGTGGATGGCATTCTCGAACTTTTGCTGCCTGAATTAGGCGAGCAAACGCATGTGGTCGCGACTGGCGGGCTCGCTCCCATGATCGGCAAGGGGTCGAAATATATCCAGCACGTGGATGATTTCTTGACTTTGGAGGGACTGCGCATCATCTGGGAACGGAATGCGCCCTCGTGCAAAGACGTGACTGCGGCAAAGACCAGTTCCAAAGCGTCATCAAAATCACAACCCAGGTCCAAGAATGGAGATGGTTCTCCTGCGACTCCTGTCTCGCGGACTGCCCGCTGACCTGACGTGGACAATTACTTCAACTATTTCACTGAGATTGAAGAACGTTATTTGCAGCGCCGCGGCGGAGGCTTGCTTCTATCCACTCTCGACTGGGCTCTGATCGAAACCTGGAAGGATGCAGGCATTCCTCTCCCGGCGGTGCTGCGCGGGATCGATGCGGCGTTTGATCGCTACGCCCAGCGCCCGGCAAAAACAAAAAAGATAAACAGCCTGGCGTATTGCTCACAGGAGGTGCTG
>Ga0209166_10002506_pt1 | contig 13889 bp, 13 predicted proteins | sample Coa_R1_3_FD_187151 | JGI IMG/M metagenome (GOLD analysis project Ga0209166, IMG submission 187151) | Surface soil microbial communities from Centralia Pennsylvania, which are recovering from an underground coalmine fire - Coalmine... | ecosystem: Environmental > Terrestrial > Soil >... | reverse complement strand
TCCCAAGCGATTTGGGCAGCGGGAATCGACGGGCCGCTATATCTACCGTAAGGACAAAGAGGAGATGGCTACGTTTTTGAAGGAAGTGAGCTGTCTCTGCGAGTGCCGGAAGATTATCAATATCGGCGGGTTTCTCAATGACGGCATGGTGCGAACGCGGCTGCTTCAGGAGCCGTACGATGCGGCGGCATTTCTGCATGTGAAGCGGGCATAACCGAGGGTCGATTAGTGTGCGCCATTGCTTCTGAGGATGGCAGCGAGCCGTGCCGTTTCTGTGCGCAACGAGGACTGGGCTTCAGCGGTGACGTGACTCTGTAAGAGCGCGTGAATACGATTGTGAAGTTCAGCGCTGGATTGCGTCTGGTTGAGCCACGCTCGATAGTGCCTTAGCGCTTCCTGATAGATGGATGTCTGCTGCTGTTTGACAAGACGGCGGGCCTCGGAGCGCGAACCAGTAGCGAGGCTATGACTGAGCGAGTCTCGCCGTAGAAGGTAGTTGTAGTGTGGTGTCTCGACGAAGGAGACACGCCCGGTCATCAAGAGCAAATTCGTTAACAGCGTATCGTGATTCATGCGAAAGCCGGCATAGTATCCGCCCAGCTTTTCGAGCGCTTGCCTGCGAAAGATGCCGTGGTGACTGGCGCGATTGATGAAGGCATCGGTCAACACTGGATCGAAGAGGAAGGGCTCAGTAGATGAGTGTCCGTTACTCGGCCTGGAGCCTGGCCTCTTTCGGTGCCATCGTATCTCGTCCCGGTGAAGCACGCCATTGGCGTCAACACGATACTGTTGCCATGCTGAAAACGCAAGGTCCGATCCGTCTGCGGTGAGTGCGTTGAGGAGCGTCTTTACGCGTGATGGGGAGCTCCAGTCGTCTGCGTCTTGGATCATGAAATAGGGCGTGATGGATGCTCCAAGCACCACCTGGTGGGCGAAGTATGGTCCTTGATTTTGCGACAGGCTGAAGCGGATAAACCGTGGATCGCGAATGTGCGCCAGCTCATTCCAGGGCGGGTAGGGATCTCCGTCGGACACTACGACGATGGTGAGGTTCCGGTGTGTTTGCGAGAGGAGGCTCTCAACCGCACGGCGGATGAACGCTCTAGCGCCGTAAGAGGCGATGGAAGCAGTTACACCGGGTTCGGTGGCTGGTTGCATCTTCGGTTATTCCTGCCATGCATGCTTACGCGTACTGCAAGGTCGCATCGATTCTCGCTCGCAGCCGGGCCGTTTCCATGGCAAGCTCCTGTCGTTCCATTGCGGTCACTCTGCTTTGGCAACGGGCGCGAATCGATGACACCAGGTCGTTGCTGTTGATCTTTCCGCTCACATAGCGTTGATAGTCGGCATACGATTTTTCGTAGAGCGCGGCTACGGTTATCCGCTCCTGGTTCGATGGTTCTGTGCCGAAGCCCGTGGCGGTTGAATGAGTGATCGAATCTGGCCTGAGCAGGCGGTGATAGAGAGGTTCGGCCGCATGCGCAACGGTTCCGGTCATCAAGAGAAGATTCATCAGCAGGGAGTCGTAGTGCAGATGGAGACCAGCATAGTAGCCGCCCAGGCGTCGCAGCAGGTTGAGGCGAAACAGTCCGGCATGGGGCGCGCGATACCTGTATCGGCCGGTGATTCCGGTGTCGACAAAGCACTCGGTACAACGGCCGCCGGTCTTGCACACCGGACAATTGGAGCGGCCGATGTATTGCCAGCGCTTACCCACTGGAGTCGAAGTGCCATCGGGGTTTTCGCGATGGAAAAACTGCGCCGATAGCGCGACGTCGGCGCTGCGTGCGGCTGCAAGATGCAGCAGCCGCTGAAGGCGCCGCGGATCGCTCCAGTCGTCCTGCTCCTGGATCAGGAACCAGGTTGAAGTTACCGTATTGGCCACGACGGCGTAGGCAAAGAACGGTCCTCCGTGATTTCGTTGAAGATCAAAGCAGACGAGCCGCGGATCTCGTAGAGACATCAGATCAGCCCATGGGGGATTGGTGTCTCCATCATTCATGACTATGACTTGAAGATCGCGATGGGTTTGTGTCAGAAGACTTTGCACGGCGCGGCAAATGTAGCGCTGGCCTTTGTAGTAAGGGATACATGCGGTCACTGGAGCTTCGAGTCGCGGCATGCTAAGCTCCCACGGCGGCGCGACCGGATTCAATGCCACAGTCCAGAAGCTTTCGACGAAGCCGCTGCGATTCGATCGTCAATTGTTGCGCGTTGGCGGCACTGACATTTCCTGCGGCGGTTACGCGTATCGCATTCGCCAGCCGCGTGCTGTCGATCCGTCCGGCAAGGAACTCGGCATACCAATGGAAGCAATTGTTGTACATGGCGACAATGTCGCTTTGGGCACGCCGAGCGAAAGCGGAGCCGTGCCCGGTTAGTTGCGAGTGAGTGAGAGAATCGGGCCGTACTTGCCGGTAGTAGAGCGGTTGCGCGACGTGAGAGAGCGTGCCCGTCATCAGGATGAAATTGGTCAAAATGGTGTCGTAGCCGATGCGAAAGCCCGCGTAGTATCCGCCGACGCGGCGAAGAGTGTCGCTTCGGAAGAGGCCGTGATGCGGAGCTCTGTAGGCATATTCCGGCCCCAGAGTGCGGCTGACCGTGAAGCGCTTCCGCGGTACCGCTTCACGCGATAGAGCGGCCCAGCGCACTTCGATGACGCGCTTCTCGTTTTCGATATATTGAGGCTGTGCTGAGACGGCGAGATCGGCACCGTCGCGCTCCAGGTGTTCGAGAAGATTTGCCGCTCTGGTTGGAGTGCTCCAGTCATCGGCATCCTGTACCAGGAAGTAGGGCGCGGAGGTGGCGTTGAGCACGACGGCGCTGGCGAAATAAGGCCCATGATTGGCGGCGAGATCGAAGCGAACGAGACGCGAATCGTGAATGTCGGCCAGTTCAAGCCAGGGAGTTTTCGGGTCGCCGTCGTTCACCACTACCACGGTGATGTTGCGATGGGTCTGGCTCAACAGGCTCGCGACGGCGCGACGAATGTAGCGGCGGCACTCGTAGTAGGGAATGCAGGCAACAATGCGTTGGTCTCGCGAATGATTGGAAGGAGCATTGGCCATGAGAGTCAACCGTGCGCCAGTTGGCCGAAGGCGTCGCGCAGAGAGAAGCGCTCGACAAAGGATTTGAATCGCAGGGGCAGCCGCTTTTCGAGAAGTTCGCGGCGATGCCAGACGTCGCCTGAGACGATTCGCGGAAGAGCCTCGGCGAACAGTGAAGGCGACTGTCGCTCGTAGTGGCGCAGCATCTGCGTCAGGCGAGGGCGATCGAGGTACAGCATGCCGAAGCGCAGGTAGTTACAAAACTGTATCTTGCCGATGGCATCGAGAAAGGGCTGCCTCTCATGCTCGGGCTTGAATCGATGCTTCAGCACCAGGTCCGGCACGGCGACAATTTCCGCGCCGAGAAGCCACAGGCGCACGCTGAATTCAGGCTCGGCCGCCCCGTATACGGGCATGGCCGTATCGTATCCGCCCGACCTTCGAAAGAGCTCGCTGGAGAGAATCGTTCCTGCGCACGGAGCTACAGGCACGTGGCCGCCGTGTTGGCGCGGGTCGCGGATCCACGAAACACCCATCGATGGAATCTTGAGCGTGCAGCCATAGCCTCGAAAGGCGGAATCAAAGTCGCCGATGGTCGCGCAGAGGACGCGACTCCCGGTGATGCGTTCGCGGATGGGGCAATCCCAGTTTCGCGGAAACACTACATTGGCATCGGTGATGAACAGGATGCTGCCGGCCGATGCAGCCGCGCCGGCATTACGAGCGAAGGGAATGCCCGACCATCTCGGCAGGCGAACCACGTCTACGCGAGCCAGATCTCGTGACCACGAATACACGTCGTCGAATTTTCGGCAACAATCATCGGAGGAGCAATCATCCACGAGCACGATCTGCAATGGAAATTTGCACGAGCGGCCAGCAACGATCGATTCGACAGCCGCAGTGAGACGCTCGCCCTCATTGCGGACGGGTATGACAACGCTGATGAATGGAGTATCAGGCAATGTGGTCACGCTCACTATCCACGCCCAGAAAGATCATGCCTGCGGTTTCCTCGCCCCGCTGCTGAGCGCTGTTGCAGGGACTGTGCCCAGCACAGCGATCGTTCCAGTTACAGCAACCAACGACAACACGCCTACGAGAGCAGTTTGTTTTTTCCCGGTAGGATTTGCATTTTTACACGGCAGTAAGGAACTCTCTTCGGATCGCGTGACTCTCGATGCAGCCGGAGTTTTGCGGCTCAACAATCCCGAGACGGCGGTGCCAAATCCAGAGAGCGTGTTCCACTGCTGCTCGCTGATGCCGGCTGCCCTGGCCACGACTTTTGGATCTTTCACTAGCGTGACCAGGGATTTGACCGACTCCGGATTCTGCATGATCTGTCCGACGATGGCTTTCAGATCGCTCATTCCTTGTCCTTTGCGATAGCGACTGTGGCGACGATGCCGGTGGCGGCGACCAGACCCACGACTGCGGCCAATCCGACGACGCCGACGATGGCAACTGAGTTAGAGCCACCGCTGAGGAGATTGCCGAGCGCCGGTGGCAGGGATGGAAGCGTGGGAAAGGCCGGTGGCGGGGCGGGAACGGGTGGCGGCAGCACCGGATATTCGAAGGGCGGCGGCGCCTGGGGTGGCGTAGGGCCGCTGAACGGAATGTGCGTGTGACCGGTTCCTGTAGTGCCCGTGGTGCCGGTGCCGCTGGTCGAACCGGCTTTCAATGCGTTCAGGAGCTCTACGCCATTGGGACTGCCAAACCCTGTGCTCGCGTCCCACCCGGTCCCAGCCTTGTAGAGGCCGCCTTTTTGTTCGCTGTCGTTCGACCCCTGAGTGATGTCGCGGAAGCTCTTGCTGTTGACTTTGCTTTGATAGATCAGCGTATGGAGAAAGCCCACGGGCTTGCCGAGGGATTGTCCACAGCGCGCTATCAGCGCGGCGTAGAGAGGGGAGACGGCACTGGTGCCGCCGACGGTGCTTTTCTTGCCCTTGACGACTATCTGGTATCCGCTGTTGGGGTCGGCGTCGCCGGCCACATCGGGCACGCCGCGTCCCGCTTTACCGGCAGGCGACAGCGGAACGGTAACGCTCGACTGATAAGTCGGTTTGCCGAAAGTCTGGCTGACACCTCCACCAGAGCCCTCCATGTCGCCATTGCCGTCTGTGCTGCTCCAGACGATCTCGCTGGTAATAGTGTTTCCTGAGGCCTCGAGTGTTGTACCGCCGCAAGCGAGGGCGTGCGGCGCGGCAGCGGGGAAATCGACGCGCAGCGTTTTGGCCGTAGTGGTTACTGGAAAAGGCTCGTCGAAGGAACCCTGGTCGCCGGAAGCTACGGTAACCGGTATGCCTTTGAGCGCGGCGCGGTTGAGCGCCGTGTCGTACTGGACCATGAACTGGGATGTAAAGTTCTCTTCCGGGTTGCCCCAACTCATGGAGATGGCGATGGGTTGAGGCTTGCCGTCAATGGCGGCATTCAATGTGTCGAGAAGATTTTTGGGATTGAAGGAAGGAGCGAAGTAGACCACCTGCTTTGCGCCAGGCGCAAGTGAGCCCGCGACCTGAATATCGAGGGCGACTTCGGATTCTTCGGGTGTAGGTTTCGCGCTTCCAGAGGGAACATTGTTCTTGCCTCCATTGACCGACGCCGCCGTGATGGAAGGTACCGAGAGGCCAAGGCCGCCGAAGAAGGTGGTGAGGTCGCTCTGCAAGAAACCACCGCCGAACTCCATGATGGCGATGGTGGTGCCTGTGCCGTCGAGACTCGGGGGGAAGTTGTAAAGCTTGCCGACGTTGAGCGGAGAGAAGGACTGCACGGCCAGCGCCGCCTCGACAGTTTTCGGTTCGAATCTCTTGACGTGCGGCTTGCCCTGCGGACGGTCGTCGAGGCCAATGACAGCGCGAACGATGGGAAGAAGTTTTTCGGGAATGGAAATCTCACCCTCGCGATGCCGGAAAACCTTATCGTTGATTTTTGCCTGGTTCAGGGTCACTCCAAATGCCCGGCTCATATCTGCGATGGCGCCATGCAGTTCGATCGAACGCGTTTCGGGATTCTCTTTCCCCGCGCGAAGGTTGTACTCCTTGGCGAAATCGATCACTGCCAGAAAGTCATTCGCCGACGCTCCATACGCCGCGGTGTATTCTTCGCTGGTGATGTAGTGTCCCGGCGACAAGATAGGCAAGGGATCGTCTTTGCCGCGAACATATACAGTGACGCTGATCTGGTCTGCGGGATTGGCCGGCCCGAGAATCTCAGCTCCAGGCGCGGGCTTGCGATGGCTACCAGGCAGGATGACTCTCGCCTCTGACATAGGACCCTCTTTTCAATTGTGGGTTGCGGTTTGTATCGGGGAAAACGCGCGTGCGTAGAGTTTTCTGAGACTCGGAATCAAGTCTGTTGGAGGACAGGAAGTACGCTACCCCAGGTTTGATTTCCTGTCAACACCTTAATTGTGTTTACTTTTGGCAATTCGTTTCATAGAGAGGTCACTAATTTATGGATAGGTCACCAATTTTTTGTAAGCCGTCGAGCCGGGTGCTATGTATGTGGGCGCCTTCGTAGCGGCAGATTGGAATTGCGGACCGGAATCGCAAAACGTACGCGCCGTGAATCCGGGACTATGGCACATCCATCGCGACCCATCGTGAGCGGACCTGAAGCTGATAGCGCTTTCTCTTGAGCATGACGGGCATGGCGAGGCCCTCAGTGAAGAAGTCGGCGAAGAGCGGCGGGCGGGCGCCGAAGATATCCAGTCCGGCCTGCTTGGCCCCAGAAGCATCACTACCGTCCAGCTTTGCTGGGGCGGTGATTGAACTGGAGTCGAGGCCCGCTAGCGCCAGACGCTCCGGCAACGCTCCATTGGAGCTGATGACCTTGCCGTAGAGCCGGTGATAGCCCTTGCCCAGCACCATCCGGTTGCCTGCGCGAAGCACTGCCACATGGCCCATCAATTCTTTAGGGCCGAATCCTGCTTGAGGATCAAGGCCAAAGATGAACTCCGCGTGAGGCAGGTCGATATCGATATCGGTGTCGAGATTTCTGCGTGTGAAGCGGATGTTCAGGTCGGGATTGGTGGACGAATGGGGCAGAGTATGGGCCATCCAGTCATTGGCATTGCCGGCGCAACGCTCGGCGTATCCCGCTGCGACTTCTACATTCATAGAATGTTGCATCACAACCAGTTGCATGGGATCGATCTTGACTACCTGCACATTGACGACGCCTACACTTTCGAGATAGGCGAGAAATAGCTGAGCGTGCTCGCGCTCCCGATCGGCGAGCGGCAGCGGGTCGGGAGCGGTGGCTTCTCTTGCGGGTAATGATGCGGCTCGCTCGCGCCATTCGTGCCATAGATTTTCCGCGCGCGGAACGGTCAACGGTTCTTCGAAGATGCAGTCTTCGATAAGAAAGCGGATTGCCGGCTCGCACTCCATCCATCCCAGAAGAACGACGCCGGCGTAGCCTGGTTGTGGCGGCGCATCATTCGCGGGCAATGCCGTAGCGTCGTTGTTCTCAGCCATTCTCTTTGCATCCCTCGTTTGACATGCTTGCTCTTTCCTTGCTTCGCTCTCTTGGAATTGCGCGGCATCGGACGAGATTCGCGATCTCCACGGGAGTCTAACATTCGTTTCGAGCGGTTGATTGGAGATCTGCGAAGAAAGTATGTAACGAATTTCGCCGCCGCGCCACTATAGGTCAGGGCATGATGCCGATGCGACGGTCTGCCCGCTCCAAGTGCCTCGGTCAAGAAGAAACTTCAGGATCAATGTCGGGGAGAAATTTCTTGACATCGCGGTACTTGGCTGCTAATTTTCGCTTGCCCAAGTCTGTGCCACATTCCCAAGGGTCAAGAACCACTATGCGCGTTCTGTGGATTTCTGATAGTCCCGACACCCCCTCCGGCTTCGGAAACGTGACACGATTTGTGTGCGAGGGCCTGACGCGCCGCGGCCACAACGTCAGCATTCTCGGCTGGCAGACAAAAGAAGAACAGAATTGGAATGGATGCAGGGTCTATCCCGCATCGGGAAATCTCGGTAGCAGGTCGCTGTTTCCATTTCTGGTCCGTCATCGGCCGGAGATCGTGATCGCCCTGGGCGATGTCTGGTGGCTTCCGTATTTCTCCGCTCCGCATGTCCGGCGCCAGATGCAGATGACCGATACTCCGTGGGCTCTCTACTTTCCTATCGATGGAGACATGCAGGGCGGGGGGCTTCCTGCGAGTTGGATCGAGTTATTGCGCGAGGTGGATATTCCCATCGCGATGAGCGAGTTTGGACGTCAGACGGCGAGTCGCTCTGGCATTCACTGCCGCTATATTCCGCATGGAGTGGATCGCAGCTTCTTCTATCCGCCGGAAGATCGTTTGCGGGCCAAGGCGGAGGTGGATGCGGAAGGGAAGTTCCTGATTCTGTCGGATAGCCGCAACCAGCCGCGCAAGATGCTGCCGCGCTTGCTGGATGTGTTTGCGAAGTTTGCGATTGGGCGGCCGGATGCCCTATTGCACCTGCATACCGATCCCGAAGATGAATTTACGAAGTCGGGCATCTATTCCTATGATGTGCAATCGGACTTGCGCCACTTAGGAATCGCGTCGCAGGTGCGGTTCACGCCGGGGATGAAGGTGAAGCGCGGCGGCGGGGTGCCGCTGAGTCAACTGGCGTCGTATTACAGGGCAGCCGACATTCATCTGCTGGCATCGAGTGGCGAAGGCTTTGGCTTGCCGACATTGCAAGCGGCAGCGGCGGGCGCCGTTCCCATGGCTGGGGACTATAGCGCAAGCCGCGAACTGGTAAGCGGCCACGGCGAGCTGATCGATATCGCGGAGTGGAGCGAGAACGAGTTCGGCATTCGCCGTGGATTCATCGATGTGGATGACGCGGTGCGCAAGCTGGCTAGGTTCTACGACGACAGGGAACTGCTCGCCGAGCGATCGCGCCAGTCGGCGCGGTTTGCTGAGGCTTACGATTGGAAGCGCATTCTGGATCAATGGGACGAATTGCTGCGATCGACAGCGCGGCAGGACCGGCGGATTGCGCGGGTTCAGGTCACTCAGCAACTACCGAACACGCTGGTGAGCCGGTATCTTCCCCAAGTCGAGGGCGCGTCCATCAAGGTCAATGTGGTGGAGCATAAGTTTGGCAAGCTGGAGTCGGGGATTATTGCCGATACCAGGGGGCATCTTTCCGACGTGCGCATTCCGGCGATTCAGGAATCATGCGAGGTTGGCGGGCTGCGGATGGTCAGGAGTTTTGCGTATGTCGGCGTTGCGCGCGGCGACGAGGATGTCTTTCATGCTTTGAAGCGCATCTTCCCAGCTCTCGGCGGCTGGGTGCCGGCGCGAAACGATGGCCAGCAGGACGCCGATTCGGGCCTCAGCTATAACTCTTTCGATCAGCATGAAGAGGCGCGTTATGAACTGGCCCAATCTGTTCTATTGATCAATGTGAGTGGCGGTTTCTCAGACGCCAACCTAGTCGACGCGGCGCTATATAACGTTCCGTGTATCGGTACCGGCAAGTCCACCGTGCAGCAGGCGCTATGGCCTGAGTTAGTGGCCGAGAGTCACAGCGAGGCGTCGATACTTGCACGAATGCTCTTGACCAACTCGGCGAGGTTGCGTACTCTCGCTGCACGCGGAAGAACAGCCTGCCGCGCGCAGTATCCGGTCAACGAAGAGGACTCCGCAGTTTGGATCCGCCAGATTCATTCCACGAAATCATCCTATGCAATGACAGGCGCGAGGTAATCTGCCATGGCTATGCAGATGTACATGGTTGCTTTTAACGGGGACTTTTCGCAGGCGGCGTCGCGAGCTGTGCAGCATCATTTGCGGCAATGCAATGGATTCACCCTGATGGTGATGAAGACAGGAATCATCGCGGCCTTTGACGACGGCATGGTGCCGATAGTCCAGTCGCATCCGGATGTGAAGCTGGTAGGCGGCGTTACGCTGAGTCCCAATGGATTCGCGGCCGATCGGCTGCAGCGAATTTTTGCAGAAAACCTGGCCAGGCAACTCGAGGTCAAGGCGGCGGAATAAGATGCATCAACCGAATCAAGGAGGTGTGTAGTGCCCAATGTCGGAGCAGAACTTGCAAGCGTGCCGTTTGGCAAAATGATCTATGACATGGCGTCGGCCATTGCTCGAAGCCAGGTCGCGCTGGACAAGGCATCGATCCAACTGGTCAAAGTGCTGGCCAACACTACCTTCGACTACGTGCCGGATGTGGTTGAGACGTTGATGCCCAATCCTCGCCAGGTCAAAGGTTCGAATGGCCAGCCCATCTTGAACTCAAACGGGGATCCAATTGTCGTTACCGGTGTTCTGGTGCAAACCGACGTGGGCACCTCTTTCCCGTTGACCCTGCTGCAGGCCGGCGTCAATCCGACGTTCTACGCCTTTACGAATTCCACGATCGAAGTGAAGATGTCGATCTCCAGCACTCAGGAGTCGTCGAATACTTTCAGCGCGGGCGTATCTGTGACGGCTTCGGCGGACTTTCTGTTCGCTTCAGGGTCGGTCACCAGTCACGTCAACTTTTCCGCGGCTAACAAGTATTCGTACTCCGTGACTGGATCGAGTTCCATGTCCACAACCCTGGCGCCAGTCCCGCCGCCCAAAAACATGATGCCCAGGTTCTTCCTGGTCAACGCCATGGATCCGGCGAAGGTCACCATCAGCCAGAGCTAACTCCTAAGACAGCCGGGCCTGCCGACTTATGGCCAGGTCCGGCCGCCTGTGACCATTACTTCGCCAGCCTCCTCGTCGTCTGCGTGACGAGTTGGCGAGATAACAAGACAGATTGGAAGCGGGGGTTCTCGTGCCTAACGTTGGAGCGGAACTAGCAAGCGTGCCTTTCGGCAAGATGATTTTCGACATGGCTTCGGCGATTGCCAAGAGTCAGACCGCGTTAGATTGGGCGTCGATCAAGCTGGTGAAGGTGTTGGCCTCAACCCCCTTTGATTACATTCCCGATGTTGTCGAGACGCTGACGCCCGAGCCGCGCCAGGTCCAGGTCCTGGTGGATGGCGTGCCTCAGGGGTTGACGGACGCGCACGGCAATCCGGTCATGGTCACCGGGGTTCACGTCGATTACGATGTGGCGCCGAGCTTTCCGCTTACCTTGCTCCAGGCTGGGGTTAACCCGACCTTCTATCAGTTTACGAATTCGACCATCGTTGTGAAGATGTCGATTACCAGCACTACCGACACCAGTGCCGCCATTGGGGTGACCACGGATGTGACAGAAAAGCAGGACTTCTTTTTCAACTCGGGAACCCTGACGTCGCACGTCAATGCGTCCTTCTCGAACAAGTTTTCCTATTCGGTGGAAGGTTCAAGTTCGTTGTCGACGACTCTGGCTTGCGTGCCGCCGCCCAAGGCCATGATGCCGAGGTTCATCCTGGTAAACGCGATGAATCCCGCCAGTATCTCGATCAACCAGAGTTAACCGGCGACTAAGTTGCGTGCGCAGTCCGGCTAACATGTCTGTTTGTTATCGACCGCCACGAACGAAAAGCAATTGGAGGAAGAATGCCCCCGACATTTACTCAGGTTGGCAACGAACTGCAGGAAGCACATTTTGGAGAGATATTGCGCAGTGTTGCCCAGGGCATCGCCGATGGGCAGCGCGCTTTGGATCTGGCCGCGGTGCAGACCTTGATCACGCTGTCGAAGACGTTCATCGACGTTATTCCTGAGATATCCGAGGTCATCACTGCAGAGCCGCTGACGGTTCCAATCTCGGGCCAGCCGTCAATTCAAGTAACGGGCGCGCGAGTGACTTCGACCCCTTCCGATCCAGTGTCGATATCGGCTCTTCAGGCAGGACTGTTGCCCAGTTTCTATCAGTTCACTGAGGCGGTGATTGAATTGAAGATGGCGATCTCTCTCCGTGAGGCAACGCAGACCGAGACCGACGGCTCGCAATCGACCGGGATCTTCGCCTTTGGCTCGCATGTCAATTTTCGAACGCAGAACACGTACTCGTATTCGGTGGATGCCTCATCGAGTGTGACCGCTACATTGAAGCCGGTGCCGGCAAATGTGAGGCTCACTCCGCAGATCGTCACGGTCAACACACTGGCGGGCAAAACGCCGAGCGTCACCATCACTTCGTAGTAAGAGTCCACTTGAACGATCGCAGCGAAAGCCTCGGCTGTTGACGAAGTTCGACTTACTCATTCAGGGTTCATCAGAAAGGCTTGTTCATGGCGACGACCGATCCACTGGCGAATGCAGTTGAAACCTTTTCCGCACCGATTGAATCGTTGATCATCGCGCTGGGCCAGGGCATCTCTCAGGCGCAGCAGGCCATGGATCTCAACTCGATCAGCACGCAGGAGGCTATCGATAGCAATCCTGTGCTTTCGCAGTATGGATTGCAGGCGACCTGGTATCAATTCCCGAGCGTCAACATGCAGTTGAAGATGTCGCTCAGCGTAACTCAGGATCAGAGCACGACGCTTGCCGCAAATGTGGCCGGCGCGATTCTGATTCCGCAGCGTCTGCGCCTGATCGCGCAACCGCTGAGCGCGTCGTTTCAGAATCAGTTCAACTACGATGCGCAAGCCGCGACGCAGGTGAATGTCACCATTGTTCCTGTGCCTCCGCCGAAGAACGGCGACCAAGTGAGCACGCCGCCGACGATGACAGCGGACAAGGTGCAGGCGGTGGCATTGGCCAGCGGAGCGCCGTTTGTCACAACGAAGAATGCCCAGGGCGCAGTCGTCGATGCGGCAGGCAACGTCTACGTCATGGCCATCAACTTCAACGGGGCTGCGCGTGTCTGGTATGTCTTGCAGTATGCTCCCTCGAACGCAGCCATTCCAGCGATCGTGGTGGCTGTCGATGATGCGACGCAGACAGCACGCATCATCAAACCCAGCTGAGCGAGGACATTGTGGTACAGAAACAGAAGTCGGATAAGAAGAAAAAGAAGACGTCCGCCACCAAGCCGGCGAAGGCTGCGGGTGCTCCGCAAAAGGGCTCGGCGCAAGGCGCAACTGAGGCTTCGGCAAGTGACGTCAAGCAGGTCACTTCGGGTTTTTCACCGGTGATCAATCCGAATCCAGTCATTTCCACGATTCCCATTCGCCCTCCCTTTCCGATTCTGTTCAACTTCAATCCGACGATCAATTCTCTGTCTCCTGCGGGCGCTGTGGTTGGGGGTAGCGATTTCTCGCTGACGGTGCTCGGCAGCAACTTTGGCAGCGGCTCCTCGGTAACTTGGAATCAGTCGCCGCGGCCAACCACGTTTGTCAGCGGCACGCAGCTTACGGCGGCGATTACCGCTGCGGATCTGGCAGTTGTCGAGAACGCCTCGGTGCAGGTTTCGAATCCCGCAGTGACGCCCACCGCCCCCCTTTTGTTCTCCAACAGCGTCACCTTCGCGGTCATTCCCGATATCTCCGCCATCATCAGCCAGCTGCAGGCCATCACTGCTATCCCTGCCGCTTTGCTCGCTGAATTGCAGACCTACATCACCATCAAGCAGTCGGAGATCGATACTCTGACCACGCAGGTCAGCACAGATCAAACCACCGCCGCAAGCCTGAACAGCCAGATCGCCAATCTTCAAACGCAGGTGGCTCAGCAGCAGGTTGAGATCAACACGCTTCAGCAACAGTTGCAAGCATCCAAATCGCAAACCGCGTCGCCGTTTGATGTGGCCCAGTCGTTTAAGAGCGTGGTCGATCAGATTCAACAGGCTGCGCAGGCATCAGGTGGAGTTCAGACCACGGTCAGCAATATGAATGTGCAACTGAAGTCCCTGGTAAGCGTTCAGGCCGCCACCTCTACAGCTCCAGCCAGCGCGAGTCTCATCTTTCCCGATCCAACGGCTCTGCCTGATCCACAGCATCTCTCGACGCTGTCATTCT